>TARA_R110002110_G_scaffold51668_7_pt1 | contig 14495 bp, 23 predicted proteins | sample TARA_R110002110 | Tara Oceans TARA_R110002110 (sample SAMEA4397330) | marine metagenome | biome: Polar Biome; feature: [SRF] surface water layer (ENVO:00010504); material: water (ENVO:00002006), including particulate matter (ENVO:01000060) such as... | depth 5 m
CCAGATTTAACATGTAAACCTAAAAATTGAACCATTCTATCTGTAGCATTCGCGCTATTTACGCCTTTACCAATAGCTAAGCACATTACATGCGTTACGTTGGCTAAGTGAGTTGCGTGACCAGAAGTTCCAAGCGTGTAAATACCCCCAACTTCAAAAAGCTCTAAGTCGGCTTGCTTGTCAAATTTTACTATAGAATTACCTCCATTAACCCCGCCAGTCGTCGTGTCACCAACGTCGGCAGTTGCCGCAATATCTCCAGCAGTTGCTGTAACCATTGCTTTCTTAACAGATTTTTTAATCATGTACTCGTCTTCCATCCACTCAAATATTGGGACTGGAGTCAACATTGACTTCATTCCAAACAGAGAGAAAATGGGAGTAACATTTGGATTGTAGTAGTGGATTTTTTCTCCCAATTCAAGAACTTGTCTTTGAGACGCATCCGAAAATCGAAGAGCTGTACCTGTACCATAATTTGTAGCCATTTTGCTACCTCCTATTTATGTTACGATAGCGCTACAATCCGCTTTATGGGATTATAACACTATGTATTTGTATTATTAAATTCCATAATCCCTTTCCAAAAATCATCTGTTTCTCTTTCTTCTGGCTCAATAGCTTGAGGAGCATTGCCGCTTACAGCAGCAGCGCTATTCTGTTTATTTTTTACCTTAGGAGATTGCTCAATTGATTTTGTCTGAGGATTATTCCCTTTGTTTGATAAAGTTTTCCAGATTTGAATTAAGTTCTCCTGAGATACATTATTTGGGTCAGCCATAAATTGCCTATACTCGACAACATCTGTATCGCTTAACCCCATTTTCTGTAACGCTTCGGTTTCTGCATCAAAAGCTTGCGATTCTGAAAGTTCAGACTTTAGCTTTTCAACTTCTACCATAGCTTGAGTAGCACCTTGACTTATTAGCCATTTATCATGCTTTTCTCGCCATTTTGCAGAGCTAGAGTTATCAATGCTTTCATCGAGAATATCATAATCTTCAGGTTTAACAGGAGGAGCATTTACATCTTTTTGTTTTTCTTGAACTGATTCTGTCAGTTGTTGAACTACATCAGGATTGCTTGAAAGGAATTCGTCTAGTTGGGCTAATTTGTCAAATTTTTCTTTTTGACCACTCCAATCATTTCGCTCTTTATCGCTTTTTGATTGAAGTTGTTTATAAGCCTCTGCTAGTTTTTCTTTTCCCTCTTCGTTATTTTTGAATTTATTTTCGATTAGCCATTGCTCAACCTTAGATTCATTTTCTGGTTGTTCTTTATCAGCTTTCTCGTCAGATTGATTTTCTTGAACTTCTTCAGCTTTTTCTTCAACTTCTTGAGTTTCAATTGGTTGTTCTACTGCTTCCGGTAAAGAGCCTGAGTTAAACTCATTGAGTTCATCCATAAGGTTATCTTCGCTCATTTCTTCATTCTGGCTTTTCTGGTCTTCATTTGTCATACGATGCTCCTTTAAAGTTATCCGCTATGCTTGCGGAGCTTTTGGTTCTGAGTTAATCGACTGTTTTACAAGAGATAATTCCTCACCGACCATGCGAGTTTTATCTCTTTGTCGCGCTTGCTCCAATTTAGAATTAGACTTAATATTGCTTACTGCCTCGGAAACTGGTTTAGTAGCCTCACTTATTTCAGCCCTCATGTTAGCATGGAACACTTCACGCTCTCTAGTTTGCAAGTCTCCTCGCATTCTTTTAAGTTCTTCTTGTGCTTGTTGTAACTGCGCTTGTAAATTTTGTATTTCTCCCATTCTTTGCATTAGCGATGCCTTATCTATTCCGCCTTTCATATTCATAATAACTTGAGTTTTATCATAAATACCAGCGCTAAGCAATTGTAAATCTTTTTGCAAATCTGCCATTGGGGAAGTTGACCTAGTTGACCCTACTACAACTCTAACGTCAAATTGAGAAGTTTGCATGTCATATAACTTTTTAACAGCGCCAGTTCTGTCGTCAATAACAGGTATGTTTAAAGTTAGCTCGCTTTCATCTCCAGCTGGACTTACTATTCTTAATGTTCTTTGCTGGTCATACACATTTGGCATCCACTCAGTAATTACTTTAGCAGCCCTAGTTAGCATATCATATATTGGTAATATTTTCCAATTTTGTTTTCTAGCTGAAGATTCATCCATTATCTGAGCTTCTCCAACTGTTCCGGGCGCTCCCTGAGCATTTCCTTGAAGAAATTTATAAGCTCCAAATACAGTTTCAATATCAATTTCATATCTTCCCTTTTCCGTGTATAGCTGAGAAGAAACCGCTGGTGGGGAAAATTCTTTTATTTTTCCTGCCGCCAAAGCTCCGGGATTTGCTCTAATTATTGCATTTGGAATATGCCATTTTTGAATTTCACTTGCATCAATTGCTCCATCTTCATAAAGAAGCTTAAAGTTTGTAGTAGCATTTGTATGGGAAATAATTAATGCTTCTGTTCTGTTTAGCATTCTTTGTGGGGTTTTGGCGTGCCTGACGTCCCCACTCGGAAAAGGATTTCCAGCGTGTTCATTGCACGCTACGGCTATTGGGTATTCAGATATAGGTAAAACCTCATCGTATAAAATTGTGTCTCCAACAACAAAAACTTCTCTAATTCTGGTTTGATATGTTAATTGCTCGGTAATAATGCCTTCGTTTAAAAATTCTTCGTATTTTTCATCAGATATTAATTCCTTATACTCTTCTTTATTATAAAGTTGAGTTTTTCCAGTGTTGGTATCTAATATTAAAGCATGTGGAATATTCACTTTTGTAAAATAACAATATTTCCTAGCTCTACTTTGGTGGTCTAAATCGCTACTCCCTCTAGACTCAACATGGTCTCTAGAATATTTTCCAGATTCCTGCTCATTTCTTTGATGATTCTCCTGAGCGTCCTCTATTTCTTTAGCATACTGAGGGAACAATATTTTTAAATGTTCTTTTGTATGTAAATCAGAATATATGATTGCGCTAGCATCACTAAAGTCTGGCATTGAGCTGTTGGGGTCTACGAATATAGACTCAGGAGGCATTCTTTTAACCTTAATAGTTCCAAGACCTCCATCTCCTTTCCAATCTGGGTAGATGTACATGTAAGACAAGCCCTTAACAATAAAATCTTTACATGTTTGCCTAAAGGCTACGTCAGCATCAGAGTCGTACCAAATTTTATCAAGTAATTGGTCAAACACGAATGCCGCATCGTTGTCTGTTTTTCCGACAGAATGGACGTCCCATTCAGGAGCAGATGCGGCGATATTCGCTAGTACCTGCTCGACAGCGGGGCGTATTTTGTTGTTAGCTTCGGGGGGTTGTCCCACACTGAGCAGGTAATTCTTTTGATTTTTAGTTAGCTGAGAACCAAGATAAAACTCATGGTCTTCTGCCATTTGAAATCGGTATTCACTAGAGGAGCTTTCAAAATGCAGATACTCTGCCTTTACTTCCTCTGCTGAAATTTTCTTAGTATCAAGCTTTCGTAAGTTTAACATATGTTATGTATTAATCTTACAGAAATATTGTTATCTTTTCAAAATTTTTTATTTAATAAAATTAAAGTTGATATGGGGACTAATACAAGCTCTGAAGTATTATCATCTCCGCCTTTTACAATGTTTGCTAAATCGTTTAAATACATATACTTAACTGCTTTTCTAAGTTTATCGACTCTAAACATGAGCATAAATTTAACATCGCCATCTATAGTAAAAACTTGAATCCACCATTTTGCGTCAGTTGTTGATATACCAGAGGGCTTTCCCCTAGAACGAATTTCAATAGCAATATTTCCAGTATCTGCCCAAATATCTCTTTCAGTCTTAACCTCAATAGAGCCTTCGCCTTCAAATAGTTTTCTTACTTTTTCTTCATACACTTGACCAAAATCTAGGTCTATATCAAAATTGCCCATTAAGCTTCAACAAAATCAACAGCGCTAAACATTTGACCCGTTTCCCAATCAACTTCCGTTATTGGTGGGGGAGCTAGCCATTCACCTTTTTCATTTTGTTCTACGTCAGGCGCCCATATATCATCAATAGCCCACCTTAAAGCGTCTAAAGTGTCTTTTTTAAATGTTCCGTGTTCTTTAAAATTTAAAAGCTCCGTTTCAAGTTCTTCATGAGATTCTTTTAAAAAAACAGAATGCGATGCAAAATGTGGTTGCATTTGTTTAATTCTGTAATATTTAGCTTTAATGGCTTTTCTAGTGTTTATATTATAAAACCTTCCCGTTTCTTTTGAATGCCTGCGAACATAGTCAGCTAACATAACATGACCAGTTTCTTCTATTTTAATATCTCTTGGGTTATACCTATCAGCTAGTTCAAATAATTTATCAGCTCCATCCATAGGCGCTACTTGACCTCTAAAGTAGTCAAGAATATAAATATTATATTCCTTATCTACTGCTATTACCATAATAACTGTATAATCAGCTTTTACATTTTCACTTGATGCGGGGTCGACTCCTAAAAAAATATTTACTGGCAATTTTACCCGCCTCCCTTCATCGGTTCTCATAACAAAACTTTGTTTGTCTTCAAACATATACCGACCTTCCCAATAGCGCATATCTTTTTGTTTAAAAACCCTAAAACTATCATCAACTGGTATATTTTGGTATTCTTGATAAAAATAAGCTATGTCGCCCTCTGACTTTAACCTTTCTTTTTCCCCCATTAACCAAGAATAGGGTCTTCTGTCGTCCCAAAGTACCTTCACGTTACCCTTTTTGTCTAAAAATTCATTTCCAGAGGTTCCAAATTTTCCTTTTGGCAAATTTTGGGGTACAGCTTGAAAAAACAAGGACTTCCAACCCTTGACCTTATAATTTCCATCTTTATCATAGGCTAATGGTCCAGCTATTCTGTTAAGATATGCGTCCGTATCTACAATTGTGCCTATAAATACAAGTTTTGCATCTCCAGAACCGGGAATTACAGCCGCATTAAGCCATCTTCTAAATTTATCCCTTGCTGTAGGGGTAGTGCTGTTTGACTCACCTTCTCCATCGTCAATTATTGTTAGAGTTGGGCGGTATGCGCCATACTTTAACCCACGAACTTTTTGACCAGTACCGCGAACAAGGCATTTACACATAACATTGGGCTTCCCCTGATTGTCAAACCCGCCAATTACTTCTTTTTCCTCTTTTCCCCACACAGAACCTTTTCTGTCGCCAAAAAAATATTTAATTTTAGGATTAAACTCTATTTCATTGCCAATTGCTGCTAGGTTATACTTAGATTGCATTTCAGATTCTGAAATAAGCAATAAAAATCGCTCTTCACCAAACAATATTCGATGTAGTGGGTATATTAAGTTAATAAATGTTGACTTTGCATGGTCTCTTGGTGCAACTACGGCTAATTTATTGCCACTATCCATATTTATAAGAGTTTTTGCTATTTCTTTATGAAAATCTGGCGATTTTGACCTACAATGAAAGTGCATAGAGTTTTTAGGGTCTCCAAACAATACATCTGCAAATGTAAAAATGTCTAGATACATTGTTTCTAGCATCTTTTGCTTGTTTTCAACTTTCTCCATGTTTTCCTATATATTTTTCTAGCTCTATCATTTGATTTTTGTGTAAATCTATTTCATCCAGTAATTCTAGTATGAATTTTGCAACTACGCCATCTACAAAATAAGGCTCATCGTCAATATTTATGACTCCCGGCTGGGTTACATCAATCTCATTAATTTTGGACTGTCGATGATTTTTCTGTTGTTTCATTTTCTATAATCTCTGAGCCATATGTTGTTTCGGCAATGGTTTTTCTTACGGAAGACAATTTTTTTACATCTCCATCAGATAATGCAAAAATCCCCTCAATCTGCTCTTCCTTTTTCTCTTTGGCTAGATGCCCTAGCATGTCACTTACTCTATTCAAAGCATTTAACTTTGTTGCGGCTGGAATTTCAATATCTTCTATCATGTCTTTATATTTATTAGCAACGTAATCATCGTCCATGCCCATTGCGCTTAGTTTATCTCGCATATTCATAGCAATATATTCCCTGATATGTTTTCTTTTAAGAATTCCCATACCTCGCCTAAGTGCTTGTTCTGGGTTATTGTCCTTATAGATTGATTGGTAGGCAAGAATGATAGACTCACAGTCCCACATTCCAAGCTTATCTGTTCTGCCATTTAAAAATAAAGCGTCAACAAATGTTCTTTGTTTTGCAGTTGGTCTTACGTTTTTTATTAAATCTTTGCCAAAATAGTATTTATCGCGATAATAATTAGGTTGCTCTTTTGCATAAACATGTTTTTTATGAACACCGCATTCTCCGTACCCTGTGCGTATAAAAATATATGATTTTTTAACTTTTTTAGGGTTTTCCGTACGACGTCCAATGACTTGCAGTATTTTTCCGTCTTGAGTCTGTATCCAATCTCCAACCTCAGCATTTCTCCAATTGTCAACTGGCGTAATGCCAAGCTCGCTAGCTTCTTCCTTAGTGTAAATATCAAACTTTTTCCCCCTACACTCTATTTTCATTTTACTTTTTTTCTTCTAACTCGCAACCTTTTTGGTTTTTTTGCAGTTTTAGCAGAGTCAGCAAAGTCTTGCTTTGATGGCGCGCCTTCAGAGCCAACTTTTCTCATTTTTTCTCCACTACCCGCTTTTATTCTTTTGCGCTTAGCGTGTATATTGGCATATAATCCGGGTTTAGCCATTATTTTCTTTTTGCTGCTTTTTTATTTGCGGCTTTTCTAGCTGGACCAGTTTTTTTCATTCTTTTTTTAAAAGACTGCTCAGTTTCGCTTTTGTATTTTCTTTTGTATGGCATAATAAACTCCTTATGATTTTTTGTTTTTGTTAGCAAAATTTCTAGCAGCCTCAACAGAACCAAAGCCCCATTTTTTCAATGCTAGCGCTTTTCTTGTTGGTCTACCTTTAGAGTCTTTCATCGGACCCTTCATACCAGCAAACCTAGCAGCAAAAGACACTCGTCTTGGATTTGTGCCTTTAGGAACTGGCGGTTTTAAGGTTCCACCTGTTTCTGCTTTGTAACTGGCTCTACCCTTAGCGTTTAAACCACCTTTTGGGTTTTTTCCTTCTTTGCGCCTCCAAGCAGCGCTTCTTTTCTTTCTAACCCTTTTCATTAGAATGGTGGTTTTTCTTGCTTGTCTTCAACTTTAAATGATATATACTCTACTCCAGACTGACCAACTTTCTTCCAACCCGCTAATTTAACGTCTCTACCGCCAATTTTGCCCTGACCCGTAAAGTCTGGTTGGGTTTCTTTTGTTTTATCATTGTTAAACACTGAAAATGTGTCGTCTTTTTGTTCGAATGCCATTTAAGCTCCTGATTTTGTTATAAAAATAATTTTTAGCCCCGCAACAAATATAACCATAATTAGATAATAGTTAAAAGTAAAAAGATTGATTTCGCAACCTAAGGTTTACTCAGCCTAAGGTTATTTATTGTTTTTATTATTATATAATATATTCTATTTCTTTTTCTTTTTCAAAGAAAGGCTATCATTCGCCATTAGCCAAGCTATAGCGAAAAGATAGCGAGGCTATAGCGGGGCTATAATAAGTGGAGTTGTTGTAAGTATAATATATTAAGGTGTTTACAAGTCAAAAAATGTGTAAAAAATGGATGGGACGTACTTAACGTATGGACACCCCCCTCCGTTCGCGTTCGGCTTGGAGACTTTTCGTTGAGTACGCGTAGTGTGTTTATTCGCTTGCCCGCCCAAACCTTTCTATATCGCTACTTTTCGTCGTTCTAGCGTAGCTTTAGTGACGGTAAAGGAATTTAGTCTTAGGTTTAACCCTATTACGGCGCTAAGTTTGGGTATTGCCGACGGCACAACGTCGAAGGCTTTCAATCATACGCTAGCGCGTATATAATAACGCGAAGACACCCTTCGCGTAGGAGAGAACCATCATGAGTATATATATAATAACACCCAACAACGAAGTTGTTGATAGAGGTAGCGTAAACACCCTAGTAGGAGACAAGCAACGCGTAGATATTCCTACGCATGAAGAAGAAGTCGCTCTCTTGGTCTACGAAGAAGAGTTCCGTTCGCCTGTGCTTGCGAAGTTTATCGCATCCGCGAAGAATCGCGAAGACGAGATTTGGGAAGAGGCGGAGATTCGTGCGCAAGACCGCGCGGTAATTACACCCGCCGTCTACGACTTCGAAGCTGAACTTCAACGACGCGAAGAGTCAGACCTACCCAACCCGCAAGACCACGCGATGAATAGCGCGCTGTCTCAGGGCTTCACTATCGACGAGTCTTCCGACGGTAACACGCGTTGGAGTCACCTCAACGCGTAGACTGTAGCCGTCGATATACACAACCAACCCTAGACGGTCTATCCCTTTGGGATAGCTAGGTTCGAGTCCTAGCTAGGGTTCAATACGTCCTATCCCTTGGGATAGATACACCCTAGAACAACCTCTAGGAACGCGTAGAATAAAACACCCTAGGGTGAATAACACCCTAGAAAACTTAACAATGCTAGAATGTCCTATAGTGACGGCATAGAACACCCTAGCAAGAATAAAAACCATAGCCGTCGAAATGGAGTAAACACCCAAATGAGAGAGTTAACCGACAGTATAACCTTGTTTTGGAGAAGTCATTACAAGGGAATTGAAATAAGCAAAGATATAAATATCTTTGGCTTAAGATTCTGCTTTGATTTTCAAATCGGAATAAGACCAAACGCGAAGGACAATAGAGAACACCAACTTAGTTGGTTTGATTTTAGCCTACTCTTTAGAGTAGATAAGCAAGGTATAGATAACGACGATAATCTATGTAAATCAGAGGGAATGAGACTCTTTGGAAAAGAGGGTTGTTTTACTTGGTTAAATCCTAAAATGAACTATTTCTTTATAAATGTTGAATATGGAGACCTTTGTAAAGAACACGAAGAGAAATTTTTAGAAATTTCTATTGGAGAAAAGAACGTAGTAACTATCTAAAACAACCAACAGGTAAGGTTTCTAGCTTTGAAACGTAAGTGAAAAAGCTAGTAACCTTAACCAAACAGGAGACAAAATGAACATAAAACAACAGATAAAAGATGCACTAGTTTTCATTTCAGGAGAAATGAGTGATTATGGCTACCAATTATGGACAAATTTCATGTATGGCAACTATGATGAATCAGATTATAGCCATTGCTTAGAAATGAAAATCGAAAACCGTAAGACACAAAAAACTTTTGTGATTAGCAACTATACAAGGCTTTTAGCCTTAGAGTTCGGTTGCTCTTATGGATATGCACAGAAAGTGATAGTCGGACTGTTCACGAAGGACAAGCTAGAATCCATAACAAATGAATTTATTAACGACCTAAATAACATGGAGCCTTATTAAACATGAAACTAATAGAACGCGTATTTGATTTCTTGTCTTCGGACGAGTTTGGCAATTTTATAATTGCTTTAGCAATAATTGGGTTGGCACTACAAATACTGAGAGCCGTCCTTTAATATTATTTCTAGCATTTGAGCTTTAGTGAAAATGCTAGAAATAATAAAACAATTAACCAACCGCCGAAATCGGCAAAGGAACCAAAATGTATAACCGAAAAGAACTTGATGCAATGGCTCATAGCAGAATTAAAAAGCTAGCGATTGCTAAAGCAAAGCAACGAAGCGAAAAGTCTAGTTGGATACAAGTAACCGCTAAAGGTCAATTAATTGACTATATAGTAGACGGTAGACTTCCAAAGGAAATTCCACCACTAGCCCCGACTCCAACCCCAACGCCTCAAGCTAAGCCCATTACAAATAGCGGTAGCTTAGAGGACATGCTAGCTGAGAAAGTAGCAGAAAAACTTGGTGGTAACATATCCGAGAGGGTAGAGACAATTGAGGGAGACTTGATTGAAACCTTTACCGAAGAAACCGAGAAACTATCTAAGAGAGTAGATAAAAAGATTGCAAGCCTTCAGCGACCAATTAAAGTCTACATTAACGACGTAGAAACCAAACCTGTGTCGGGAGTTAAGCATAAGCAGTTTCCGTTTGTGCTAGAATGCCTCAAGATATTCAAAAGAGTTTGGCTATGCGGTCCAAGTGGGACTGGTAAGTCCCATCTGATTGAACAATGCGCTAAAGCAATGGGATTTTCTACCGACCAAGGAAATTATGAGTACCTAAAAGGTTCGGCGGGTGTCACAGAGTCCCACATGACAGGTAGAATGACGTTTGACGGAACATTTATAGACGGTTCGGTGTCTAGGTCTTTTAGACCTATAGGTAGTTTTTTATGCCTTGATGAGTTTGACGGATTTGACTCCAATGCGGGCTTGGTGTTCAACAGCGTCTTCGATGACCAAGGGATTCTAGCTACTCCAAACGACAAGGATAACCCTTTTGTAAAAAAGCATGAGGATTTCCATGTAGCTATAGCGAGTAACACTTGGGGAGATGGAAACGACTTTGACTATGCGGGAAGAGGTCAATTAGACGGAGCCACTTTAGATAGAATGCAATCTGTCAAGGCTTATATCGACTATGATAAAAACGTTGAGAGAGCGCTAGCGGGAGATTTTACAGATATGGCGGAATCTCTTTGGAATCTTCGTGAGAGATGTAATAAAAACCATGTTCGACGAATTGTTAGCACACGTCTTTTTATTGACGGACAAAAATGGATGCTAGCAGGAAAATCAACCAATCAGTTTCTCGACATCATAACTACAGGTTGGACAAAAGAAGAGCTTGATAAAATCAACATTTCACAACTAAAAAGGGAGAGCAAATAATGACGAACATTTATAGTAAAATACTAGAACCTAAAATCATCAAAGATAAAAACGAGGGCATTCATGCGGTAATCCATATGCCTGACATGAGAACAATGCTTAATTGCATTTACGAAAATAAGTTATTTTGGGAAAATAACGGAGAACCCGAAAGTAGTCGAGAGTCGTGGACATACGGTAAAAACGTAGTCGGTAGAGAGAATCTCCAACGAGCATTAACAATTGGACAAACATCCGACAAGGTTATACGGCTATACCAAAAAATGCGCTCTAAAATGGATGTGGATGCTAGAATATCTAAATTTGTAGGCAAGGGCTTGTCTTGTAAACGAAAGCGCGTAATCAGAGATGACGGGGATGACCTAAGCATGGCTAGGTTAATGGGTGGGCAAGACCAATATTGGTCTACTACCGAGAGAAAATCTCAGCGTGCTAACATTCGACTAGGTATGAATATGGCAATTTCCCACTCTCATAAAGAAAACGACTTTGCAAGACTTGGAGCCACGCTAGCTTTGATTAGTGATGTACTCACTAAAATGGGTTATGCGGTAGAGGTCATAGCATACAATTTTGTTAAATACAACGGCGAGAACAATTGGAAACATTTTGGAATGTCCATACCAATTAAAATGCCTAACGAACCGCTAGACATACATAGATTAATGAGCGCGGGGCTTTCGGGCTTATTTAGAGATTACTGCTTTGGCTTAATGGACAAAAAATACAAGTTCTACAACGGAATGGGGTGGCAATGCGAAACGACCGACGCGTACAAAAAAGAACTAAATCTATTGCATGCAGTAGAGCAGCGATTTTGTAAAACAACGGAAGAGGCTATAGACGGATTAGCGGAAACTATTCAAAAACTAACAGATAAACCAATTTGGTTTAGGGGGTAATGATGATAGATATTAAAAATCACTGCGTTTCCTGTTATAAAGACACAAGTTGTGGAAGTGGTCTATTTGTAAATAGAATACCTGCTAGCGCAGAAAAATACGAGGGTTATATGTGTGTTAAATGTCAATACTACGAATGTGAATGTGACAGATGTGATAAACCCATACCCATAGATGCCGATATTTGGGTAGACGGATACATTAGAGTACATGAAGAGTGTTTAACCAAATCAGAACTTGAAAGTATTTATTAATTATTACTTGAAACTTTAGTGAAAGTAATAATTAATTAAATAAAAGGAAAAATACATGAACATATTTGCTCTTGACAAATGCCCTGTAAAATCAGCGCAATTACAACACGACAAACATGTCGTAAAAATGGTGCTAGAATCAGCACAAATGCTATGCTCAGCCTTCGATAGAGAAAAATTCAATGTACCATACAAATGGGCGCATTATAATCATCCATGTACAATTTGGTCTCGAACAAATCAATCTAATTTTGATTGGTTGGCTAATCATGGAATGGCTTTAGCAAAAGAATATACCCACAGATACAATAAAATCCATAAATCACAAGCCGTTATTGAATGGTGTATAGACAAAGTAAAGCAAATAAGCCTTCCCAAAGAAAAAATAACACTATTTTCTCAATGTATGCCCGATAAATATAAAAACGACAACCACATTCAAGCATACAGGGATTATTACATAGACACCAAGCTAAGCAGTAACCCGCGATGGACAAATAGACCAACCCCACCCATTTTCGAACCATATTTATTAATTAATGCTTGATACTTTAGTGAAAGCATTAATTAATTAAATAACAACAAAACGAGGCGACGATGAGAGAGTACATAAAAAAGTTAATTTCCAAAATCAATTTAGCGGTAGGTGGAAGTAGCCAAACAAAAGAAACCTTTCACGATTGTATGACTGTTGCAAGTAATGTGATATTGCACTCGATTGTTAAGGCTATTAAAAAATCTAGCCTAGATGAAGTCCCGATAGATATTCGGCTTAGAATTGCTAGCAATCTTACGGCAGATATAAATGAGGTATTAATGCCTATCCATAGCGCTATAGAGGGCGATGGAAAAAAGTGTCACTTTGATGGAACCGAGATAGCGAGAGAACTTAAAGCAATCCCAAATGATATGCAGATAGAGGTTGCTTCAACCACAAACGACGAGGGTGTCCAACGAATACGAACTTCCGTAGGTAAAAAAATAGAACTAGATGATTTCGTGCTAGAAAACGAAGATTTGTTAAGAGAAATGATTTTAAACGACGAAATAGGAAAAGCTTAAAATAAAAATGGGAAGTTTAGCAGACATTGGTGCCTGTGGTCTAGCATATAAAGGTCAGACCTTTATCTTCCCGCAAAGCAAACAACAAAACAAGGAGTCAATATGACACTACATGAAGTAACACTATCAGATACAACTAAAATCCTTATCACGAAAGATACCGTCAATGAAAAAACCTTTGGGCAAATACGAATATGGACAAAACCAAAGGACAAGGAAGACTTTATTCCGACAAGAAAAGGAATAGCGTTTGACCTTGGAATAACAGGTGATATTGTCCAAGGCTTGCTGACGCTAGAAGACCACAAAAGTGGTGAGGCTTAGGCTTTGAAGATTGTCTTGATAAAACGGCAGACCGCAGGGATGCGTTAATTCCATTAGCTAGCGATAAAAACACCTGACAAGTCGAAGAATAAACAAGGGGGGAGTGGGTAAATGGTTCCTCACTCCCCCACCTCAATTAAAAAAAGGAAAGTAAAATGAAACAAAATAATAAAATAACTGAAAACATTGCTCAAACATCGCTTGGTGAAGAACCAACAACAACTGATGAACATATGACAGGTGTGATAAAGTTAGATGATGAATATCATGCAAAAGCAAAGATAAATATGAAAAAAGTTGAGAAAGCATTAGGAATTTATAAAGGAAAGTAAAATGAAAAAGCCATTAATGACACTTGGATGCGAAGAAATAATAATCCCAATAGATAATTTATTGTTTGATATAATTGAAAAATTAGACAACGACTATGGTAACGGTGATAGCTTTGATGTTGAATCTTTTACAATTCAATCAGACGAGGAGGCAATAGCTTATAGCGTTGGATACATAAGAGCCTTAAGGCGTATAATTAAAAATCTTTCAAACGTAGAGGTGTAATTAGTTAAAAAAAGGAGATAATAGCAGTGAGATTAAACATAAAAAACAAAGACGATATTAGAAGTCTAACTAAAGAAAACAGAAAACTACACAAAAGCATAGGAAGTTTAAAGTATTCTTTATTGCAAGTGCGAGCAGAATTAAACGAAATAAAACATAATGGAAAAACAAAGATAGTACATTACACGATGGAAGAAAGCGAACAAAAGGTTAAAAATAGCCTTAAAATCATAAAAAAAACCTTAAACGAAGAGAGGGGATAATAGTAATGAAATTCACTGAAAGAGAGTTGAAATATATAATAGATGGATTGGGTAATATTATGCAGACATATTGGAATACGGATATAAATAATTATAAATATACAAAACGAAAGGAAGTTATGGAGTTGCGAAATAGGTTTTTAAAAAAAGCAGATGATGACACCGTGGAGATGGTGCTCAATGGTATGTGGGAAGCAATAGACCAACTAACAAAAAAAGGAGAAAAATAACAAATGACTATAACAATAACAGTAGACCCCTCAGAAAAGCAAAAAATACTTGACGTCCTAGAAGATGCGGAGACTGATGGGCATTTAGACTTTCCTTTTAATGTTCAAGAGGGGGCGAGTGTAAATTTTGGGAATGGGTACAAT
>TARA_R110002110_G_scaffold169787_2_pt1 | contig 14494 bp, 9 predicted proteins | sample TARA_R110002110 | Tara Oceans TARA_R110002110 (sample SAMEA4397330) | marine metagenome | biome: Polar Biome; feature: [SRF] surface water layer (ENVO:00010504); material: water (ENVO:00002006), including particulate matter (ENVO:01000060) such as... | depth 5 m
TGGGCTCAATCCGGCGTCCCAGCGCGCCTATGAGGCCAACATCCTCACAGTCATGCCTCAGGTCCGGTATTCTTTGCGCAACGAGAACGCCATCGATGTCGTGCTTTTCGTCAACGGCATCCCCGTCGCCACGCTGGAGCTGAAAAACACCCTGACTGGATCGACCTACCAGACGGCGGAGAAGCAATACCGCAAAGACCGTGCCCCGAACGGCGAGCCGCTTTTGACCTTCAAACGCGGGGCGTTGGTCCATTTCGCTTTGGACCAGGACAATGTCTCAATGACAACGCACCTGAACAATGGCAAGACACGCTTCCTTCCCTTCAACCGCGGCCGCGACAACGGTGCCGGCAATCCGGATGTCAAAGACGACTTCCGCATCGCCTACCTCTATCGGGACATCGGCGCGCGAAAAGCCGTCTTCTCCCGCGAGGTACTCCTGGGAATCTTACACCGCTTTGTGCTCGTTGATGAGGTAGAACAGCCCAATGGCCGCGTAAAGCGCACCACCATCTGGCCACGCTTCCAACAACTCGACGCAGTCCGTATGCTGATTCAGGATGCAAAGGCGAATGGGGCAGGTCATAATTACCTGTTCCAACATTCCGCAGGTTCTGGAAAATCGAATACCATCGCCTGGGCGGCTCATCATCTGGCGACGCTGCATGATGATCAGGACAATCCGATTTTCGATACGATCATCATCGTTACTGACCGGGTTGTCCTGGACCGGCAGCTGCAGAAAACCGTTAATTCATTTTCCCAGACCGAAGGCTATGTCAAACCTATTGACGGGACATCCCGTCAGCTGAAAGAAGCTCTTCAGGCTGGGGCAAAGATCATAATCTCGACGATCCACAAGTTCTCGACTGAACAGCTGTCAGTCCTGAAGAACGAAGCCAACCGCAGATTTGCGATCATCATCGACGAGGCCCACAGCTCCCAGTCGGGCAAGCATGCGGACAGCATGGCGCGGGTTTTGGCCGATGGTGAGCTGACCGAAGAAGAGCGTGAGCTCGACGCTACAGAGCAAGCAATGCTCGAGCTCCAGCGTCTGCGTGGCCCACAGGCGAACCTCTCCTACCTCGCATTCACCGCCACGCCGAAAAACGTGACCATGGAACGTTTTGGCCGGATTACCGAGGAAGGCCCACAGCCGTTCCATTTATACTCCATGCGTCAGGCCGTCGAAGAGAAGTTCATTCTCGATGTCTTGCGCAACTACCAGACATACACGTCTTATGCGCAACTCGAGAAGGCTATCGAGGACGACCCGCGCCTGTTGGAGCGCAAATCAGCGCGCAAGGTTGCCCGTTTCATCGATTTTCATCCCTCAGCGATGATCCAGAAAGCAGAAGTGATCGTCGAACATTTTCGCCGCCACGCTTTGCCTGAAATCGACGGACAGGGCAAAGCAATGGTCGTGACCGCCAGTCGCGAGCATGCAATCAAGACCTATCAGGCGATCACAAAGTACATCAAGGATAACCGATATACAGACGTACGCGCCTTGGTCGCCTTTTCCAGCGAGATCAATGTCGATGGACAGTCATACACCGAGGTCGGCATCAACGGCTTCTCCGAAACTGAGCTGCCGCGTCAATTTGATGGAGCAACCTACAACGTTCTTGTGGTTGCAGAGAAATACCAGACAGGGTTTGATCAACCGAAGCTTGTCGCAATGTATATCGACCGCAAACTGAATGGCCTACAGGCTGTTCAGACATTGGCCCGCCTGAACCGGATTTATCCCGGCAAAGAGCGCACCTTCATTCTCGACTTCCGGAACACAGTTGAAGACATCCAGGAAGCATTCAAGCCCTACTATAACGTCACCACGATGGAAGACGTCTCCGACCCGAACCAGGTCTACAACCTTCAGGCACGCCTCCTCGCCTTTGGTGTCCTTGATGCTGAAGAAATCGAGAGGTTTGTTGACCGCTTCATCAACGCGACACGCCGCGTAGACGAGCGCCCGGTTCTTGAGGGTGTTGTACGGCAAGCAATCACGCGCTTTACGAACAATCTTGACGAAGAGGAGCAGGAGGAGTTCCGTCAGGTTCTGGCATCGTTCCTGCGCTTCTATTCGTTCATCGCGCAGGTGGTTCATCTTGGCGATACCGATCTTGAAAAGCTGCACGTTTATGGTTCTTGGCTGAAGCGCATGCTGCCTACTCGGCAGGCGCCGCAGGGAGAAGATGTCACCGACGATATGCTCGAGCTGGATGCGTACAAGCTTGAAAAGCAGGGTGACCCGCAGGATGCAAGCCTGGGGGCTGGCGACAACGCGCCATTAAGCCCGATCGACCGGTTTGGGGCCAATCCCTTCACCGAAGAAGAGGCGAAGACGCTTTCGGAGATCATCGAGGCATTCAATTCACGTCATGGGACAGAGTTCAGCGAAGAAGATTACATCCGCTTCGAGGCTGTGAACCAGGATATTCTTGAAGATGATGCATGGGCGGAAATGCTGCGGAACAATGACCCGCGGGATGTGCAGCCACGCTTTGAGGCAGAGTTTGTTCGTCGTACGATCCAAGCGTTCCAGCGCGATGGTGCGATGCGGAATGCGTTCATGCAGGATCAGGAAGCACGCAACATGCTGATGCAACTGATGTTCCGTCGCGCCGTGCGTGGTGCGGGTCAAGCGGCATGAGTTTGATGAAAAAAAGCCCTGGGAGCGGCGTACCTGTCCCAGGGCTCGGGTGCTCCGCTGTTAAGCCAGAGCTGCTATTGATCAGAGAAGTACCATAGAATGGCCCAAAGTCAAGAACCGATCACCTATGACAGAACGTTGCTGGAAGCACTTGATAACACTTTGTCACCATCAAGGATGGCCCCATATCTACTCCTTGCTGACAATGATCCTGTATATGCGCACCAACTATATCTTTGGAACGCTCGACTTGCAAAATCGTTCCTTTATCCGCTCGGCGTCGTAGAAGTTGCGGTGCGGAACTCCATGCATAAGGCACTGTCAGAGGCTTTCGGGACAACTGAATGGGTCATCAGTCCAAATCTATACTACACATATTTTACGCCAGAAAGTCTCGCTTCGCATGGGTCCTCAAAGAGGCGATTGACACGCTCAAAGGGCAGGACACCAAATCCAGATGAGATGGTCGCTGGTCTAAATTTTGACTTCTGGTCGAACATTCTTCGCCCTGAATACATGCCAATGTGGCTAATAAATAGTGCTTTGGGAAAAGCGTTCCCTTTGATGGAACCGGCACCCGATCTTGCCAAAGCACGTCTTGCTATAGCCGATGTTAACCATCTTCGAAATCGCATTGCTCACCATGAACCCATCCATCACCTTGATATCCGTGCAAGAATGGACTTGCTGCATGGAGTCATGGGATTTGTTTGCAAAGATACGGCAGGTTGGATGAAAGAATGTTCAACCGTGATGCAAACTTTGCGAACGGTCCCTTCGAAAGTATCAAGCTTACCAGGGCCTCAACTCTCCTCCACGAACATACGCCCTCCAATAGAGTTTCTCTCTGAAGCAAAGGTGACCGATATTCTCGCTGCAATTTGGCAACAGAGACCTCAGGTGATTGCTATGCGAGATGCCACTGGAGAGGTGAATTTGATTACAGCAGCCCAAGTTCTCGAGTACATTGAGTATAATAGAGCAATTAACGACGGAGCCGTTCTGCTGACGGACGAGACCATCGCCGAAATCCTATGCCATACTACTCCGCCATTACTTGCTGAGATAAAAGAAACCGAAACAACAGGTGACGCTCTTGCCGCTTTTTTTCCAAGAGGAAATAAAACCCCGAGGCCACACTTCCTAAAAGTAATGCAAGATGACGTTATTTGTGGGGTCATCCAGAACCCAATCGTAAAATATCAATAGGTCAAACAACACTCCGCGGTAGTGTTCGCTTCAGGCATGGCCCTACTTCGATCATCTGCGCACGGTCCAGCATCCGAACAGTATCCCGCAAGGTCTGGCGCTGCCCGGTATCCCCCTCCATCGGGCAGTGATGTTTGACCTACACTTGACCCGCCTCGATCCGGTTGGAAAGTAACGGCGCCATTGATACCGCAGTTTACGCGGCTTGACTGTCGGCTGCTTGTCCCAATGCCTTCCAGTTCCACGGCAGGAGCTCATCCAGCTTGTTGATCTTGTGGTCGTGGATGCGGTCGAGAACGTCCGCGAGATAGGCCTGGGGATCGATGCCGTTTAGCTTGGCTGTTTCGATAATGGTCATGGCGCGAGCCAAGGTTTCCGCACCTGTGTCGGCACCTGCAAAGAGCCAGTTCTTTCGCCCAATACCAATAGGGCGCAGAGCCCGCTCTGCTGGGTTGTTGTCGATTGCGACCCGACCATCGGACAGGAACAGGCTGAAGGCATCCCGTCGACTGAGGCCATAGCGGAATGCTTTGGCCAGATCGCTCTTACCGGGAATGCGCAGGAGTTGCTGTTCGGACCAATCAAAGAAGGCCGCCACCCTTGGTCGGCTCAGCCTTTGACGGGCCGCAAGGCGAGCCTCTGCGGACTGGCCGTTAATGTCACGCTCGATATCATAGAACTCACCGATCCGGTCGAGCGCCTCGCGCGCGATCTCGGACTTGGTTGAGGTCCAAAAGTCGTGGAAGTCTCGTCGTAGGTGCGCCCAACAGGCCGCCTCGCGCAAACGCGGCGGGCCATCGGATTGAGGCGCGTAGAGCTTGGCATAGCCCTTGTAGCCGTCTGCTTGCAGAATGCCGCGGGCATCGGCCAGATGGCTTAGAACGTGCTCTTCTTTCCAGTTGGGCGCGAACCGATAGACAGCGCCAGGTGGCGCGGCTCCCGCCCACGGGCGCTGGTCACGCACATAGGCCCAGATCCGGCCTTGCTTCACGCCTTTACCCAACCCTTTGTCTTTTCGGGAACGGTCCAATACCCGGATTGGGGTATCGTCCGCGTGTAGAAGGTCGCTGCTCAGGATGTCCGCATCGATCCGCTCGATCAGCGGCGATAGTGTCTTCATGGCGCGGCCGCCCGGGGCTCCGCCCGTTTACACCTCAGCCTGTCCACTGGACAGGCTGTCGCTTCGCGAACCGGTGCTCACCCAACCTACGAGTGTGCTTTCGGGAATGTCGGCCCCCATCCGCTCGAAGATTTCATGCTGGCGGTAAAGAGGCAGATGGTCGTCGAACTTCGAGACCAGCACATGCGCCAAGAGGTTCGGCCCGGCCATGCTGCCCGGGATCGGACGGCTGGGTGCAGGTTCTTGCACCATCCGCTCGCAGCGCCGACAGGATTTCTTGATCCGAGCGATCTGCCCTTTCGGGACATCACTGCGTGATACCCTGCCGGGTAATAGATGACCTTCATCTGGGCGGCGATCATGTCGAGCAGTTCGCTGACATCCTCGCCCACCACGCGCAGATCGCCCCCACAGTCTGGACAGCACGCACCTGGGTCAAGCTCGCGGCGTTCCCGCGGGGTCGCATCCGAGACACGGGGGCGGCGGCGCAAAACAGGAGCTGACGCCTCCTCTGAAGCTGGCTCGTCCAGTCCTTCGTCGATAGGACTTTCATCCTTCTCAGCCACTGCAACCAGCAGGTCTTCCAAAGCCAGTTCCAGTTGCTCAATCTCGCGCTCAACCTTCTCCGACGATTTGCCAAACGCCAGCTTTTGCAATTTGGCGATCCGCAGGCGCAGCGCCTGCACCAATTGATCATGGGCCCGCAGCGTGGCTGACATCTTGGCGTTTTCCGCCGCGATCTGAGCCTTTTCAGCCTGTAATGCCGCGATCATCGCCTTCAATTCGGCAGGATCATTAGGCAAGCTATTGGCTGGGTTGGACATGCGCCTGACTACCAAAATTCAGGTGCAAACACCATATAAATATAGCAGATCAGAAGCTATAATCACCCCACGCGCGCAGGCGGAGCGCCCCAAGCCGGACGCCGCCAATCGATGCCTTCCCAGAGCATTGCAAGCTGCGCAGAGGTCAAACGCAAGGCACCGTCTTCCGCGCTCGGCCAAGGAAAGCGGCCGCGTTCCAGAACCTTGTAGTAGAGACAAAACCCCTGACCGTCCCAGTAAAGAAGCTTAACCCGATCCCCGCGCCGCCCCCGGAAGGCAAACACAGCACCGCCCGTGGGCTTCTGGCGCAATACATCTTGAGCCATAGCGGACAAACCTGCGATCCCTTTGCGCATGTCCGTCACACCGCACGCCAGATACACACGGACGCCAGTTCCAGGTCCAATCATGCTGCCTCAACCGCCCGAATGAGCTGCTGGACGCGCTCTAATGGCAGATCACTGGCACAGCGCAGCTTGCGACCATTTCCAAGCACGACTTCGATCTCCAAGTGTTGCCGATCTCTTGACTGCCCCGGCTCCTCGCGAGAAGGCGAAGGCAGCGGCAGAAAAACCGTCTCCGAAGTCCGCGGTAAAACCCCTTTACGCCGAAGTTCCTGGCGCCACTGGTAGATATGCTGGCGTGTAATGTCATGACATCTCGCAACATCACTGACTGTTGCGCCATTTAAGCCAACCTTTTCGAGGATCGATAATTTCTCCTCTTCGCGCCAACGGCGCCTTCGCTCAACGCCGACAATCACTTCATGACGCATATCTCATCCCATCTCATACGACGTCAGTAACGACGACAATAACGACAGTAGTTAAGTGAGTATGGGTTCACGCGGCAGGCGGTAACAATCGGGCGCTTACGTTGGAAAGACGGCAACTTGAATCTTGGATTTCATTTTTTGCATAGAATGACTCTCACTCCTCAAATGGCGACATCTGGATGAGCGCATCACAACCCATTAATATCAATGAGAAATTTTCATTGTTGAATTTGCACCTCGTCAGCCAAACATCTTTCGCACGGCCATCGCGCACGATGCCGGAGCGGCAAAAAGCGTGCGTTTTGCATGATCTTGTTAACCAAATTGTTTAGTTCCCAAGATGAAGTTTGCGAAAAAAATACTCCGAAATTTTTCTCAATTCACCTTCGGTCATACTGCGCACCGAACGGAAACAAAATTCCCGCAAGGGTAGTTTTCTCAAGAGTGTAGAACTGGAAATCTGCCGCGTGCATTGCGAATCACGCAGAACTTTTTCCTCAAATTTTCGCCGACAAAGCCTACCGTTCTGGGAATGGAGGCTTTTGAGACTTCAGGATCTTTAATGAAAAAAAATGATGCCACTTATTCTGCATAAAGGGCGGGAAGCAGACTTACGGCGGTGCAACGTGGCAACCGCAGCGAACTTGGGATAGCGGTCATTCATACACCACGCAGCGCAAGTCGCTACCTTCTGCCCATCACGGCCGGGAAACCACCCACTTTTTATTTATGTGCGACAATACCTTTCGCGGCAATCAATTTTTAGATCAGGCAAACTGGCACTTGGGAGAGAGCAAACCCTCTGGTAGAATGATGGCTACCTAGGGGGCGGCATGATCAGACTTACAAATGTGTGCGTTGAGGGTTTCCGTCTTCTGGACAATATAGAGATCGCCGTGGAAGCTGGCGCGACGGTTGTTGTCGGCCGCAACAACAGCGGCAAGACCTCGCTCACAGAAGTGTTCGATCGGTTCCTTGGCGAGCAAGCCGGTAAGTTCCGCCTTGAAGATTTTGCTGCCGTTGTCAGGCCTAAATTCCTGTCCGCGAAAGGGCTGAGAGACGGCGGGGCAGCCGCCCCAGAAGCCGTGCTGTCGGAGTTGCCGGTCATCGCGCTTACGCTGACCTTTACCTACAATCCGACCGCCGACGATCTCGGTGCGCTGTCGCCGTTTGTCATCGATCTCGATCCTGATTGCGTCACGGCCATCGCCCGGATCGAGTATTCGCCGATGCTCAACACCGTCCCGATGTTGCTCGATCTGCCCGAACTGGAAGAGGAAGCGAATCCGAACGAGAGCCTTCTCCGACATCTACGCGATGCTATCCCCAAAGCCTACGCCATCCGCTGCTTTGCGATCGACCCCACCGACTACACCAACCGGCGCGCGTTTGATAAAACCACGGAGCTTTCGGCGTTGATCAGTACCGGCTTCGTCAAGGCTCAGCGGACGCTCGATCTCGGCAAGCGTGGTGACACTGACGTGATCGGCAAACTCCTGAACAAGTTATTCAAGACTGCCAACACCGTGACCGCATCAATCAGTGATCAGGAAATCGCCCAAGGGCTAAAGGCATCCGTGGCCGATCTCGAACAGGCGATGCAGGGAGATTTCGACGAGCGGCTAAAAGACTTGCTGCCCGCGCTCAACACCTTCGGGTTCCCCAGCATCAACGATACAGAGTTGCGACCGCATACGACGATCGATGTCGAGAGCCTTCTCACCGACAACACCCGCATCCTTTATACTGGGGCAGACGGCGTTCACCTGCCCGAGGGGTACAACGGGCTCGGTACACGCAATCTTATCTATATCCTCCTCCAGCTGGAAGCTCTGCATAAAGCCTATCGTAGCTCCGCGATGCGGCCCGCGACCCATCTCGTTTTTATCGAGGAACCTGAGGCGCATCTGCACCCCCAGATGCAGGAGGTGTTTATCAGCCAACTCAACGCGGCCGTCGCCACTCTTTCACAGAAATATCCAGTCGAACCGGTCTGGCAGGTGCAGTTTATCGTCTCTACCCATTCCTCACACCTCGCCAATGCGGCTCAGTTCGACGCAATCCGCTATTTTCTGAATGAGCCCACAGCGCATGCCGGCGTCCGCCGCACCAAGGTCAAGGATTTCCGTCGCGGGGCCGAAGCAATCAGCCCCGAGGACCGTCGCTTTCTTCAACAGTATATGACGCTCACGAAGTGCGACCTGTATTTCGCGGACAAGGCCATACTTGTGGAAGGAGCCACCGAACGGATTCTGATGCCGCGCATATCTAAGATTTTGGACGCTGATCTCCCCGCAGACAGCAAGCTCAGCCGTCAGTATATCACCACCATTGAGGCTGGAGGCGCGCATGCGCAGGTTTTCTATCCGCTTCTTGAATTTCTGGAGCTGAAGACGCTTGTCATATCCGATCTCGACGCTGTGCGGCTCTTGGATTCTAAATGGCGAAAGTGCCCTTGCGCAGAAGGTGAGCGCACGTCGAACTCGGCGCTCAGGGCATGGTTCGACGAGCATCACATTTCCGTCCATGACCTGATGGCGAAGACCACCGCTGACAAGACGAAAGGCTTTTGCCGCATCGCCTTTCAGATGCCGGAAGATGGATCAGCGCATTGCGCGAGAAGCTATGAGGACGCGCTTATTCTCGCCAATCTGGCAGACTTCGAGATTGCCGATGATGCGGAGGCAGCCAAGAATGCGTGGGAAACCGCACAGGATTTCAAGAAGTCCGAGGAGGCGATCAAATTCGCCGTCCGCGAAGAGAATTGGAACGTGCCCCGGTATATCCGCGAGGGGCTGATCTGGCTGTCCGAACCGACGCCACCGCCTGACGCCCCGCCCCCCATAGTTCACGATGGCGAGCCTGGGGAGCCAGCAGTATGACGGTCCAACCTCCATCGCCTGCGGTAATTGCGGCCAAGCAGGCACAAGAAAAACTTGAGGCATGCCTGGAGGCAGGAGAGAACTTCCGTCTGGAAGCTGGCGCAGGCGCGGGTAAAACCTATTCGCTGGTCGCGGCACTCCGGAAGCTAATCGCCGAGCAGGGCACCGCTTTGATGAATGCAGGGCAGAGAGTAGCGTGCATTACCTATACCGAGGTGGCTCGCAACGAGATCGCACAAGAGATTGAGCAGCATCCCGCCATTCTCGTGAACACCATCCATGGGTTCGGCTGGTCCTTCATCTCACCGTTTCAGAAGCAGCTTCGCGATCTCGTCGCCGCTCAGGAGAACCGTCAGGAAGCAATCGAGGCCGCCGGGGGAATTCACAACCAAACGGTCGAATACAATCTCGGCTTTTTCGGCATCGATGATACGCGGATCACGCTCCATCACGACGATATCCCGAAATACCTCGCAGCGCTGCTCGCAAATCCGAAGTTTCAAAGAATTTTCAGCAGCCTGCACCCTGTGCTGTTTATCGACGAGTATCAGGACACCGACCCGCTTGTCATGAGCGCGCTCTCGGACCAGTTTTTTGCGACCGGCACGGGGCCTATCATTGGCCTCTTCGGAGATCACTGGCAGACGATCTATCGCAAGGACTATCAGCTCGCGCAATTCCCTAACATCGAGCCGATCGACAAGGGTTCCAATTTCCGTTCCGTCCCTGTCATCGTGGACGTGCTCAACAAGCTCCGCCCGGAGCTGGAGCAACACGTAGATGACGAAACCGCGCAGGGCGAGGCGCGGTTCTTTCATTGTAATGCATACACGGGCGAGCGGGTGGACTCACGAAACGGAAAGGCAGACCTGCCCGCTGAGCTATCCGTGAGCTTCATCAACAGTCTCAAGGCGCGGTTGGTAGCCGAGGGGTGGGACTTGGCTCCGGAAAAAACCAAAATCCTGATGCTCACGCATAACGCCATCGCGGCTGAGCGCGGCTATCCGAACCTAGCCAAAATTTTCGAACACAAGGAAGCCTTCTCCAAGAAGGAAGACGCGACCATCTCCTTCCTTGCCGACACGGTTGAGCCGATTTGCCTAGCCTATATCTGCGGCAATTATGGTGACATGTTCCGATCTATGGGCGGCCTCCCAACGATCCGCAAATCCACTGATAAAGCGGTCTGGCGAGCGCAGATGGATCAGCTCATTGCGCTTCGTGCGAATGGCACCATCGGCGAAATCATCGATTTTCTAAAAAACACCCTACGACCGCGCCTCACGGATCAGGTAGCCAAGCGCGAAGCTGAGATCGCGGGGCTTGGCTCCGATGAAACGCCGGACGAATCCAAATCCCTCAAGCGTCATCGCAAACTTAGAAATGTGGCGTACCGCGAGCTGGTCGCGCTCGCGGAATTCATCAACGGCTTCACACCGTTCGCCACGCAGCACAGCGTGAAAGGCGCAGAGTTCGAAAACGTGCTCGTCATCCTGAGCGCCGGGTGGAACCACTACAATTGGCCGAAATTTCTTGAAAGCCTTCAGACGGGGGACATCCCCGCTAAGGACCAAGCGAGCTTCGCGCGGTGGCGGAACCTCTTCTATGTCGCCATTTCGCGACCAAAGAAACGCCTTGCCGTTCTGGCAACTCAGACGCTCGGACCACAGGCGCTTGCGGCCACGGTCCACCTATTCGGGGCTGATAATGTCCTATCGCTACCAGTGCCCCAAGGGTGAAGCAAAAAGCGAACTCATGAGAACAGATAGATGATCCAAAATGCAGATGAGCGATGCAATGCTGACGAAACTTTGACGAAATGGCACTAAGGTTCAAGGACCGTAGGGGCCGGGGCGTGGTCCTCGAATACAAGCCCGAGAGCTGGGACGCCCGATGGGTTCGGAACAAGCTGCGGACTGAGGGACGGGTCAGGATCGCCAAGGTCTTTCACTTCGAACGCGCCGATCTCCTTGGCGAATTGCCTAGCGACGACGACTTCGAGAACATCGACGGCTTCGTGTACCGCTTCCGCTTCGGCTCGCGGCGCGCCGGGTTCCGAGTCATCGAGGGTAGGCGCCTCGGCATCGCCCACAACGTACGCATCGTCGACGCCTTGCCACTAGAGCGGCGGCTGTTCGTCGCTCACCGCGACATGTCCATCTTCCGCGGCCTCTCCGCGGTCATGCCCGCCGGTGGCGAGATCGTGATCGGCAGCGCCGAGGACGACTCCATACCTATCCAAGAGTTTGAGCGGCTGCTCACCAAATTTCCGACGACGACCGAGCTGGATCGCTATGCCAGAGCACGGGTCGCGGACGTGGTCGGCCAGTATGTCGACGGCATGGCTGATGCCCGGCGGCACTACGAGGAATACATGAGCCGCCACAAGGCGATAGGCGTGACCGACTCGCTCGACACCGAGGAACTGCTAGAGGCGGAGCTCGCGAAGTATCAGCTGATCCGTGACACGCTCCGCGGCTGGCTCGCTGCCTCCGAGGTCAGGGTGGAACGCGACTGGCAGCAGCTCCTCATGAAGTTCCTACTGCTGATCTTCCCGAAGTACGTAGCGATCCTAGAGAATGTGCAGATCGCCGACGTATACTCGACACCGGGGCGTTCCCGCAGGCGCTTCATCGACATTGCGCTGGTGGACGCCGCCGGGAATTTGGATGTGATCGAGATCAAGCGGCCTCGCGGGAGTCTGCTGGCGGGTGGCGACTACCGCGAGAACGCTTTTCCGAGCCGGGAACTCTCCGGGACGATCATGCAGGCGGAAAAGTACCTGTTTCACTTGTCTAAGTGGGGGCTGAACGGCGAGCGTACTCTGACGGAGCGGTATGCGGCAAAGCTGCCTCCTGGAATGTCGATACGGGTTACGAACCCGAAGGCCATCGTGATCGTCGGCCGGGATCCCACGGCCGATGTCTGGGGCGAGCAGGCGGTCGACCTTGAGGTCGTCAGGCGGAAGTACGCGAACGTGATGGACATCATGTCTTATGACGATTTGTTGCGGCGCCTCGATAACGTTATCGCTTCGCTTCGCAGGCGAATCGCCGACGAGACCGACATCTGAGCGGCGTAGAAGGGTGGTTACAAACGAACGGTTGTGAAGCCTGCTAAACAGCCGTTTTTTTGTGTCCCGCCGCCGAAAGCGGCATGTCAGGAAGCGGGCCAATCTCTGTCGTTTGGTAGCCCCATTCCGACAGGCGCCGGATGTCCACTGCTGGCGATACTCGACCGAGATTGTTCGTGAGCATGATGCGTTTGTAGGCTTCCCGCCCGCGCTGTCGATCAATCTGCGAGGCAGTGAAATCGCCCGCTGCAAGCGTGACCGGCAACTTTGTCCGCAGCGCTGACGCTCCTCAGCTCGAAAGGTTGCGCCACGTGGCGAGTGGCTGCTTTGGTGAATGCCGCCGCGCAGCATCGGCGAGGCTCGAGTGGCAGCAATGGACCGTACGCTTCACACTCATGACTTTGACGGATTGAAGCCCATTGAGTTGCGCAAATGCTTTCTTGTCACTGCAACCGCGGCCGCCCCTCCATCATCTCAGCCCGCTCCAGCATCCGCACCACATCCCGTAAGCTCAGGCGCCGCCCGGTAACCACTGGCGCCTGATCGACGGCCATCACCACCGCCTCAACAGCTTCCTCGGACAATCCGAACGCCTCACCCTTCCTGACGGCAAACTCCTGCAATTGCTCTGTCGTCACATCAGGGATCTCGATCACCTGACACCGGTTCCGCACTGGCGCGGACACGTTCTCTACGTTGTTGGACGTCAAAACCCAGGAGATATGTGACATGTCAAAGCGCACTCTGAAATAGGGACAGTCCCACGCCTTTGCAGTGGCAGGCTCCAGTAACGACAACAGTGCATCCGCAAACGAATAGCTGGTGCCTCGGGTTGATGTAACCGACTTCGCCTTGCAGATCTCATCAACCACGATCAAAGGGTTTGCGAGCCTCTTTGACAACATAACATCCAAGGGACGCCCTGCCTGTGCGGTGCCCCAGCCCCGTTCAACACCAACCAGAGCCATCCCGGCACCGCCCTTCGTTGCATCGACATCCACATATGGGATCTCCAGCGCAGCCGCCAGTGACCGCGCCCAGACGCTCTTACCGATGCCAGGTGGGCCATTCAGGATCACAGGTCGGATAAGCACAGGCTCACCCCTCTGCGCAGATCGGCGCAGGGCGTGCCACGCGTATTCGGTCGCCCGACCCATCCACGGCATATCGGCATGCAGTTTTGCCGCCAGTTCATCGGCCCAGTTCTGATCCTGGGCCATGACCACCTGCATACCCTGCAGCGAGGGTTCCAAGCGATCATACTCCTCGCGTTTGAGGTGCGAGACGCCGGCCGCGGCGACCCGATCCTTTGCCAACTTGTTCGCGCGTGTCGTGATGCGGCGGCTATCGCGATATGAAACTGCGTCACCTTCTGACAGCTCATCTGCGAAGACATCAATGTCTTGAACATTGAATTCTGCAGACCGCTCATCATTACCGATGAGGTCAACCGCAAGTTTTTTCTTTCGGAAGTCTTTCAGAAAGGTTGTGAGCTGTTCGACGATTACTTTCGGATCGGTTTCATAGTGGGGGACGTCAATAATCTTGATACGCTTCATGATCAGTTTCCATATCCGGAAAGGAAGGGTGGGAAACGGCGGCACGCAAAAAGGGGTAGGTAAAATGAAATCGCATGTCTCTGGTGCCGCTCCCGGTGGGGAGGCAGATCAGGAAGCCCGTATGAGCTGGATATGGCGATGCGTTTTCATACTCCGACCAAACACCTTTTTTGAAGGTGGGGTCAAGGGTGCCTCCCGTCTCGCACAGCTCAAAAAGAAACCGCCGACCCTCTCGGACCGGCGACTTCTGCATCAAGCAATTTCAATGACTTAGCGGTCAGTGGAAGAAATAGACCTGATTAGTGGAAGACAACTTGGCCAAAGTGGCTCTCAATTGCCTGTCCTTTCAATAACAGATGTGCCTAACCTTAAATCACCCGCACTTGCTGTGACCGC
>TARA_R110002110_G_scaffold168018_20_pt1 | contig 14492 bp, 14 predicted proteins | sample TARA_R110002110 | Tara Oceans TARA_R110002110 (sample SAMEA4397330) | marine metagenome | biome: Polar Biome; feature: [SRF] surface water layer (ENVO:00010504); material: water (ENVO:00002006), including particulate matter (ENVO:01000060) such as... | depth 5 m
CTGCACCCAGCTCAAGCCCGACAATGCGGTCGGTCTCATCCGCCATTGCGGTAAGCAACAGCACCGGCGGGCCGTCATGCGCCACCAACCAACGGCACAGGCTCAGCCCATCTTCGCCCGGCATCATGATGTCGAGAACAACGAGATGTATCGCCGCTTCTGCCAAGACCTCGCGCGCTTCGGCCGCATGTGCGGCAAGACGTGTGCGAAACCCTTGCTTGCGCAGGTACTGGCCCAACGGCTCGCGAATGTCGCGGGCATCATCGACGATCAGGATCTGTGGTGCGATGGGGTCTGTCATTGTCTCTCCTCTGGCGCATGTGGGTGCCTTCGCCGTATTCAATTGCCGCCTATTTTCCCTGAAAATCAACCAAAGGGATTGCAATTTCCCGCCTCAATTGTCGCAAGATGTATCAGCACGCGGTGTTGCGACACCTGGCGACAAACCGGCATTGGCGCTGACAAACCTTTCGTCGCAATACCCCCTAAGTGAGTGTCACAGGGGCCAAACAGGCCTCTTTTGAAACCGAAAGGAAACGACATGAAAAATTCAAAACTTCTTCCAGGTAGCTTCATCGCCGTGGCGGCACTTTTGTCCGGCCTGACAATCGCGAACGCGCAATCTGCATCTGATTCACCAACAGCACAGACACAATCCGAAATGACAGCCCAAGCGCACAAAGCGGATTTTCGCAAAGGTGATCGCAAAAGCAGCGGGCGTGGCGGGCACAAGATGTTCGGCCAAATGATGGAAAAAGTGGATGCGAATGGTGACCGCGCCGTGACGCAAACCGAAATCGACACGTTCCGCGCTGGCATCGTAAGCGATGCGGACACCTCGGGCGAAGGCGATATTTCTCTTGATGAGTTCGAGACAATCTATCTGCAGATGGTTCGCAACCGGATGGTCGATGCCTTCCAGAAGCTTGACGAAGATGGTGACGGTGCGGTGACACAAGCCGAGATGGATCAAAAGTTCGGCAGTATCGTCGAGCGGATGGACCGCAACGATGACGGCCAACTGGACCGTTCCGACCGGGCAGGGCGTGGCAACCGTGACGGCAAACGCCCCAACGATCGCGGCTAAGCAACACGAGACAGGGCCGGAAACGGGCCTGTCTCTGCCACCAAACAATGAAAAACACAGCTATGGATCTGGAAAACCCCACAAATAACCTGCGCGATGGGCACGCAACCATTGGCCGGATTTCGCGGGTGAACCACTGGATGACTGCCGTTGCGATGAGCCGCCTTTTGGCTCTTCACATTGGGGCCGCGCTCAAACACCATCTGATTGACCGTGACGCCACTTTGTCTCGCAGGACCGGGCACACCGGATAAACACCCGTGTCACCGAGCGGTGCCAGCAGGATACAACAGGAGATTTCGGATGCGCATGTTTCTATCTTTGATCACAGTGGCGGCCATACTGGGCGGATCATACGTGATCGCGTTTGGCATGCCGCCATTTGTCAGCACGATGATCGGCAATGCGCCCGATGCAGATACGGCCCAGCCGCAAGTCGCAGGCACCCGCAGCGGCCAGCGCGGCGGCGGGGCGACAATGGTTGTTCTGACTCCGCTTGAACAACAACCCTACGCCGACATCCTGCGTGCTGTGGGCAGCGCAAAAGCGCTGCGCAGTGCGGATGTCACATCAAAAGTCGCAGGCGAGGTGACAGAAACCTTACTTTCGGCAAACCGAGAGGTGTCGCGCAATGATGTACTGGTACAGCTTGACGCCCGCACCGAGGCGCTGAATGTCGAGATCGCGCAAGCCGAGCTGGATCAGGCGCGCGATACCGTACAACGCTATGAACAACTACAAACATCAGGAAACTCGACAATTACAGACGTCACATTGACCGAAACGCGTGTGGCGCAACGCCTGGCCGAGGCCAATCTGGGCCTGGCACAGGTCGCGTTGGATAATCGTACAATCCGCGCTCCGATCGCCGGCAAACTGGGGCTGAGCGATCTGGACGTCGGAGATTATCTGCCTGCCAACACCATTGTCACGACCATCGACAATTCCGACGTCCTGCTGATCGAATTTGAACTGCCTGAACGCTCTGTCGGGATCTTGTCCAAAGAACAGATCGTGCTTGCAAGCACCCCCACATTTCGGGGGCGCACATTTGAGGGGGCAATTGTTGCGTTCGACAGCCGGATTGATGACGTCACCCGCAGTGTGACCGTCAAAGCACGTCTGGAAAACCCGGAAGGGATGCTTTGGCCGGGCATGACATTCGCGGTCCGCATCATCCACGAAAGCGACCCGCTGGCAATGCTGCCAGCGACAGCAATTACATGGTCGCGCGGCGGATCAAGCGTCTGGGTCGCACATGATGGCACCGCACAGCAGGTCCCCGCGACGATCCTGTTCCGACGTGATGACAGCGTCTGGATAGATGCCGATATTCCTGTTGGTGCGATGGTCGTCACCGAAGGTGCGCAAAAGCTGCGTGATGGCGCGCGCATCACCACAGCAAAAGGTGCCCGCCCGGCGAAATCACGACAGCCAGCCGGAAACGAGGTACCGTCATGAGCGCAACACCTTATAAATCGGGTATCGCAAGCCTTTTTGTCGCGCGGCCCCTGTTCGCCATCGTCATCAATCTGTTGATATTGATCGCGGGACTGGCCGCACTTGCCGCCGTGGATGTGCGCGAAATGCCCGATGTCGATCAACCTGTCGTGTCCGTGCGCACCACCTACGAGGGGGCCGTGCCCGGAACAGTTGATGAACAGGTGACGCAAGTTCTTGAGGATGCGCTGAGCGCGCTTGAGGGACTGTCCTATATCGAGTCGTCATCCACCACCGGATCAAGCCGGATCACGATTGACCTGTCCGAAGGCACCGATGTTGACATTGCGGCAAATGAGGCACGTGAAATCGTATCGGCAACTTTGCGGCAACTGCCGGAAGGTATTGATGATCCAACCGTGACAAAAAGCGACAGCAACGCAGATGCCATTATCCGCCTGGCCCTGATGGGCAATGCGACATTTGATGAAATGACGCAATTGGCCGAGGGCGTGATCTATGACCGGCTTTCAGTGATCGACGGCATCGCCGAAGTGACCGTGCGCGGCAATCGCGCAAACGAATTCCGCGTCACACTTGATGTGCCCTCGCTGCTCAGCCGTGGCCTGACCGTTTTTGATGTGTCCGAGGCTTTGACCGCCCTGCGCGACGACACCCCCTTGGGAGAGCTTGAAACATCCTCGCAAACGCTTGCCTTGCGTGTCGGCAATCCAGAAGTGACAGCACAAAGCGTGCGAGAAATCCCCGTCAATGCCACCACCCGTGTTTCCGACGTTGCCTTTGTTCAGGTGGTGCCGGAAGACAACGACGTATTTTCGCGCGTGAACGGGCAACCCGCTATCAGCCTCGACATCAGTCGACAGTCTGTCGGCAACACGCTCGATATCTCAAAAGCAGTCCAGATCGCCGTCGAAGAACTGCGCAGTGAAATGCCACAAGGCGTTGATATCATCATCACCTCTGACGATGGCGTTTTCATCGAGGGTTCGATCAGCGAAGTGATCAAATCCATCGGTTTGGCCACGGTAATTGTGATCGCGGTGATTTTTGCCTTTCTGCGTTCGCCCCGCGCAACATTGATCCCCGCAGTTACCATTCCCGTGGCACTGGTGGGTACGATCGCGGCAATTTGGCTTACCGGGTTTTCGGTCAATACCATCAGTCTTCTGGCGCTGGTTCTGGCCACCGGCATGGTGGTGGACGATTCCATCGTCGTAATCGAAAACATCGTGCGCAAACGCAAACAGGGCATGGGTGCTTTCGCTGCCGCTGCGGCGGGAACAAACGAAGTTTTCTTTGCCGTCATCTCGACCACGGCAACACTGGCTGCGGTGTTCATCCCAATCTCGTTTCTTCCCGGACAGGCGGGCGGCGTGTTCAGCGAATTCGGGTTTGTGCTGGCCTTTGCCGTCACCTTATCCTCGATCACTGCGTTGACCTTGGCACCGGTGCTTGCCGCGTTTCTTGACCCCGGCAAACCCAACCAAAACAAAGCAATTCGGAATCAGCAAACAAAATTTGCGCGCGGTTTTGACATCGTGATGGACCGTGCGATCCGCGCGCCGCTTGTCGTAATTGCCACAGCTGTCGGATTTGCAATGATATCGGCGGGCGCTGCGGGCACGTTATCTTCCAGTATCACGCCGAACGAGGATCGCGGGTTCTTCCTTGTTCAGGCGCGGGGGGCGTCCGACACCACAGTCGAATACCTGGAGACCCAAGTGGCATTGGTTGAGGAAATACTGACACCCTACCGCGAAAGTGGGGAAATTTCAGCCGTGCAAAGCATCGTCGGTGTCGGCGGTGGCACCAGTGCGTTCATCATCGTGCGTCTGCCGGATTGGGCAACCCGGAACCGCAGCCAACAGGAAATTGTTGCAGACGTGAGCAAGCAGCTTTCGACCGTTCCGGGCGTGCAGGTCAACGCCCGCTCCACCAACAGCCTTAACATTCGCGGTGCGGGGCGCGGGCTTCAGTTTGCGGTCACGGGTACTGATGTCGACAATATGACAGAAGCGGCAGACGCCCTTGTCGCGGCGATGTCGGCGGATGACACTTTCATCAATCCCCAGCTGTCAAATGATAGCGTGCAGGCACAATACGAACTTCGCGTTGATCCTGACATGGCAAGGGTGTTCGGCCTGACCGAAGCGGAAATTGCTCAAACCGTCAGCGCAATGGTTCAGGGCAATGTCGCCGTGTCGGTGTTTCAGGACGACACGGAAACAGATGTCAATGTTGTGCCCGGCGGCCCACCGATCAACGATCCATCTGACCTAGAAGCCATCTTTCTGCATTTACCAGACGGCGCTTATATCCCCTTGTCTGCCGCCGCGACACTGGAACCGGTGGTCAGCCAGTCCGAGATTGAGCGCCAAGGCGGATCGCTGGCGGTATCTGTTCAGGCAAACCTTGGACAAGGTGTTGATCTGAGCACCGCAATGGCACGGCTGACCGACATTGCTGCCGAAACGCTGCCCGACGGCATGGGAACCAAATTCACCGGCGAAGCGGCAACACTAAAAGATGGACAGACAGGCATGTATATCGTGTTCGGCGTCGCGTTTGTCGTGGTTTTTCTGGTGCTGGCAGCACAATTTGAAAGCATCGCCAGCGCCGTCGTTATCATGCTGACAGTCCCGTTCGGATTGGCCGCAGCACTTTTGGCGATATCGATGACGGGCGGGTCACTGAATTACTACAGCCAGATCGGTTTGGTCATGTTGATTGGGGTGATGGCCAAAAATGGCATCCTGATCGTCGAATTCGCAAACCAGCTGCGCGAGGCCGGTCAGGACATCGACAGCGCCATCCGCGATGCGCTGCGGCTCCGCATTCGGCCTGTGATGATGACCATGATATCCACGGTTTTGGGTGGCCTGCCATTGGTCCTGACCTCAGGCGCTGGGGCCGAGGCACGCATCGCCGTGGGATGGGTAATCGTCGGCGGGCTTGGCTTTGCCACAGTCTTCACCCTATTTCTGACACCTGTGTTATACCGTTGGATTGTTGTTTGGGGCTCCGAACCGGCTATGGCGTCTAAACGATTGCACAGCGAAAACGCTGCTGCCTTGTCAAGTTACGACAGTCAAGCAGTGACAACCTAAACGATGGGCTGCGTAATGACTTGACTTGAGGAAAATCCAGGGCAAAGCTGCGATCCGCCCGGAACACAAACTCGCGAAAAATTGCAGACCTAACCCGGCCTGCAGCACAATTGAAAACGTCAAATTCCAATGATTCCTGAGTGTTGAGTCCCAGCATTTGGGGGTTGGGGTTTAGAAGACCGCTTTTCGGATTCGTATTCTTGAGGGGATAGGCCACTGAGCCTTTTGAAACGGCATGGATATGTGTAGTCTTCAAAGAAGGCGTTGAAGTGGATGCGAAAAGAAAAGCTTACTTCGATGGTACGCAATTCGGCAATGTCGATATAAAATAGCCCCTTCTCGGAAGATTGCCTGAAAATCGCCTGCCGGGCGATTGACGGGACACCTGTTGAAGTTCGGTCTCTTGGGATTGTCGCCTTCCATATCGGGTAGTCGGGAAATCCGAGGACATTGCAGACAACGATGCAATGACGAGCGCGCAAGATGTGGGATCGACGGCTCTCAGGCGCAAAGGCGGCCATTTAGTGGCAGAGGACGCCGACAAGCCATATTCATAAGCGGGTCAGACACGCAGAAAACTGTTGGGTAGTGTCCCGCCGGGCCGGTTTCACGACCTTCCAATAACCTATTTGGCCGCTGTTTTGACTGTGTTATCGGGGCTCTGCTTAGCGCCGCGGTTGTAGCTTGTGATCGCGTTATTAGTGCTCTGATTGCGTGTGTCGCGGTGACAGCATTCCCTTGCTGCGTCTTTACGGTCCAAAGAAACGATCACGCTATCAAACCGTGGGGTCAAGCACCTAGGACTGAAGAAGCGCCAATGCGACAGAGGTACTGGACAGGCCGCCTGAAAAATTGCGGATTTGATCCCGGACGATGAATTTTGTAATCATGTCTTCGCGGGCAGTTAAATCAGCAAACATATCCAAGTCGTCAGAGCCTAAAACCGATTTGGCGGCATCCTTGAAAATGTCTAGCTGTTGATCGATGTCAATTTGCGCCAAAGCGGTTGGCAAGTTTAGCGCCGCCTCGAATAGCTCTCGCATTGGAGGATCCCCCATTATCGTGAACCATTTAGCATCGTTAGACATATCTTCACCGGCGATCAGTTCCAGCTCTCGCTGGGCATAAAGCGCCACACGCATCGCGCTGTCCTGATCACCCGCTGCAACTTCAAAACTATTGGTTTGATGACGCGAAATGATTGCATTAACAAAATCGTTTTGCCCAACCTTCAACAACTCGCCCGGCCCAAAGCCAAAGGCTTGGGACATTTCACTGTAGCGGGTGTCGGCAAAGCGATTGGCCAGTGAATCTTCGTTCGCTACACCTTCTTCGAGAATCTTTCGAATGAAATATCGGTTGTCGATATCATCCTGCAAACCAAATGCGCCAAGCGCGACTCCAAGCAACCTTCTGTCCGACACCAAGTCTTCTGCGGTTTTAACTGCGCCGATATTTTCGCGAAAATAATCTGTATCCCGTTGCAACGCGATGTCTTTTGAAAATGTATCGAACTGTACATCATAGGTGCGCTGTAAGAAGCGCCATCCGGACAGACCGGCTGATGGGATCACCGGTGAGAACATCAGTGCGATCGCATCGCTAAAAGCCGGTTTTCTCTGGCAAGCAGCCCTCGCAGACACTTCAACACCCGGTAATGCTGCGCATCAATCATCGCTTGGCTCGCCTCTGCCAACAAACCCCTGCTATCCGGATCTTTGAAAACCTGACTTAGGTCTTCAATCTGACGCAGAAGCGCGTGGTGTGCGTCGAGAGGATCAGTATCGCCTGACAGTACCAATTGAACTGCAAAACAGGCCCTTCGAACCGGTGTCTTTGCATCTTCAGGATGGATGGCATCCCGGAGCCTGAGGATGTTGGCATCCGGCGTCATGATAGACAACCGACTTCTGCGATCTCCGTTTTCAATTACAGCGCCGTTGATCAGCACACGTTCTTTTGGGCTCAACTTCAAAACAAGGCCACTCATCCTGCACGCCCCCTTTGCTTGAGGCCACGCAAAATCGCGGTGTTGACTTCCAACAAGGGCAACGCTGAGGCCTTGCGCGCGATGACTTTGCTCGTATGGTGGTTGGTAAATTCGGCGAGATAGAAAATGCGCGCGCGCAATTCCTTCGGAAGCATATTTCCTGGGTCTGCGACGTCGGTTGCAAGTGCGCGCCAAAGCTTCCTGTTTTCGTGCAGCGCCTCGACAAGTTTCGGAAATTTTGTGTCTTCAATCGCAGCCTTTAGCCGGGAAGTAATGCGCGCGATCACCTCAAATTCAATACTGCGGTCAGACTTTGTAGGTGCCGATGTTGGCGCATAGGCGCGCTGGGCCATATTGGTCGCGTTCACGGTAAATCCTTACCTGTTTTGGGTTGGAAAAGCAGGAGGTAACGAAGGCGCATTGCTGCGCCTTCGTTCATTATTACCGGAACAGTGACAGGATTGTCTGCGGTGCCTGGTTGGCAATCGACAAGGCCTGAACACCAAGCTGTTGCTGGGTCTGCAACGCCTGCAGACGTGCAGACGCTGCTTCCATATCCGCATCAACAAGCGCACCAATGCCGGACTTCATCGCATCGGTCAGTTTGCCGACAAACTCCCGTTGGTCCGAAATTCGGCTGGACGACGCACCCAATGCAGCGGCCCCATCAATCGCAGTCTGAATATGAACTTCCAGATTTTCAATGGACGTTTGCGCAGTTGCGGCGTCCGTCACATCGATGTCCGACAGATCAAGGTTGCTGGTGAAATCAACAGATGCCGCAGTGATTGTGGTGTTGGTGGCCTCGGCGACTGTGCCATCGGACTGGCGGTTGATAGAAGCGAGTACGACCAGATCAATACCATCGTCATTCAGCAGGTTGGTACCATTGAACTGCGAACCTGCGATAATTGCATCTACTTGGTTTGTCAGCTCTGTGATGTCTGCTGTCAGCTTTGTGTGATCCACATTTTCACCAGTCGCCGCAACGACCTTTTCCTTGATATCGTCAAGGATATTAGTAATTTGCTCGGCCCCCGCCAAGGCAACGGCCACAGTAGATTCACCAAGCGCCAATGAATCCTCAACCGCGTTAAACCCAGCGACATCAGACTCCATCACTTTCGAGATCGCCCAGATTGCGGAATTGTCTTTTGCAGACGCGATGTCCTTACCGGTTGAGATCGCATTTTGCGTCGCCGTCAGGTCTTTGTTGATGGATTTCAAGGTCTGCAGTGCAACCATTGCACCATTGTTCGTAAGAATGCTCGACATAAGCATATTCCTTCAGTCATTGACGCTTTGCGTCCGTTTTGTCTCACCCGTGGTGGGAAGACGAGATTGGCGTTCTGACCTCTGCACACGCCTAATTTTAGAGCGGTGCGCCATCCGACCTCGGATGCAAAACCACCTTGCCGTTTTAGCCGTTAACGTTTCCTGAATTGCGGGGCTTCGATTGCGGGGCTTTTTAGACTCTTTTGCCGCTTATCTGACCTAAACCCTGTTCACGCGCGCTTTTCCACAGACGCATCATCTGAAACGTCAATCTGACGCTTCTTTCCATCCGCCCCATACGTTTCGAGACTTCTACGAACCTGACGCAGCTCTGCCATGCGTTTGGACACATTTCTAATGCCCTCCAGCGCGCCATCCAGAAGTAGCTGGTTACGCTTCACCTTACTGTCCAGAAGTTGCAGACATTCCACATCACGAGCGGCAGAACCGTTAATCGCCTGTATCAATGTCTCTTTCGCATCCAGCATTTCGCTCAGATTTTCGAGGTCACCCGCCAACAGCGCCGCGCGTTCAGCATCCAGCAGATCACTCAGCGCATCCATCTGCATATCATCTATTTCATTGGCCATTTTCTTTCTCCTTCAATGCTTCGTAAAGCGATTCGCTTAATCCGAATCCGCCTGAGCGCACCATTGCCGCCGCCTGCTCGCGCACAAGAAACGACGAAAACTGGTCCTCTCCTGCGCCGCCTCCGAATTGGGTTCGGGATTTCCCGAGCCCAGCAGATTTGAGCATTTCGGCAAGGAACGTAACCTCAAGTTCCTGCGCGGCCTTGCGCAATGACTGGTCTTTCCCGCTCGTCTGGTTGGGCAGGTTTGAGGGCGGTATTACATCCATCTCCAAGGTCCTTAAATTGCGTTCTATTTTTGGCACCCTGCGCCACAAACGGTAAACAACGGGTAACGAAGTTCGCGCATAAGACACTGATCGGAGAAGAACTCCCGGAGGTTATGATGAACACTTTGCTGCCCAACCTTTCAGGAAGTGCGCGAGGCGAGATTGACAGAAACACCTTGCGTAGCACGACAGAATCGGCCCCGTCGGGAGTTTCAACAGCGCCTTCCCAGCAGACATTTGAGCAAGTTTTTGACGATAAGGGGATCGAAAAGCAGCCTTTAAGTAGATCTCTGGACGAAGTGAAAGCTGGTGCATCGCAAAAGCTGGAATCGAAAGCGGCAAATAAGGAAGACGGTTCAGGACCAAACGATGCGGACGAACTAGACTTTGATAGTCTAACCGAATCAGGGGACGAAGATGTCATTCCACCATCAGAGGCTCCTGCCGATCAGCCTTCTAACCTGGTTGCGCCGCGCCGCGCTCCTGATGGTGTCAAAACCATGGCTTTGGGTGAGGCGGGGCTCGGTAAAACCTTCCATGCAGGATCAGAAAAATCGGCGGAGTCAGTTGTAAATTTTGCGCTCACTCAAACGATGGAACCGCGCATAGAAAGCGAGCAGCGAGAAACCAAGTCGCTCGCTGGGCAACCGCCCAATCATATTTCCAAAGTCGCTATAGGTACAATCGGCGATTCTGACCGCACTTCGTTACCGGGTTTGAAACGTCAAGATCCATCTCTGAATCATGGGGTTTTCCTTCAAGAAACCCAAAAGGCAACCGGAATGATGACACTTAATGATCAAGCGCAACGTTCGGAAGATGTGCTGTCAGAGGGTGGAAAAGTAATCTCTGCTGTCGAAAAACTTGAAGTTCAACATGCTGCCAATCCACAAATCTCAGGGTCTGAAAAACAGCAAAATGAGCTACCAAATATTCCCGCTAAGTCCCCTCATCTGACGATGAACGTTGAGGTTCAGGATCAAGCAGCGACCATGAGGGCATCCGTTTCCCCGCAAAGCATCAGAGACAGTTCCGAAACCACCAAGCCCAACATGGCGGCAACTGAACCGCAACGTGCCGATCCCTTGGTAAGCTTTAACAAAGTTGCAACGGTTCCCGGCAACATCGGGGTCTCAGCACAAGCAGGGCTAGCGATGCCTCAATCACGTTCTGATGGAAGTAGCCAAACCAATGGGCACATTGTCAAAGGCATCGGACCGAAATCAAATGCGGCCACATCTTCGCCGGACGCTCTAAATGCCCCCCTTGGCGAACACCGAACGACAGCACCCCAGCGGCTTGGATCTCAACATGCCCAGTTGCCGCCGCATAATTTTGCAGGCAACGGACATCTAGATGATAAGAAAAATGATGTGCCCGCGACCAGTGGGGCAACCGGCGCATTTGCTCAATCAAAGGCTTCTGCGTCGACTCATGTGTCTCGAACAAGATCGGCAATGCCAACTCAATCGCTTTGGAGCAGCCCCAGCGAACACGTCCTTACCATCTCTGCGGGTCCAAAGGCGCGCATGGATGAACCGTTGGAAGGGGCACCCGTTTCAAAGGGAGTTCGACCGTCGCCTTTGCAGCAAAGCAATCGAATTGGCGCCGTATTTGCGCCCCCGTCGGCATCAACAGACAATCCGCAGAAGCTGGATAACATTGTACAATCACCGGACTTTCCTGGCGATATAGACGGCGAGAGCATCGCGCTGGCTCGGACGGACACCCTCACTGTATCGACGGTGACATTGCCGCCCCCTGCGCAACGCGCCGACCTGCCGCAGCAAATAGCCCGGCAAATCGCCGAAGCGTTCCAGAGCGGGTCAAACCGACCGGTTGATATCACCCTCAACCCCGAAGAGTTGGGCCGCGTCCGGCTTGCGCTTACTTCCACGGACACCGGGATGGTAATGCAAGTGACTGCGGAAAGGCCGGAAACCCTAGAGCTGTTGCGGCGCCACATTTCGGAACTTGGGCAGGAATTTCAGGACATAGGATATTCCGACATCAGTTTCAACTTTACCGGCGAAGGGACGCATCAGGCAGGCCAGAATGATGCTGAAAAAACCGGGAAGACGGATGAACATTTAGACCAAGCCGTCGAGAACAAAATCGCAATATCGCTGTCCACAAGCCCGACAACGGGTTTGGACATCAGACTCTAATTGGAGAGACCCCGATGATTTCACCAACCATTAGCGGCAATAACTTTGGAGCTTTGGGCAGCGCAACCACAGGAGCCGAGACAAATTCGGTATTATCGTCCGATTTCGAGACATTCTTGAAAATGCTGACCGCCCAGGCCAAGTATCAAGACCCACTTGAACCGATTGATTCCTCTGAATATGCGGCACAACTGGCGCAGTTTTCCATGGTGGAACAGCAGGTTCTGTCCAACGACTTGCTCTCCGCCCTGACTGCTCAATTGGGCTCAGGCAACATGGCACAGATGACTGGTTGGATCGGGATGGAAGCGCTGAGCACGGCGCCTGCATACTTTGATGGTAGTCCAATCACAATCAATCCCAACCCGGCTGCGGTTTCGGATGAAGTTTTTCTGGTTGTCTACGACGAGAACGGTGCAGAGGTGCAGCGCAACGAATTGCCCGTATCGGCAGAACCTGTTGATTGGGCAGGTGTGTCAGACGATGGCACGCCATTTCCACCGGGTCTGTACAGCTTTGAGATCGAAAGCCGCGCAGATGGTGAAGTCATTTTGACTGATCCGGTTGAAACCTATAGCCGGATAACCGAGGCCCGCGTGCAGGATGGTCAGACCGTTCTCATTCTTGAGGGCGGCGCAGGCGTCCTTGCCAGCGGCGTCAGCGGCCTGCGCGAGCCAAGTGGCGCCGCGGTTTCAACAGCATCCGGCCTCGTATAAAGCGATATCTGGCGTCCCGGGTGTGGGACAAGACCGCTTTATGACAACCGCCGGATGGCTGCATTCACTATGTGGATCGTGGATCGCATTACTGTTCACATGATGATCAAAAGCAGCTGTCAAAGTATGGCTTCAACGTTTCCATAAAGGTAGGGAAAATGGGTTAGATAATTCCATGGTGGAAACCGCGAAACGCTAAAAGGTTCAAGTCAGACCGGTCGCGCTCATCTCTGGGGCATCGCAGCTCACGTATCCACCATAACCTGCCTTTTCGATACACCCGACAAATTTGGCCAAGTCCGCCTTTGGCGCAAGACCCAGTGGGCCAACGCCGATCCGAATGTGGCGAATGATGTTACGGTATTGCAGGAAAACGCTCACAGCATCGCCGTGTAGTGTCTGGGCCTGATAACTGTCGTATTCCAGCCCCACATTGTCTGCCGTGACTTCGGCGAGGATGTCGGCGGCAAGGGCGAAATCGTTCAGAAAACCGCCTGACTGTGCGCCCCGCCCAAGCGGCTTGATCGTCAGGGTGATCCCGCTTGGCACATTGGCCCCAGCCCAGCGCAGGTTGTCGATCAGCGTTTGGCGGGCCAACGCGCAACTTGCCTCGCCCGACCTGACGCGGATCATCGGAACCCGAAGCGCCTGCGCAAATCGGAACACCCGCCGCATGTCACTGCGAAATCGGTTGATGGCCGTTGGGTCCGCCGCAAATCCGGGGCGCCCGCCGGTATAATTCGGCGGCGGCGCGCTGATCAGAATCAAGTCCAGCCCATTGGCAATCAACGCCCGCTGCGTTTCCTTGGCGGCGACCTCATAAGGAAACGGCAGTTCAACTGCAACAAACCCGGCGGTTGCAGCCGCATGGAACCGGTCCAGATAAGGCAGCTCTGGCCAAAGTTGATCCAAATCGGCGGCGTATTTCACGATACTAGGTGTCTTGCTGCAGTTCATCTGACGGGATGATGCCAAAAAATTCACCGCCCGACCATATCCCAAACCATCCCTCGTGGTGCGCGCCAATATCGACAAGCCGGTAAAAACTTTTTCGGTCAATCAACGCCTCAAGATTGCGGCGGATCAAAACATAAGGTGATGGTTCGCCGGTTTCGGGGTCACGCACAACACGGATCGGATGATCGGGGCCTGCAACTGCCGTGTCATCCAAATTGGTTACAAACTTCAGGTTCTGTGCTTCGCCCGTTCCGTCCACGTCAAAATCAACGGCAATGAATGGGGCGTCTTCGACCGTGATACCGACCTTTTCCACGGGGGTGACGAGAAAATAATTGTCGTCTTCGCGCCAAAGAATCGTCGCGAAAAGCTTGACCAAACCGATCCGTCCGATAGGGGTGCCTTCGTAAAACCACGTCCCATCACGGCGGATTTGCATGTCGATGTCGCCGCAAAATGGCGGGTTCCATTTTTCCAGCGGCGGTAATCCGCGGGATTTTGCCGCTTTTGCGGATGCTGCGAGGCTTTCTGCCGAGGGGGTAACGGTTTTTTGTCCGCTCATTGCTTTTGCCATTTCCAGTTTGAGAGATACACTTACACTAAGTTCATATAACCCAAGGAACGCATTTGTCATGAGTGATGAAGAAAACATGGTTGCAGAGATCGAAACGCTTGGTGTCAAACTGGGTGAGGCAAAGCAGTCGATTACCAACCGATTTATCGGGCAGGAACGGGTTGTCGAACTGACCCTGACAGCGCTGTTGTGCGGCGGCCATGGGTTGCTGATCGGGCTTCCGGGTCTGGGTAAGACGCGGCTTGTCGAAACGCTCAGCACCGTTATGGGGCTGCACGGCAACCGGGTGCAATTCACTC
>TARA_R110002110_G_scaffold9526_14_pt1 | contig 14483 bp, 9 predicted proteins | sample TARA_R110002110 | Tara Oceans TARA_R110002110 (sample SAMEA4397330) | marine metagenome | biome: Polar Biome; feature: [SRF] surface water layer (ENVO:00010504); material: water (ENVO:00002006), including particulate matter (ENVO:01000060) such as... | depth 5 m
ATTGTAGAATTCCATCGGCATCCCGGCATCGGGGAAACGCACCAGGATATCGGCGGCAAGGTCGATGGCGTTCAGTTCGATATGGGCAAGCGCGTGCAGCAGCGCGATCCGCCCGGCCTCGCTCTGCGCCTTGCCGCGCTTGGGCATCTCGCGGGGGCGCAGCAGTTCCGGCCTGTCGGGGCGTTTGGGCCGGTCGCGGGGCGCGGCGCGGCCGATATCGGGGATAATCCCTGCCCGCCAGTCGGAGGCGACGGCCCGCGCCGCGCCGGCCTTGGCCGTGGCATCGGGGGTACCGAGCACGCCGACCACGCGGTCGGACAGGGTCTGCGTCACGATTGTTTCACGTGAAACATGTTATCCACACCCTGTGGGTAAGTGGCGGATCACAGCGCCTTCGCGGCTTCGAGCACCTTTTCGACATGTCCCTTGACCCGCAGGTTGCGCCATACCTCGGCCACCTTGCCCTTCTCGTCGATCAGGAAGGTCGTGCGCACGATGCCCATATAGGTCTTGCCGTAGTTCTTCTTTTCCTGCCACACGCCATAGGCCTCGCAGATCTTGCCGTCCTCGTCGCTGATCAGGGTGAACGGCAGGTCGTACTTGGCCTTGAAATTGTCGTGGCGCTTCACGCTGTCTTTCGAGACGCCGACGATTTCCGCATCCAGCTTTGCGAAATCCCTGACCGCATCGCGAAAACCCTCTGCCTCGGTCGTACAGCCGGGCGTCATGTCCTTCGGATAGAAATACAGGACGACCTTTTTACCCTTCAGGTCCTTGAGCGACAGGCTGCCGCCGCCATCCGTGACACCTTTGAAGGCAGGTGCCTTGTCTCCAACATCGATCATCGTAACCTAGGTCCCTTTTCTATTTCAGCGTATCGAAGGCGTCGAGCACTGCCTGGCGCGATGTCGCGGCGACCCCGGCGTGATAGCCGTCCTTGGTCGGCATCGAAAAATTATGTCCCGCGCCGTCATGGGCAACGATGGCCGCGTTGTCATGGCCGGCAAAAGCCTCCCGGATCTTTTCCACGGTCTCCATCGGCACCACCGGGTCCTCCGCGCCGAAGTGATAGCTGACCGGGCAGTCCTTCGGGGGCATCGGGTTGAGTTCCTGATCGATCAACGTGCCGTGAAACGCTCCCGCCGCATCGGCGCCGAGACGCGCCACGGCATACTGGGCGTAACGGCCGCCGAAGCAGTAGCCGAGCACGGCGACCCTGCCGTTGCACCGCGGGTTCGCCCGCAGATCGTTGAGCAGGTCTTCGACATCCTTGTAGCCCTGCTCGGCATCGAACGCTTCATAGCGGCCGAATGCCTTTTCCATATCCGCCGTCGGACCGGGCATCACGCGCCAGAAGATATCGGGCACAGACACGACGAAACCGTCCGCCGCCCAGGCGTCCGCAAGCTCCATCATTTCATCATCGGTGCCGAAAATCGCCGGGATCACCAAGATACCGGGAACCTTGCCGTCGCCCTCCGGTTCGGTCAGGTAGCCGTCATAGGTTTCCCCGTCGCGGGTCGTGTTGGTGATTTCCCTGCTCGGCATCGCGTGCTCCCTTTTTGACTGTCGGTCTGAACGTTCGATCGAACGATCTATGGCTCGGCAGGCGGAAAGACAGCGTCGAAATGCGCTATGGTCCGTTCTGCCGATGTCTGCATTGTTTGCACCAGCGCGTCGAAGTCAACCGCCCCGCATGCGCGCGCGATCACGGTCTTCAGGGCAGGTGCAGCAGAATCCGCATCGAAACGGCCCTCGACGGCCAGGCGAAGAATCCCCTGCAGGTTCCGCCATAAGGTGGCAGCCTCGATCAGATCGCCTGCCATCTCCGCATCGACAAGCCCGTCTGCAGCGGCCCGCCGCAGGACCGATACCGTATCGCCGGCAAGAATGTCCGGGTGGCCTGCGGCATGGCGCAGCTGCAGGTACTGGGCAATAAATTCGATATCGACCAGGCCGCCGCGCAAATGCTTCGGCGACCACAGATCGTCGGTGCCGTGCTCCTTGCGCAGGCGCTCGCGCATCTCGGCGACATCCGCCAGAATTTTTGCCTCGTCGCGCGGGGCGATCAGTGCCGCGCGCATCACATCGTCGAACCGGGCGCCAAGGTCGCCTTCGGCGCAGACGACCCGCGCGCGGGTCAGCGCCTGGTATTCCCATGTCCAGGCTTCGCTTTGCTGATACTTCGTAAACGCTTCGAGCGACGAGGCGATCGGCCCGGCATTCCCGGCCGGCCGCAGGCGCATGTCGACCTCGTAAAGCTTGCCCTCCCCCGTCGGCGCGGTGATCGCACCGATGAAACGCTGGCACAGACGTGCGTAATACTGGCCCGGCGACAGGGGCTTTGGCCCGTCGGATTCGCTCGCGTCGGGCGGACAGTCATAGACGAACATCAGGTCCAGGTCGGAACTGACGGTCATTTCCCGGCTCCCCAGCTTGCCGAACGCAACCACCGCCATGGTGCCGCCGGGCACCTTGCCGTGATCTTCCGAGAACGTCCTTTCGATCTCCGGCAGGAGCGCCGTCAGGCAGGTATCAGCGACATCCGATAGCGGGCCCGACGCATCTACCGGCGACATCCTGCCGCGCAGCATGTGAGCGCCGATCTGGAACACCTTGTCGTTCGCCCAGCGCCGCTCGATATCGAGAAAATCCTGGAAGTCGCGGGCCTGCTCGCCGGCCTCGCCGAGTTCGACCGCCATTTCGTCGGCACCCGGCACGGAATCGAAAAAATCGGCGCTGAGGACACCGTCCAGCAGGATCGGATAGCGGCTTAGCCATCCGGCCAGTTTCGGCGCCGCCCCCATGATCTCGGCGACGAGATCGAACAGGTCCGGATGGGCCGTGAACAGGGAAAAAAGCTGTATCCCGGCAGGCAGGCCCTGGAGAAATTCGTCGAAACGCCGGAACGTCAGATCGGGATTGGGAGATCCGGCGACCGCCTCGAGCAACGTCGGCACCAGTTCGGTGAGCAACTCCCGCGCGCGCGCCGTGCGCACGGCGCGATAGCGACCGGAATGCCAGACCCGAACCGTGGCCGAGATCGTCGCCGGTTCGGCAAATCCCATTTCGGCGAGGTTCTTGAGAGTATCGGGATCGTCCTCCGCCCCCGTGAAAACAAGGTTCCCGGTTCCCGCCAGGTCTCCCTCGTCTTCGAACAGTTCCGCGTAGTGTTTTGCCACCGTGCGAAGATGAACGAGCAGTTCTTCGGTAAAGTCGTCCAGGGTGTCATACCCCAGGAACACCGCAACCCGGGAGAGGTCTTCCGGATCATCGGGAAGTTCATGGGTTTGGCGGTCGTCCCGCATCTGCAACCGGTGCTCGACGCGCCGGTGGAAACCGTAGGCCCTGGTCAGGTCTTCGAGCGTCGCCTGCGCGACATGTCCTGCAGCGGTCAGCCGCGTGATCGCCTCGATGGTGCCGCGCACCCGCAGGTCGGGATCGCGCCCGCCCCAGATAAGCTGCTGGGTCTGTGCATAGAATTCGATCTCGCGAATGCCGCCGCGCCCGAGTTTGATATTGTGACCGGCAACCGCGATCTGGGCGCCGCCGCGATGAGCGTTTATCTGGCGCTTGATCGACTGGATGTCCTGTATCGCCGCGAAATCGAGCGATCGCCGCCACATAAAGGGCCGCAAAATGTCGAGAAAGGCGAGGCCAGCCTGTTCGTCCCCGGCAACCGGACGGGCCTTGACCATCGCCGCCCGTTCCCAGTTCTGCCCGGCGCTTTCGTAATACACTTCCGCCGCGAGGACCGAGATCGCCGGCGGTGTCGCGCCGGGGTCGGGACGCAGACGCAGGTCCGTGCGGAACACGTAACCGTCGCGGGTGCGTTCGTCCATCAGCGCCACAAGATTACGGGCCAGCCGGGTGAACAGATGCTGCAGCCCGCGGTCGCCGATATAGGGCACCGTATCCTGGTCGAAGAGCACGATCAGGTCGATATCGCTTGAATAATTCAGCTCCCGCGCGCCCAGCTTGCCCATGCCGAGTACAATCAGCCCGCTGTCGGCTTCCGGGTCGTCGGGGTCGGGCAACGCCAGTTCGCCGCTGTCGTGCAACGCCCTCAACAGATGTCGGCAACTGGCCTGCAGGGACGCACAGGCAAAATCCGACAGGGCGCCGGTGACCTGTTCGAGCGGCCACACATTTGCAATATCCGCAGCGCCAATCGCGAGCGCTGCCCGGCGCTTGGCGACACGCAGCCTGTGCTTCAACTGGTCCGTTGTCTCGCCTGCCAGTGCCGTGCGGTCTGCAACGGCTGCTAGCGCATCGTCGAACGCGGCATCCGGGCCGTCTTCAAGCAACCGGCGGGCAAAAGGCAGATCGGAGATCAGGCACTGGCTGAGAAAAGCGCTGTTGCCGAAAATGGCGGAGAGCAACGCGGCGCCGGCCTGGTCATTGCCGCCCGTCGCCGTCGCCGCCGCGTCTCCGTACGCGGCGAGGTCGGGGTCTTCAATCCGCGACACCGCCTCGCGCCAGCGCTGACGATGAACTTCTTCCTGATCGGGGTTTGCAGCCGCCGGCAGGCGATCTGTTCCGTTACTCCAGATTTCCGCGAAAATTGACAAATCGACCGTTCCAAATCGGTGTGGATTCACGCACACTGCGGTCCACGTTCCGCAACGTCAAGAAGGCGGCGGGATTAACATTTACCGGCCCCTTATGGTTTCCAGATGATCCGCAGAACATCGATCGTTTGCCTCGAAGTCCTTTGCGGCGTTCTCGTGGTTCTGGGCCTGCTGGTTGCAGGATCGGCGTGGCGTCTGTCCCAGGGACCGCTCTCCATCCGGTTTCTTTTGCCTTACGCCGAAGATCTTCTTCAGCGACAGGACACCCGTTTCCGGGCCGAACTGGACGACCTTATCCTCACCTGGGCGGGGTGGGAGCGCGCGCTGGATGTCCGGGCGCTGGGCGTCAGGCTGGTCGAAAAGGGCGCGCCGCGCCCGGCGGCCCGTATCCGCGAGGTATCGGTTACGCTCAGTGTTCGCGCCCTGGCAGAAGGCAAGGTCGCCCCGACGAGCCTCGAGATCATCCGCCCCCGCATCCGCCTGATCCGCACCGAGGCCGGCGCGGTCGAATTCGACCTGGGCGCGACGCCGGCCCCGCCGGACGCGCCCGATACGGCCACGACAACCAGCAGCGGCGATGTCCTCGCCCTGCTTCTGAACGAACTCTCCGGACCGGCGCAAACCGGCAGCAGCCTGCGGTATCTCAACCGGGTCAGCGTCATCGGGGCGGCCCTTCGGCTTGAAGATCGGCAAATGGGCATCGGCTGGGGTGCGCGCCACGCAGATATCACGGTCGAGCGGGCGCTCGTGGGCCTGAAGGCAACATACGACCTGGACGTCGACCTGCGAACGTCGCGCCCCGAACTGCGTGGCAACGCTATCTTCGACAAGACGTCGGAACGTATCGACATCAATCTCGGTTTTGCCGGGCTGAATCCCGGCCAGCTTGCCGACCAGTTTGCGGCGCTGGCCGGGCTCAAAGCCCTGGCCGCGGAATTCAGCGGTACCGCAAAGCTGCGCATCGGGCTTGACGGCGATGTCAGGCGGGCGGAATTCGCCCTCGACAGCGGACAGGGTTCGTTTGCGATGCCCGGGGTCGCCGCCCCTCCCTACGCCTTCAGAAGCGCAGAGATAAAGGGCCGGCTGAACCGCAACCCGGACCAGGTACAAATCGCAGGTGCCACCGTCGATTTCGGCGACACGAAGATGACCCTGGCCGGCGTGATAACCCGTGTCGGTACCATTGCCGCAGTCAATGCAACGATCAAGATACCGTCGATGCCCGCGGACGACCTGAAGAAATTCTGGCCCGCGGATGCGGCAAGCGGCGCACGCGACTGGGTAACCGCGAATATGCGCGACGGCGTCTACAGCGACGCGATGGCCAGTCTGACCGCCCGCATACCGGCGGAGGGCAAGGATGCCGGAAACGTCATCGTCGATTCAATCAACGGACGGATGAACATTTCGGGCGTCACGATTGATTACCTCAGCCCGATGCCGCCGTTGAAAAACACGTCCGCGGTCGCAACCTTCAGCGAAAACCGCTTCGATTTTGCGGTCCGTGGCGGCAATGTCGGCGACCTCGTGCTTGACGGCGGGACTGTTGCGATCAGCGGTATAGGCTCACAGAACGAGGCGCTTGCGCTCACGGCGTCCATTCGGGGGCCGGTGCGCTCGGCGCTCGATATTGTCGCGCATCCGCGCCTGAACCTGTTGCAGAAAGTCGGGTTGCAGACGCAGGGGACCGCCGGCACGCACGCCACCCGGCTCGCACTCCAGTTCCCCCTTATCAGCACGCTGAAGGCAGAGGACGTGCGCGTCAGTTCGGTATCGGATATCTCCGGGCTTACCCTTTCCGACATCGTAAAGGGCCGCGGTATCACTGACGGTACGGTCGCGTTATCGGTGGACAACAATGCGATGACGGCCAAAGGCACCGCGCGCTATGCCGGGACGGCTGCCGATTTCGAATGGCGACAGGATTTCAGCGGATCGGGAAATGTCGCGACGCATATCGCTGCAAAGGCCACGGTCGACGCCAACATGCGCGAAATATTCGACGTCTTTATGCGCGACCGGATAGAAGGACCGGTCCCGATCAGCTTTATCTACGAAGAGCGCCGGGACAATACCGAGACGTTCTCCGCGGGACTGAACCTGACGGACGCGAAGTTCAGCCTGCCCGGGTTCGAATGGGAGAAACCCGCAGGCGCGGAGGCGACTGCCGAGCTCGCTGTCCTGATGACGGAAGGCAGGCTTATTGGCCTGCCGCAATTCCGCATCGACGCCGGGACGTTCAGGGCATCCGGCAAAGGCACCTTCAGCCAGGCTGACGCCGCAAAAGATGCCGACGCGGCAGATGGCGCTGTTGTGGAGACGCTGGATATCGAACGGTTCATACTGGGGTCCACGTCATTCTCGGCGACCGTACGCCGGGCCGCCGACCGGTCATTCGCAATAGATGTGAGCGGCGGCGGTTTCGATGCGGCGCCATTCATCAGCCAGGATCTCGGTGGAATCGATGCGCCGGAATTGCCGGCGTTAAGCCTGACCGGAACCTTTGGCCGTTTTTGGGTCGGCCAGGCGGCACCGACCAGCAACGTGCGGATGGAACTGAAGCGCGATTCGACGCGCTGGGAGCGCATTGTGGTGGAAGGCGCCCTGCCCGACGGCGGCAAGGCGATTTCAATCAAGATGCTGCCGACCCCGGACGGACACAATCTTGAAATCTATTCGGCCGACGCCGGCTCGCTGCTCAAAGCGATGGATGTAACCGACACCATCCGTACCGGCATCATCGAAATCAACGGCGTCCGCACGGGCGGGCCCGATGCCCCGTGGCGGGGAACCGCCGAGATGAAACGCTTCCGGGTCGCAAATGCCCCGAATTTCGCGCGATTGCTGACCCTTGCCTCGCTTACCGGCATAAATGACACGATCAGCGGAAAGGGCATCACATTCTCGCGGCTGAGCTTTCCCTTCATATTCCAGAACGAGGTCGCGACAATCACCGAGGCCCGCGCCGTCGGATCGGAGCTCGGCATTACCGCAAGCGGCCGGGTCGATTTCGGCAAGGATGCCATCGATCTGAACGGGACGATTATCCCCGCCTATACGATCAACAGCCTGCTCGGCCAGATACCGGTCATCGGCACCATCCTGACCGGCGAGAAAGGCGGCGGCATATTCGCAGCATCCTATAAAGTCAGTGGCCCCGTCGACAAACCCGAGATCTCGGTCAACCCGCTCTCGGCTCTTGCACCGGGATTTCTGAGGAAGCTGTTGGACGGCGGCGGTACCAGTCGGACGGATGGCCAGACCCCGGACCAGGAAGAACGCGGACGAAAACCTCGCTGAAACCGGTCGCCGCCGATGCCTGCCCCCAACAAACCCCGGCGCAGGCCATGTCGAGATTTGTCGGCCGGGACCGCGGTCCCGGGACAAGACACCCTCCCGCACCATCGCGGTACTGTGCTAAGTGATTGTTTCGAAACGTATCTATTTCGGTCACGGTTCACAAAATTAAGAGTTTGTTAACTACTGAAGCATTGAATACACCGGTATTTATTTGTGTCTAATTGTCGACACTTTTTGGGAGGACGTATCGTGGGGTTTCAACGCGTGAGTGCGCATACCGGATTCTTGGCCGTGTCATTGCTTGTCGCCGGCACCATGCCGGCAACGGTTCAGGCCGCCGACAAGAAATGTCTGTTCGTTTCGTCTTATCACAAGGGCTACGCGCATGCCGACCAGATCGAGGCCGGCGTTCGTGAGACGGTGAAGGGACATTGCGAATTGCGGCAGTTCGACATGGACTCCAAGCGTCGCAATGCCAAGGAGGATATCAAGAAAAGCGCGCTGGCGGCGAAGGCAATCATCGAATCGTGGAAACCCGACGTCGTCATCACGGCGGATGACAACGCCGTAAAATATCTCATCGAGCCGTTTTACAGGAACAAGAACACGCCGTTCGTGTTCAGTGGTCTTAACTGGACGGCCGCCGAATACGGCCTGCCCTACAGCAATGCCACCGGCATGATCGAGGTCGGACCGGTCGGCGTAATGCTGGACCGCGCAGCCAGCATCGTTCCGCGGTTTCGCCGCGCTTTTTATCTCGGGTCCAAGACCCTGAGTGAAGAGAAAAACCTCAAACGCTTTCAGGTCGCTGCAGCCAAGAGAGGCTTCGTTCTGGATCACGCGCTCGTCGGGTCCAGCAACGAGTGGCTCAAAACCTATGCCGGCGCGCAGGAATACGACGTCGTCATCATCGGCAATCGCCATGGTATCGAGGACTGGAACGAGCAAAACGTAATCGGCGAGATCGTAAAAACCACCCGGAAGCTCAGCGTTACGAACCATGGCTGGATGATGCCCTATACGATCCTCGGCATGACCAAGGTCTCGCGCGAACAGGGAGAGTGGGCCGGAAAGACAGCGGTCCGCATTCTCAACGGATACAAGATATCGAAGATACCGGTGGTACCGAACCGGCAACGCGACGTCTGGATCAACAGCAAAATTCTCGCGGTATCCGGTGTGAAACTGCCGCAGGGAATTATGCGCAAAGGTAAGAAAATTGCCGGACTCGCTCGGTAACCAAACCGACACCTCCATCGCCAAGCTGTTCAAACCCTGGGAGCTCCTGCTCTTCGGATTGGTAAGTCTGTTTGTCTGCGGCGCTATCGGCGGAACAGCGGCATGGATGGATATCTCCGACGCAAAAAAGGAATTTGTGGGCGAGGTCGACGGCATCCAGAACGACCTGTCCCAACGGTTCGGCAGCGCCGAGGCGGTCCTGACGTCCCTCGTCGGGCTTCAGCAGGCCAGCGATGATTTCAACAAGCACCAGTTCGCTGCCCTGTCCCGCGAATTGCTGACCGCCTATCCCTACATCCGCGCAATCGCGGAGATCGGCGTGATCCCGAGAGAACAGCGAAGCGCCTTCGAAGAGTCCATGCAGGATGACGGCTACCTGAACTTTAGCGTCAAGGAAGGGGCTCTCAGCGGTGTACATACAGCCGCAACGGACCGCGACACGACCATGCCGATCCGTCTGTTCGAGCCGTTCGATCCCGAATTCGCGGGGCTGATCGGCTTCGATATCGAGTCCGACCCCACACTCGCCATTGCTGTCGGGCAGGCCATTACGACCGGCAACGCCGTCGCGACGGACAGTATTCTTCTGCCTGATTCACCAACCGGCTTTTTTGTCTTCAAGGCCTATTTTCTCGGTCATGTCGCTCCCACGAACGCGGAGGCGCGCAATGCCCAGTTAAGCGGACTTGCCGCTCTCTACCTGCGCCCCGACCAGCTGCTCGGCGGTATCGTCAAGCCCGACCGGGAACTCGGAATCCGGCTTGTGAGCCAGCCCGACATGCGTCGCTATACCGATACCCGTGCCGGCACCCCGAATGCGGGACCGCTCTTCGACAGAAAAATCTCGCGGCCCTCCGGTATCGCGGGACTTCTCCAGCCGTTTGTCTCCCGTATGCCGATCGACCGGCTCGGCCGGCGCTTCGTTCTCGAGGTGTCCCAGTATCCCAAGCTCAGTTCGATCCAGGTCGCCCCGATCATCATGCTTGTCCTGATCGCCATGGCGGCATGCGGGCTTGGATTTCTTGTCCTGCGCAATCATCGCCGCGGCGTCCTCCAGCAACGCCGCGCCGAAGCCGTTCTTCGTGAAAGCCGCGAACAGTTCCGCGACTATGCCGACGTCGCATCGGACTGGTACTGGTCGACCGACGAAAACCTGAAGTTCAACTACGTTTCCAAGCAAGTCACGGCGGCGACAGGTTTGCGGCCCGAGACCATGATCGGCCGCGATCAGGTGACGATCCGGGACAAACATGCCCTGAGCGAGGAAGAGCGCGAGGAAATCCAGCACCATCTGGACGACCTGGCGAACGCCCAGCCCTTCAAGAACTTCGTCCGCCGCTACGTGGACAAGGACGGTTCGCAGCAATGGTGGTCCATTAGCGGCAAACCCGTCTTCGACCCGTCCGGCAACTTCAAGGGCTATCGCGGCACCGGCAGCAATATCACCGAAGCGGTCGAGGCGCGCGAAGCCCTGCAGATATCGAAGGAAGAAGCCGAACTCGCGAACCGGGCGAAATCCGAATTTATCGCGAATATGAGTCACGAACTGCGCACGCCGCTGAACGCGATTATCGGTTTTTCCGGCTTGCTCCAGCAGGAACCGTTCGGCGAGCTCGGCCACAGCAAGTACCGCGACTATTCCAAAGATATCCGAGAATCCGGCGAGCACCTGCTCTCGCTGATCAACGACATTCTCGACCTGGCGAAAGTGGAATCGGGAAATGCCGATCTTTACGAAGAGGAAATCGATTTCGGCAAACTTGCGCAGGCGATCGAAGCCATCCTGCAGCACCAGATCGCCGACCGTGCAATCGACTGCCAGCTTCTGATTCCACCGGACCTTCCGCTGATTACGGTGGACGAACGCAAGATCAAACAGATTCTGATGAACGTGATGAGCAACGCCATCAAGTTCACCCGTCCGGGCGGCAAGGTGACGGTCGAAGCGTCGGTTTCCGCCGACGGCCAGTTCGTCTTCCAGGTCCGCGACACCGGTATCGGGATGTCGGAAGAGGATATCCCGGAAGCTTTCGCAAAATTCCGCCAGATAGACAGCGCGCTCAACCGCGAATTCGAGGGGACCGGCCTGGGCCTGCCGCTGGCGCGCGGCCTGACCGAGCTTCACGGCGGCACGATTGGAATCGAGAGCAAGCTTGGCCATGGCACCGCCGTCACGATCCGGCTGCCGGGCTCGCGGATCGTCGAGCGGCATACGCCCCCGCCAGCCGACACCGTCAGCTATGTACCCGCCGAAAGCATTGCCGCGAACGAGCGTATCTTCGGTTAAACCCGGCACCCGATTGCCCACCGGAGGGACAATCGCGGCGCGGCGGCTAGTATTTCAACAACAGGGCAACGCCACTGACCAGCAACAGCAAGCTGATAAGGCGCGTGAAAACCACCGGCGAGAGACTCGAATGAACGCGCCCGCCGAGAAAAAGCGCAATCGCGACAATCGGCAGCGCCGCCGCGATATACAGAAGCGCCGTGCGATCGAAAAACCCGAACGCCGCATACCCACCCAGCCGGATACCGCCGTCGATCAGGAAATTCGCGGCAAACGTGGCCCGCAGCGCGCCTTTATCGAGCCCGCGCAGGCCGAGATAAATGATGTAGAACGGGCCGCCCGCCCCGAACACCGTCCCGATCAGTCCGCCCAGCGCACCGCCCGGCACGGCGAACAGCCGGGATCCCCGCAATTCCGGCAGCGGCAGCAACTGATAAACGGCGTAGACGATGATGAAGATGCCGAGCGCCTGCGCCAGCGTTGCCGAATTGAGCGACTGCAGGAGCGACAACCCCACCCCGACACCGACCAGCGTAAACGGGACCAGTGGCAGTTGTTCGCGCCACGCGATCAACTTCCTGTTCCGCAATCCCTGGCTGGCCGACCCCACATAATCGAGCAGCACAACAATGGGCACCACGATCTGGAGCGGAAAGAACAGCGCCAGGAGGGGAACCGAGATCAGGCCCGATCCGAACCCCGCGATCCCGCGCACGACATAGGCGGCAAACAGGACGACCGCCGAGAACGCCGCAATACCGGGATCTATTTCCAATGCCGCTCGCAATCAGCCACGTACAGGGACTCGTTCTATTGGGGGATGGTGAGGCGCGCGAAGTCTATCAGGTCGCCGGCGTTATACGAAGAACCCGCCACCGCCGGACAATGCGGTCGGGAAGCGCGTGTCGAAAACGATCCGCCGCGGACCGTCAGCCGTCACCGGGCGGCACACCGTCCAGTTCGATACCGCCTTCGGTCCGAAGCCAATATCGCAGCAGTAGCCGTCCCCCCTCCGTTTTGACAGAGGGATCGTTAAAGCCGTTGCGGGCATGTGCGATCTGCATGTTCTGGGCGCAGATGACCTGTCCCGGCCGCAGCCGGAAAGAGATCCTGTTATCGGGGGCCTCCACCGCCTCCTGCATGGCCGCCAGCGCCGCCTGCCCGGCCGGATCGATTTCCTCTTTCATCAGCCGGTAGCCGTTCCGGATATAATCGTCGTAATAGCGTACCGACAGCGTGTCGCCATACCGTGTGAACACCGGCAACCAGTTGGCGGGCGACTCGTTCGGGTCGTGTTCGGCCTGACGGTCCCACCAGAACGGTTCGTACAGGCGCGCCAGGTGTTCGGGATGATTTTCGAGCAGGTCGTTATGGGCGGAAACAAGACTCGCAAGCAGGCTCTCGCCGCCGGATTCCGCCTGGCGGATACAGGTCAGCGAAAAGAAATCCGGCGTCATCGCCAGGAACGATCCGTCGGTATGGAATTCCTGGCTGAGATTGGTAACCGAACGCCGCACGCCGTATTGCAGTTTCGCCCCGGTATCGCGCACGTCATACACGCGGTGGCCGTTCCATTTCTGCATGATCGGCGGCGCGATCATTTCATTCACCAGCCACGTCATCGCGCGGTTCGCCGGGTCGGTCCAGGTCTCTACCGGCATGCGGTCCAGCATGACAAATCCGAGCCCGCTGCCGAGCCGGGCGCGAACGTCGGCCATCAGGTCCGTCGTCGCCGGCCAGTCGAAGCTGTCGGGCGAAAGATCGTCCAGCGGCTCGTCATACTCGGCGAGGGCACCGGCAATGATATCGAATTCACGCAGCGCAGCGTCGGGAATGGTCACTTTCCAGTCGGATTCTGTCAGATCCGATGCCCGCCACGCACTGCCCATGGGCAGCGGCGCTTCGGGCACGCCATCGCCGCGCTCATGCTGCGTGGCACCGATCCGCCGGTCGATATCGACGAACGCCCGGGCGCCGGTGCGATCGCTGTCGTTAACCGGATCACCGTCCCGTTGCTGAATTTCGGAATCCGCCATAGCCGTTAGCCCCTAACCCTGATTTTGAACACTGATTTCGGCGCCGCGTCATGCAGTGCTTTACCTGCCCGTCAGGCTGCTGAATCATCGGATGCCTGACAACTCAATATCGCACATTTTATATTTTATTTTGTTTCGGATTAAGATTAAGTGCTTGGCTGTTAACCCATTTTTAAGATGCAACGCGTTTCCCGGGCGACCAGGCGAACCACCTGCGCGGGTTCGCTTTCATGCCTCACCCCATCCCGCTAATATTGTAACCATCACAGAAACGACCCGTGCGCTGCGTTGCGCGGGTGAACACACAGGAGACAGATCGCATGGCCCGGATAAAAGTACCCTACCAATATGACGGTCGCGATTTCGAGGGCATGCTTGTCTATGACGAAACGGTCACCGGCAAGCGTCCGGCGCTGTTCATGCAGCCGGATTGGCTGGGCGTCTGCGATCACTCCGCCGATATGGCGGCACAGGCGGGCGGCGCGGATTTCGTGATGATGGTCGCCGACATGTTCGGCAAGGGCTACGGCGAGGTCGAACGCACGCAGGAAGAGCTCGGTACGATCGCCCGGGCGACCCGCGCCGACCTTCCCTTTATCAAGGGGTGCGGCACGGCGGCTTTCAATGCCCTGACCGCAGCGGCGGAAGAACACGGCCTGATCGACCCGGCCCGTATCGGCGCCATCGGCTATTGCATGGGCGGCGGATTCGTTCTCGAACAGGCCCGGGCGGGCACGGATTTCAAGGGAACGGTCGTGTTTCACGTCACCCTGCCCAACCCGGTCGACCCGGACACCAGGCCGGACATCAAGGGGCCGGTGCTCGCCATTCACGGGTCGCACGATCCGGTCACGCCGAAACCGCAGATGGATGCGCTGGAAGCGGAGTTCGCCGAGAATGGCGTCGACTGGCAACTGATGAATTTCGGCCACGCGGTGCATTCGTTCTGCGTGCTCGGTGCCAACAGCGATCACCAGCGCTATGACGACAAGCTGTGCCGGCAGTCATACCGGATGATGCGGGACTTCTTCGCGGAGGCGTTCTGAAAAA
>TARA_R110002110_G_scaffold3670_6_pt1 | contig 14476 bp, 18 predicted proteins | sample TARA_R110002110 | Tara Oceans TARA_R110002110 (sample SAMEA4397330) | marine metagenome | biome: Polar Biome; feature: [SRF] surface water layer (ENVO:00010504); material: water (ENVO:00002006), including particulate matter (ENVO:01000060) such as... | depth 5 m
CCTACCCAGAACTATTTATCACTACAATAAAAACCGCTGACATTAGTTATTACACACAATCTTATTACATATTATATTATAGTACATATTATATATATTTAACTCAGACAACTACACTTACTCAGGAAACCCATCTTGCGGCGTTTCCGTTGATTACTGAACTTGAGTAAGTTACTCATAAATACTCTACATAGCTGCCGCCTGAAACAGGACCCGACGCGCCAGCAGGAAACGGAAATATCTGATGAACGACGACAGAGGCAGATTGTCATGACTGAAGATAGAAAGCGTTCTGAGCGTCTTCAGGTCATGCTGGAACCAGAAGAACTTGAGGCAATTGATATCTGGAAATTTGAAAACCGGCTGCCTACACGCGCTGCGGCAATCAGGGAGCTCCTGCGTCGTGGACTGCATGCCGGAGGCACAAAAACTGTCACAGGCCCGGGAAACGGTAATTCACGCAGCTTTGGCGTACTCCGCAGACAATAAAAAACGGGGCACCCGAAGGTGCCCCGTTTGCCGTCGAGTGGTGTAGAAAACTACTCAACAAGAATTTCGACACGGCGGTTCCAGGCATTCTTCACCTCGTCACCGGTCTTGATCGCCGGATCGACTTCACCAAAGGCCAGAACCGTAATGTCCTTTTCCGGGATACCTGCAAGCATCAGCTGCTGACGAACGGCCTCTGCCCGCTTCTTGGAAAGCTCAAGATTGTAGTCCTGCGGGCCAACCCGGTCCGCATGACCGGAAATAAGAACCTTGTCCTTGCCGGCGAACTTGGCATCCGAACGATAGGTCGTAATGGCATCGCCAATCGCTGTCTGGTCTTCCTGTCCGATAACAGCACTATCAAACGGGAAATACAGTTCGAAAAGTGACGTCGGTGCAGGACCCGATACAGGTGCCTCGACCTTTGCCGTCGGCTTCGGTTCCATCATTGCCGTATTAACCCGGTCCATGGCAGCCATGAACTGATTACGACAGGCGGCAATATGGGCGGTCTGCCAATTCTCCTCCTGCTGCTCGACCCAGCAATCAAACTTGGCCTGAGCTTCGGCGACAGCCATAGGAGCCTTGGTACCAGCACCATTATCGAGTGCGGCCACGAGCTGGGTCCGGGCAATGGCAAGTTCTGTCTGATGTTCAGCAGGCAGATCCCACTCGTTCAGAGTGGTCGGTTCAACCTGTTTGCCATGAGCAACCATCAGACCTTTTTCAGCCCAGCGGTCGGCATCCCGCCAATCCTGCATTTTGTCATATTCGAAAGCTGCGATCTGACGGTACTCGTCAACCAGCGCATTCTGATGCTGCGAGCCAGCTGGCTGGGCGCTGCGCAGCGCACTCATGTTGGGCTCAACGTCCCAGGTGCTGCAGGCTGCTGCGAGAGAAGAGGCAACGACTGCTGTGATAATTTTACGATAGGCCATGGTCTGGTCTCCTTTTGCTTCGTCAATTAGGGAAGCGCCTGTTCGACGCCTTACCCCACCTTCAACGCAGTGGGATTTAAATGGTTCCGAAAAAGTTTAAGCTGAAAATAAACAGCCACCGGGACGATACAGATCGCAAGTAAGGTTGATATAATAACAACCTTTCTCATGCGTCCGGAAGCCTCACCCTGCCGCACATGTTCTTTTTCGATTTCAACTTGATCATTCATATTCTGTTCCTTTTCTTCACGTAAGGAATAATAAGAACGATAAATATTTCTATTTGTTCCATTGGAACTCCCGGAAATGACTGGCGTTTATCCTGTACTGCCTCACCAGCGAGGCACGAAATAAGGAGACCACCATGTCAAAAGCAGAAGAGTACAGTCAGAGGCTGAAAGCCGAACTGAAGGACATCGAAGCCGAGATGAAGCATCTGGAAGCCGATATCGAGCGCGCCAGAGCTGACGGCAAAAATGATCTTGATGAGTTCAGGCAGGAGGTTTCTGCCCGGTACGAGAAATCGAGATTTGAGATGGAAAAACTCCGCGCTTCCGGCGAAGCCGGTCTGGAGCAGGTCAAGCAGAGCGCCGAAATGGCCTATCTCGACCTCAGAACAGCAATATCGAACGCCCGCGAACGTCTTTCCGGCTAACAAGCCGGCATTCTCCTGACAAATCCAAGAAAGGATCAAGATATGAAACCGACATACCTCAAATTTGCCACTGCCATTGCCCTTGCAACCACACTTGCAGCAACGTCAGTCCATGCGGAATCCAAAAAGGAAAACTCCGTCACCTATGAACAGGTTTCCGACTACACAGTTGAGCAGAAAACCGAGGCGGTAACCTGGCTGGAAGACCGTGCTGACGCCCTTGACCGTCAGATCGATGAACTTGACCAGAAGATGTCGAACGCCGGTGATGCGATGGCCAAAAAATGGGAAGAAGTGAAGATCGACCTTGCTGCCAAACGCGAAGCAGTGGGCCGGGATCTTGAAGAATTCAAGAATTCTTCTGCCGATGCATGGGATAGTGCCAAAACCAGCATGGTTGAATCCATGCAGGATATGGAACGCGCCTATGATGCTGCTGCCGAAGAGCTGACCAAGTAAACTCTTCCACAACTAAACCGGAAAGGCGGGTGCTTCGGCATCCGCCTTTTTTGTTTCCGGTACATGAAAATCCGGCCAAATCGCATGACAGAGGCCAACTTGACGGCTATCAGTCGCCACCCTCCATAGTCATGTAGTGATTGCCCAGCTGATGTTTTCAGAATTTGATCCCGTTTTCCTCGCCGGACTCGTTGCCGCGTTACTCGCCACCGGTGTTATTGGCGGTCTGATGGCCGGCTTGCTCGGTGTCGGTGGCGGCATTGTTATCGTGCCTGTGCTCTATCACGCCTTTTCCCTGCTGGGGATTGCCCCGGAAGTTCTGATGCATATCGCCGTCGGCACATCACTTGCCACAATCGTGGCGACCTCCATCTCATCAGCCCGGGCGCATCACCGCAAAGGCGGTATTGATGTCGGTCTGCTGAAATCCTGGGGGCCTTTCATCGCCCTCGGCGTGATTCTCGGCGCCGTGCTTGGCGCCAATCTCGACGGTCTTGTCCTGTCCGGCATCTTTGCCGTCATTGCGCTGTTCGTAGCTGCAAACATGGCGCTGAGACCTGACGGATGGCATATGCGTGAAACTCTGCCCGGCGCACCTGGCCGGCAGATCATCGCAACCATCATCGGGTTTTTCTCCGTCATGATGGGAATCGGTGGCGGAACCCTCGCGGTGCCGACACTTACAGCCTTCAACTATCCCATTCGCAAGGCGGTCGGGACAGCTTCTGCCATCGGACTGATCATCGCCATTCCGGGTGCTGCCAGCTTTGCGGTTTTTGGCTGGGGCAGGGCAGAACTTCCACCCTTTTCCCTCGGCTACATCAATCTGATCGGATTCGCGCTGATTGTGCCGATGTCTGTCTTCATGGCACCGATCGGCGCAAAGCTCGCCTACACAATAAACACCCGCATGTTGCGGCTGTGCTTCGCCATCTTCCTGCTGATCACCGGCCTGCGTATGCTCTACGATATCTACGGAGCCTACGCCGTCTGACCTGTCAGGGTCAGACGTTGTTCAGGCCGGACCTGCGCAGGATATCAACCAGCGTCCGGCCACTCACTTCCCGGTGACGACTGTGAACTTCTCGTGCTTTCTCCGCATCACGGGCCGCTATTGATTCCAGTAACTCTCGGTGATCCTTGTTGGAATTTGTCGGCCGCGGGCGCAGTTTCAGCGTCACCATCCGGACCCGGTGTGCCTGATCCCAGAAATTCTCAACCAGTGCCGTCAGGCGGCGGTTGGCACAGTAATTCAGAAGCAACTGATGAAACCGCTCGTCAGCCGAGGCCCAGGCTGACAGATCATCGCTGACCAGCGCGTCATCCATATCAGTGACGGCCTTTTCCAGTTCTTCAAATTCTTCCGCTGTCAGTCCGCGTTTCGCGACTTCTGCCGCCGCCGTCGATTCCAGCGATGTCAGAACCAGATAGATCTCTTCCATATCATCCGCAGAAATCGGCAGCACCCGCATACCGTGACGCGGTTTGACTTCAACCAGCCCTTCATTCGCAAGGCGCATCATCGCTTCGCGGGCTGGGGTACGGCTCATCCCCAGCTCGGCCGCAATTTCCTGTTCGAGCAGGTTTTCGCCGGGCGATAGTTCGTTATCCAGAATACGACGCTTCAGTTCCCGGTAAGCCTGTTCCGCATAGGGAATTCGCGCCCCGGCTCGTTCAGTAAGTTCCATGCGAAACCCGTCTCCTCCATCGCACTCATTATTATCATCAGGCGTTTGTGCGATCATCATTGTTACAGCAAACTGACCACTCAGGACGCCTGATTATGCGTCTGCAATGATTCTAGCAATGAACAAGGTATGAGGGAACGACGAATGCATGCAATCCTGGTCTGGTTCGATGTCGAGCCACAACGTCGGGCGGATTTTCATGAAGCAATGATGGCACAGGCCGCCAACTCACTGGCACTGGAACCGGATTGCCATTATTTCGATGTCTGTACCTCGAAAGATCAGCCCAACCGGTTCTTTCTCTACGAACTCTATACCGATGCCGCAGCCTTTCAGACGCATCTGGACTCTGCACATTTCAAATCGTTCAACGAAAAGGTCACACCCTGGGTTACGGCAAAATCAGTTGAATCCTGGCAGCGGCAATAATTTTCCCGGAACAACCTGACCGGGTTTTCAGCAGGCATCACAGCCCATGAACATCGCCCGTTTTCTCCAGCGTTCATCTGGTCTTTATGGCGAACGGCCAGCGCTTGCGGTGGATGAGCAGGTGGTCGCCCGTTATGTGGATTTTGCCCGCAATGCTGCCTGTCTCGGGCAGGGACTGAAGGACCGGTTCGCGATTGCCCCCGGCGACCGTGTAGCAATCTGTATGTCCAACCGGCCCGATTACGCCCTGATCACCTTTGCCTGCTGGTGGGCCGGGGCCGCCATTGTTGCCGTGAACGCCAAACTGCACAGCACGGAAATTCTGTACATTCTCGAGAACAGCGGCGCGACACTCTGTTTTGGTTGCCCTAAAACAGCGCCGCTGCTGACCGGCATGGAAACCACTGCCGGAACACTGAAACAGGTCATTATCGCCGATCATGGCGGGCTCGCACCCATGCTGGCAGCAGAACCGGCAGACCTGACAGAGCGATCACCGGATGATCTGGCCTGGCTTTTCTACACCAGTGGTACCACGGGACAGCCCAAGGGGGCGATGATCAGTCATGGCAATCTGCTGTCGATGACACAGGCCTATTTCAGTGATGTTGATTCTGTCGCACCGGGTGCTGCCATCCTGCATATGGCCCCGATGTCCCACGGCTCCGGCCTGTATGCCCTGCCATTTGTCGCAGCGGGTGGTGTTCAGGTGATGCCCGGTGATGGCGGCTTCGATGAAGCTGCGTTTTTTGATCTGCTGGGGTACTGGCCAGACGCCAGCATGTTTGCCGCCCCGACCATGGTGTCACGGCTGACTGCTTATGCCCGCGCCAATAATCCGGATCATCAGAATCTGCGGACAATCGTCTATGGCGGAGGCCCGCTCTATCTCGACGACCTCAGAACTGCTGCGGATGTATTTGGACCAAAATTCGCCCAGATTTACGGGCAAGGCGAAAGCCCGATGACCATCACCTCGATGAGCCGCCGGAACCTGACCGCCGCCCTGAAGGCAAATGATACAGATTATCTGGAAAGCGTCGGCGCACCCTTCACCGGGACAGAAGTGAATATCCTGACTGAGGAAGGACATCATGCCGCAGTCGGAGAAACCGGCGAGATCGCCGTCCGGAGCCGGACTGTCATGCCCGGCTACTGGAACAATTCCGAGGCCACAAAACAGTCCATAAAAAACGGCTGGCTGATGACCGGTGACCTCGGCGCACTGGATTCTCGCGGGTTACTAACCCTGAAGGGCAGGGCGAAGGAACTGATCGTCAGTGCGGGCACAAATATCTACCCGATTGAGGTGGAGAATGTCCTGACCTCACATCGCGAAGTCAGAGAAGCAGCAATTGTCGGAATCAGGGATACTGAGTGGGGAGAGCGTGTGGTTGCCTTCATCCTCCCTGAAACCGGCATTGATCCAACTGGTCTGGATCAGCGCCTGGACCGGCATTGTCTTGATCATATCGCGCGGTTCAAACGGCCCAGACAATATATTTTCGTCACAGAAATGCCCAAAAATGCCTATGGAAAAATCGTCAAACGACAGCTGACCGAGTCACATCCAGACCTGAATAAAATCGACAGTCAGTAACCCCATGCTGCAAATCACACCGGCCACAGGCACCCAGACCGGTAAATTCAGCCCGGCCGGTGAAATTTCCCGACGCATCTTGAGGCGGATCAGCGCCAGATTCACAATAGTGAAGATAATGAGTGCGATTTGCGATGTCGTCGCCGCCAGACGCTCCACATTGAACCCCAGTGCCAACACAAGAACGATCAGGGAAACTGCGACTGTTGCTATTACCGGCGTTCGGGTAAGCGGATTAACCCGGGCCAGGAATGCCGGCAATTGCCCCCGACCTGCCACACCGTAAATTACCCGCGATGCCATGATGATCTGAATGATGATCGTGTTCAGGGTCGCAATAATCGCAATTCCCGTAATCATCACCGGACTGACACCCCCGACACTGGCAGCGACAACAGCCAGCGGCGCATCAGATACCGCCAGTTCTGCGGGTGGCACCGTCATCACGGCAACATAGACCACGCTGACATAGATCAGTGTTGTTATGAATAATGTGAGAGCAATTGCACGGGGCATGTTTCGGACCGGGTCCACTGTCTCTTCAGCGACATTCACCATGTCTTCAAACCCGATGAAGGCAAAGAAAGCGATCAGTGCGGCACTGCCAATTCCGATAAGTGCCGACATGTCACTGGGGGAGGGCAGAACCTCACTGATCCGGAGAAACATCCCCGGGTCGCCCGTCATGCCAGCAATGACAATCACAATAAGACCACCGACTTCGATCAGAGTGAACACAGCCGCCAGAACAACGGATTCCAGAATACCCCAGCAGGCAACGCCACAGACAGCAATCACAACGACAGCCTTCAGCAAGACCGTCGATATTGATGTAAATTCAAGGATATATCCGACTGACCCAACGGTTATTGCCGCAGATGAGACGATGCCTGCACCGACCACCAATGCCCCTGTAACCAGCGACAGGATGTTTGAACCAAAACCTGCCTGTACATAAGCGGCTTCTCCCGCGCTGACCGGAAACCGGGCTGACAATTCTGCAAAAGATGCTGCCGTAAAAGACATCACAATCGCAGAAACCAGAAAGGCCAACGGCGCCTGCATACCGCTCTCACGTGCGGCGGCCCCAATCAGCACATAAATACCGGCCCCCACCGTTACACCGACGCCGTAGAGCACCAGCAACGTCAATCCCAGCCGTCGACGCAAGGCAACAGGCTTCTGCATGTCTGTTTCCCGATTAAAATTCAGGTGCAGACCGTCACATCCAATTGAGTCATTCGCATTGATGCATCGCAACCCGACTGATGAAAGAAATCCGGATTCATTGACACGGATCAACGCACTATCTCCTCCATGCGACTAACATCGCGTCTATCAACCACAGTTGGGAGGACGAGATGTCCTACAAAACCGTTCTGGTTTATTTCAACAACGAGAAGAGTGCTGACGGCCTGATTAAAGCCGCAGTCAGACTGGCAACCACCCACGGCAGCCATGTCATCGGATTGTTTGTCACGCCGAGAGTTCAGGTCTTCCCAGATGTCGGCCCGGGCATGACCGCCGAACTTCTCAAGGCACATGCTGAACTCTTCAGGGAAGAAGCTGACAATATCCATGCCAAGTTCGAAAAAGCGATGGCCGGACAGTCTTTCAGTGCCGAATGGCGCCATGCCGATACCGGCTATTACCAGACGGCAAACGAGATCATCCAGCAGGCACGGATGGCAGATATCCTGATTGCGCCCCAGACCGACAGCGAAAACCCGGACCCGAATTATGCCGGTGTGGCCGAGGAATTGCTGATCGGCTGTGGCCGACCCGTTCTGGTCGTTCCTGCCTTCAGTGGTGCCCGGGAATTTGGCCAGCATATCATGGTGGCTTGGAACGGCAGTCGAGAATCAGCCCGTGCCGTATTCGATGCCCTGCCAGCACTGAAACTGGCAAAAATGGTGACGATTCTGTCCGTCGAAGCGAGTGAGAAGAATGGTCAGACCGTCATTCCGGGTAGCGAAATCGCAACCGCTCTCGCCCGTCATGGCGTGACTTGTGAAGCTTCCGTGTCATCTGGCACCAGCCTCCATCCGGGCGACGAATTGCTGGCCCGGTTATCTGACGCCAATGCAGATCTGCTGGTGATGGGTGCCTATGGGCATAACCGGTTTGCAGAATTTATCTTCAGCGGTGTCTCGCGACATATGCTGAAGAACATGACGACACCTCTGCTGATGTCACATTAAAGGGAAAAGCAGGCATGACGCTTAGTAAAATCAGACTTGAACTGGCACGCGATCACGACTTTCCGGACGGCAGTACCAAGCGTGGCTATGAATTTGTTGCACCTCTGGATACCAATGACGTGATCGAGGCCGAACAGTTCCAGACGCAGAAGGCCCGTTGCAGGGTCAGGCGTTTCTGGGACGGCAATGATGATGAAGTTGGTCATCTCGTCCGAAAGCCCGGTGGGTCATGGGCGTTCCATTACGATATCAATGGCGATGCAGATGACGATGAAACCGGTTACCGTTTTGGCGATCACCGGTTTGCCGAAGGGGAATATGTTTCGATCAGGGAGCATGACGACCATATGCGCACATTCCGTGTCACCGCAGTCTCGCCCCTTAACTGATCACTGGACATGACAACATTGTCGAAGGGCAGGGGCCAGATTCCCCCGCCTTTCGACGGCGACGTCCGACAGCTTAAGCCAGTCTGCCATCAGGCGCAGTTCCCCTGCGAGGGCCATAGCCACGTCATCCTGGCGCACAGACGCTTCAGAATAGGCCCCGCGGACCCGGAGCACGCCCGCCGCCCGGTCTGCTTTCAGGTCAACCCGGCCAACCAGACTGTCGCCCAGCAGAAATGGCAGAACATAATAGCCAAACCGTCGATTCTCTGCCGGGGTGTAGATTTCCAGCCGATAGTGAAAATCAAATAACCGTTCCGTTCTGGGGCGATACCATACCAATGGATCAAACGGCGACAGCAGCGCACGACAGGTGGCGCGACCCGGCAGCGTGTAGTTGCGCCAGAGCCATGCAGGCTGGTCCCAGCCCTGAACCGTGACCGGGATCAGGTCACCCGCCTCGGCAAGTTCAGCAACACGTGGTTTTGACTGGGCCGCCGACAGCCGGAAATAATCACGCAGGTCCGGTTCGGTCGCAATGCCGAGACTTGCCGCCGCCAGGCGCAAAAGCCTGCGATGTGCCTCTGCCGGGTCAGGTGTCGGCTGGTTCATGATATCCGCAGGAATAACCCGTTCCGTCAGGTCATAATGCCGCTCAAAATTAATCCGGCGCGATGATGTGACCCGTCCGGTCCAGAACAGCCACTCCATCGCAATCTTCGAATCCTGCCAGCCCCACCAGGACCCCTTGCGTTTTTCCTCACCGGAAATATCGGCGACACGAACCGGCCCCTGATCGCGGACCATCGCCAGCACCTCGCTGACATAAGACTGTTTCTCATGCCCGAATCGGGCAATGCCTTTCCACGGCCCGACACCATCCAGCGCATCCTGCATCCGCCAGCGAAACAACGGCTGCATATCCAGTGGCAGAATCGACGCCTCATGCGCCCAATATTCAAAATAGCCGCGTTTGCGGGGAGGGCCGTCGACCGCCTCATCCAGCAAACTTTTGCGATAATCTCCGAGACGTGAAAACAGCGGCAGATAATGCGACCGTTCCAGTACATTAACCGAATCGATCTGCAGGAGTTGCAGGTCATTCACTACCGCATCAAAATGCCGCCGGTCTGCCCGACGGCCACGTCGGCGGGTCGGGATGAAGCCCTGAGCCGCCAGTGCAATGCGCCGGGCCTGTTTGATGCTGAGACTATCCATGATCGTAAAAGCCTAACCCGCCATATTCCGGAAAAGAAGCCGCGACAGAGACCATGCCAATAATCAGCCCGGCGCAATCCGATTGTTGCACCGGGTGCCTGAGTCTGAAATGAAGATCAGAGCATTCATCCGAGACCGGACCAGCCTGTGCCCACTGACATTGAACAGATTCGCGACCGTATACGCCGCCTGCGGGCCATGACCGTCGAAAATGGCTGCACGGAGGCCGAAGCCGCCGTTGCTGCGGAAAAGGCGCTCGACCTGATGATGCGCCACGGCCTGAGCGAGACTGTCACCAGTCTGGATGAGGCCAGCATCGTCAAGCATGGCAAACGTCTGACCCCACGTGACCGGCTGTGGCGCTGGGTCTCCATGTCGACCAATACCGCCGTCTTTTTCCAGCCGGAACCTGACCGCACGATGACTGTCCGCTATATCGGCAAAGCCCCCGGTCCGGATATCGCGGTTTATCTGACGGAGGTACTGAACCGTGCCGTTGAGGATGGTCTGAAGACTTTCAGAGAAGGACGGATCTATCAGTCAAAGCGCAGCCCGCAGGCCAAGCGACAGGCAACAGCAGAATTCACCGAGGCCATGGTTGAGCGATTGAGCCGCATGCTCTGGAAACGCATGAAGCAAGCCCATGACGAAGAAACCTATGCCCTTGCCTGCAACGCGCTGGAGGAGCGGGTACCCGATGCCCGCACCGTCCATCACCGTAACCAGCGCCTGCGCCACTGGGACGCCCGGGCCGCAGGCCATGCAGCAGCAGGAGTAGTCCGGTTGCTGGATGCCGTTAAAACCGGCTTCTTCCGGAAACAGATCGGCAAGGGGTAAGCAAAGGTTACCGCCGTTATGACGCCAGCAGCCTGCGGGCGTCGGCATGCTCGTAGCCCAGCTCCTCCGCAACCGCCTGACAGGTGACCTGCCCTTTATACACATTCAGCCCCGGCAGAAAGCCCGGGATCGACTGCAATGCGTCCGCATAGCCTTTGTCGGCAAGAGCCAGCGCATAGGGCAGGGTAACGTTATTCAGCGCATAGGTTGAGGTACCGGGAACTGCACTTGGCATATTTGCCACGCAATAATGAACGACATCATCAACCACATAGGTCGGCTCCGGATGGGTCGTCGCATGTGATGTCTCGAAACAACCGCCCTGATCAATCGCAACATCGACCATCACTGCCCGCGACTTCATACGTCTGACCATGTCAGCTGTCACCAGCTTCGGTGCCTCCGCACCAGCAACCAGTACGGCACCAATCACCAGATCAGCCGACAGCACTTCCTCCTCCAGTGCCGCAGCCGTTGAATAGAGTGTCGTCAGAGCCGGGCCATAACGATGCGACAGCCGGTCCAGCACTGTAACATCCCGGTCGAGCACCGAGATATCTGCCCCCAGACCAATCGCCATCTGAATCGCATTTTCCCCAACCACACCGCCGCCAATAACCGTTACTTTTGCCGGTCGAACACCCGGCACACCACCCGGCAGAACACCCCGGCCGCCATTAATCCATTCCATCGCATGGGCGCCTGCCTGAATCGACAGACGACCGGCAACCTGCGACATCGGCGTCAGCAGAGGCAGTCCACGCCCGTCCGCACCGGTCACCGTCTCGTAAGCAATACAGATCGCGCCGCTTTCTACCAGATCCCGCGTCTGTTCCGCATCCGGAGCCAGATGCAGATAGGTGAAGAGAATCTGGCCCTCCCGCAGCATTTTGCGTTCAGCTGACTGCGGTTCCTTGACCTTCACAATCATTCCGGCTTCGGCAAAAATGGCAGCAGCATCGCCGGTAATTTCAGCACCTGCCGCCCGGTAATCATCATCGGTCTTGCTGATACCCTGACCGGCATTGGCCTCTACCGTCACCTGATGTCCCCGGCGCGTGAATTCAGCAACCGATTCCGGAGTCAGCCCCACACGGTTTTCATGGATTTTGGTCTCTTTTGGAACGCCGATATGCATTGCTGAAATCTCCGGACTGAGTGATGGGGAACATGTTTCTCTCCTGAGGCGACAAAGCGTATCGCGGAAAAAGCAGGCATGTCCTTGCAAAAGCGATCGAAATTATTCGATTTATCTGAATATCCTGCGGCTAAATGAGTAATTTGAGAAAGATTCTACAATGCTTGAAATTGATGCCATCGACCGGAAAATTCTCAACCTGCTTCAGTCTGAAGGCCGGATATCAAATGCCGATCTGGCAGATCAGATAAACCTGTCTCCATCTGCCTGCCTGCGGCGTGTCCGGCAACTGGAAGATGACGGCGTGATCGACAGTTATGTTGCACTGGTCAGCCAGACAGCCATCGGAAAGCCATCTGATATTTTCGTCGAGATTACCGTTGCCTCACAACGCGACGAGGCTCTTCGGGCGTTTGAAGCAGCTGTGGCTGAACTGCCTGACGTGATGGAATGCTATCTGATGTCCGGATCATCTGATTACATGCTCCGCGTTGCCGCATCTGACACAGCAGATTTTGAGCGGATTCACAAAAACCTCGCACAACTGCCGGGACTGGAGAGAACGCGTTCCAGCTTTGTCCTGAGAACCGTCTGCAAGAAAACAGCCTTCCGATTATGACAGCCAGACCCGTTCCGGGGTGAGAACAGCCAACAAAAAACGGGCCCCTGTGAGGGAGCCCGTTTTCGTTCCGGCACTAAAGCCGGGAATATCGTCGGAAATTACGCTTTCGCGAGGTTTTCCGCTGCGAAGTCCCAGTTGACCAGGCTGTCGAGGAATGTCGACAGATAATCAGGACGACGGTTCTGGAAATCGAGGTAGTAAGCATGTTCCCAGACGTCACAGGTCAGCAGAGCTGTCTGGCCATGAGCCATCGGCAGGTCAGCATTCGGGGTCTTCGTGACCTTCAGCTTGCCGCCATCGAGAACCAGCCAAGCCCAGCCGGAGCCGAACTGTGTGGCACCCGCTGCCTTGAATTCCTCAACGAATTTGTCGTAGGAACCGAAATCTTCATCGATCTTGGCTGCCAGTGCGCCTGTCGGCTTGCCGCCGCCGCCCGGCTTCATTGAATGCCAGTAGAAGGTATGGTTCCAGATCTGGGCGGAGTTGTTAAACACGCCAGCTTTTGAAGCATCACCGGCAGAAGCCATGATGATTTCTTCAAGCGAAGCGTCGGCCAGCGGGCCGTCCTTGATCATGCCGTTCAGGTTGACGACATAGGTGTTGTGGTGCTTGCCGTGGTGGAAGCTGAGCGTGTTCGCAGTGATATGCGGCTCGAGAGCGTCCTGCGCGTACGGCAGATCGGGGAGTGAGAATGCCATGATGCCTCTTCTTTGTTTGGTTGTCAGTTACAAGACTACGGGAGACACATAGAACCTCCCGCCCGGAATTTGAAGCCCGGTTTCCCGGTTTGGGATGGTTTTTCCGGGTATCACCCCGATCTTTACGATAATTACCTGTTTGTCCGTAAGGTCACGTCAAATGTTATACTTTTATAACTAATATAATTTATCCAAGTCAATGCCAGACGATCCCAGATGCGAACAGGAACGGCGCCGATGCCAGATGAACCCAGCTTATCCTACTGCGCCGCAGAAATCCGGCGATATGACCGAGACCGTTTCCTGACCGGTTTGTTTGCCCCTCCGGCCATTCGGGAAGACCTGTTCGCGCTCTACGCCTTCAATCATGAGATCGCCAAGACCCGGGAGAGTGTCAGCGAACCTATGGTCGGGCGAATCCGGCTGCAATGGTGGCGTGAGGCGCTGGACGGAATCGTGGCAAACGAGCCACGCAAGCATGAGGTCGTTGAAGCCCTGCATCGCGCACAGCAGTCGGGCCTGAAGATCGACAGCCTCCGCCCGCTGATTGATGCCCGCGAGTTCGATCTGGACGAAACCGCACCGGCGACACTCGACGAACTGGTCGCTTACGCCCGAAAAACGTCGGGTGGGTTGAGCCGGATTGCCGCCAGTCTTATGGAGATCGATGATGCTGAAACGCTGGCTGCGGTGGAACATGCGGGAACGGCCCATGCGGTTGTCGGCCTGATCCGGGCCATACCCTTCCATTCCCGTGACCGGCGGCGCTTCATCCCGGATGACATCATTGCCGAATCCGGCGCTGGTCTTGATGACCTGTTCGAGTTGCGATCAAGCGAAGAGCTTAAAGCTGCCGTTTCCCGGATTGCCAAAGCCGCAGAAGGCCTGATCCGCCAGGCCCGGGAAGCCCCGACAAAACAGGGCAGGGCAGCTATGCCCCTGTTGCTGCTGACCAGCGTTGCCGCGTCTAATCTGAAACGTATTGCGAAGTCCGGATACGACCCGACCAGCCGCGCTATCCTGACCGCCTCCCCAATGCTGGCGGCCAGCCTCTGGCTGCGCGCAACCGTTGGTCGTTACTGATGATTTCTTGACGTGGAAACAACATCACGGTAATG
>TARA_R110002110_G_scaffold65920_1_pt1 | contig 14471 bp, 15 predicted proteins | sample TARA_R110002110 | Tara Oceans TARA_R110002110 (sample SAMEA4397330) | marine metagenome | biome: Polar Biome; feature: [SRF] surface water layer (ENVO:00010504); material: water (ENVO:00002006), including particulate matter (ENVO:01000060) such as... | depth 5 m
AGCTTCTTAGAGCGTATTAAGAGTATAAAGCATAATAACTTTAAAAAATATAGCCATAAGATATTAGGGGGATGGCTAGACAAAGCAGAAGGAGTAGTTTTTACTAATTGGAGTATAGGAAAATTTAATCCAGATAATCTTCAGACTTCCTGTGGTCTTGATTTTGGATTCTCTGTTGATCCTGACTCACTTACAGAAGTAGCTATTGATAAAAAGAAAATGAAGATATATTTAAAAGAGCATATATATCGTAATGGTTTAAAGTCTCACGAGTTAGCCACTATCATTTTAGATAAAGTAGGTAACACTCTTTGCATCGCTGATAGTGCAGAGCCAAGACTAATTGCAGATTTAAAGCATTTAGGAGTAAATATAAAACCTGTAAAAAAAGGAACGATTGAAAGTGGTATAACAAGAATGCAAGATTTTGAATTAATTATATCTCCTGAGTCTACTAACATAGCTAAAGAATTAAATAATTATATATTCAGCGATAAATCTTCGAAATTATATGTAGATTCTTATAATCACGCAATAGATGGAGTAAGATATAATGTAATATTTCACTTAGACAATCCTAATGCTGGTAGGTATTACGTGCATTAAAAAAGGGCAGCCAATTAAGACTACCCCTCTTACGACAAAATGAGAACTAAAATAAAGATCGGCGAACATACAAATTTTAAACTAAATACTAACTTTTTATATTATATATTATGAAGGTCAAAATTGAGAAGGGCAAAAAGACTAAAAACTACAAATTAATTAGTAGCTGGTCAGAAGTAACTTTAGAAAAATGGCTCAAAATAGTAGACCTTCAAGAAGCAGGAGCTTCAGAAGAGGCGTTAGGTACAATATCTGAATTATCTAATATACCTAAGAAACTCGTAAAAGAGTTAAGTATAGGCGATGTATCAGCTATTATGGATAGAGTGGGTAGGTTACAGCATCAAGCAAATAGTTCTTTAAAAAGGATAATAGAAATAGAAGGAGTTGAATACGGATTCCATCCAAGTTTAGACAGAATAAGTCTTGGAGAGTTCGCAGATTTGGAAACGTTTTTAAAAATGGGGATTCAAAAACATTTGCCTGAAGTTATGGCAATATTATATAGACCAATAGTTGAAAAGAAAAATGATATTTATACTATTGAAAAGTATGATGGGAATATAGAGATAAGGACGGAGATAATGAAGAAGATGCCAGCAGAACAAGTTGAATCAGCTCTGGTTTTTTTTTGGAGTTTCGTCAAAGAACTCTTGATAGCTTTGCCATCATCTTTGATCAAGAGGCTGAAGGAAACGAGAGAGCGATTGCAAGCGAAAGTTTTGCAGAAAAATGGGGATGGTTCGGAGTGATGCACAGGCTTTGTAATCAAGATATAAGTAAGTTGGATAGTATAACAAATTTGAGTTTATTAGAATGTCTAACTTGGTTAAGTTATGAAACAGATTTAAACTCACAAAATAAAGTACAAAGTAATGGTAAACAATAAGACATACAATAACGTAATAAATACTCTTCTTTTAATGGCAGAGCAACATTACGGAATACATACTACTTCAGTAGGTGATATATACGAAATAGACTTAGAGAATACAAAATTTCCATTATTACATATCAATCCAGTAAATGTAATTACAGGAGATAGTCAATTGACTTATAACTTTCAGATCTTTATTATGTCTATGACTGGTCAAGAAAGTAATTGGACAGAGAATAGACAATACCCAGGATTCCCAGCAGATGAAGCTGCAACTGGTACTGCTTTTGATAAATTATACAAAACCTTATCAGACGAGCAAAGCGTATATAGTGAGATGTTACAAATTGCGACAGATTTTATTAGTATGCTTAGACATTCAAAGCAACAATCATTATATGAAAATAGTGCAGCCGGAAAAATTAGCAATGATATTAATCAGCCATTATACTTTACAGAAGGTCAATATACACTAGAACCATTCCAAGAGAGATTTGACAATCTTTGTTGTGGATGGGTATTTAATATAGGAGTATTAGTACAAAACGATTTCAATGCGTGTGGTGTTCCTAATCCACAAACTAAAGGCTCAGGATTCTAATGATTGAATATATAAAAAAATTAAATAAGATTAAAATAGGAAAAATAGAAATACAAATAATCCCCCCAAAAATAACTATAAAAATATAACAAAATGGCAGACTTGACAACAACGATTTCCGAATCGGTAATAATTAACGGATCAACAAGAGGTTCTAGTAATAGCTTAACGACAGCAAACATTGTAGAAACTTTTGAACGAGTAGTAAGTTGTACTCATTCTCAAGATACTATTATTGCAGTATTTGATACTCATCCTTACAGCTCTCCAGGAGCAATAGACAGAGACAATGCAAAATATATTAGAGTAACTAATTTAGACGATACTAACGAAATAGAACTAGCAGTCGTAGGTGTAGCAACTTCTTATATTGTAAGGCTAAGAGCTGGAGCATCTCATATACTATATAATGGAGATGATATAATAAAAGGAGCAGGAAGTACAACTATCGTATTTGGTGTAACTGATGAGTTAGCAAATCTAGAAGCTAGACCGATAGGAACATCAGACGTTCAATTAGAAATGTTCGTTGCCTTAGTGTAATGAAGAATATAGAGAATTATCTAAATAGTGTTGGTAAGCAATTCGTAAAGGATTCTAGAAAACTATTAAGTAAAGCTGGCAAAGGAGGGGGGAAATTAGAAAAGTCTATTGCTTCAAAAGTTAAAAAAACTTCAGACGGATATTCTTTACAATTCTTTATGGAGGACTACGGAACGTTTGTAGACAAAGGAGTTAGAGGTGCTGGGGGTACAATTCCTAACGGAAAATACAAAGGCACTTGGGGGGGTAAAAGATTTTATATAGATTGGAGAGGAAAAAAGAAGCAGAGTCCTTATAAATATGGATCAGGAACAGGTACTCCAGGAGGATTAACAAAAGGAATTGCATCTTGGACAAGAAAAAAAGGACTACAACCAAGAAGCGAGGGAGGTCAATTTATGTCTCCTAAAGGATTAAACTATGTTATTAGAAGAAATATATGGATCAGAGGTATACACGGAATCAGCTTCTTCCAAAAACCTTTAGGAGAAGCAGTAAATTCTATACTAGATTCAGATATGTTAGTTGCGATAAAAGAAGATATTTTAGATGGATTAATAAAAGCAGGTTGGACAAAAGAATAAAATTATGAGCGTATGTACAATAGAACAAAAGCCTAAATACAACTACTTCCCAGTAGGGCAAGATGTAATATTTTCAATAACTAATCCTTCAGTAGTGGCTGCTGAAATTAGAGTAAAGTTTATTTGTAAAATTTTTATTAGTGGAAATGAACCAGCTCAGACTGGTGGAGGTTCTGCTGATTTAATAGGAACTTTTAAGACAGTCCCTAATAATTCAGGTGCTGGTATTTTTGATCTTAGACAAATATTAGAAACGTTTGTAAAAGCAGATAATCTAAATGGCTCAGGACTAGCACAATACAAAGAAGACAACTTTTCAGAAGGCGACTTTCCTATACACTTAGTAGATAAATTCAGTAGAGCTATGAATAGTATCAAGCATTTAAAATGTCAATTTAAAGTAGAGTATGAAGATCCAGCTTCTTCAACTGGTGCTTTAATAACTACTGGAACTATTAATTCTGATGACTATGTTTTTTTTAATGGGTATTTAACTTATGAAGATGAAATAGTAAGGACAGGAAATGATTTTGGTTATTCATTAGGAATTTTCAAATTAAATGCAGCTTCAGGCTCTCCTGACACTCATAGATTCTTGACAAACGCACCGACAATTCAATACGCAAATGATACAGACTATGGAACTTCAGCAATATTATTAGAAACTGGTATATTTGGAAATGATGTTAATGGTGTAAGAGAAATAAAATTTACTTTTTATAAGTATGATGGCTCTACTTTTGACAAAGAATATTTTGTAGAATATGCAACTGGAGCATTTAACGGAGCAGTTCAAAGTAGAGCATACAACAGGCTTTTACACGTTGGTGTATTTCCAGCAAATTTAAGAGGATGGAGTTCAACAGTAGATACAGCATTAGATGCAGGAGAGATAGAGTATTATACTTACAAAGCTGAAGGAAATGGAAGTGTTGATATTAGTCAAGAGTATAGAGTTAATGTATTATGCCCAAAACATAAAGGATATATACCTATTAGATTATGTTGGTTGAATCAATGGGGTACTTGGGATTATTATACATTCACTCAAAAATCAGTACGAACAATAAGCACAAAAGAAAGTACATACAATCAACTAGAAGGGAGTTGGAATAATACTACATATAGAACAGATAGTTTTAGAGGAGGTAAAAAAACCTTTAGACGTAACTCAATAGAAAAAATAAGGATGAACTCTGATTATATCTCAGAAAGTGAATCTAGTTGGTTCGAGGAATTAATGAATAGTCCTGAAGTATATGTATTAAATGGATATGATGCAAACGAAAGTGCAAATAGATCGTTCAATACTTACGTAACTCCTGTAAGAATATTGACAAAAAGTTACCAAAAGAAAACGATAGCAAATGATAAATTAATACAATATACATTTGAGGTAGAGAAGTCAAAAACATTTAGATCACAATCAGTATAATATGTCAGTACAATTAACAGTCTTTCCCCAAAATTATGAAGGTAATTATCAGTCGATAAGTGCTAACAGTTATAACTATATAACAAATGGAGAGCCTCCTTATCAGACCCTAAATGATGCTACCTTAAATTTTATAGATTTATCTAGCTATCCTAATACTTCTACTTGGATGAGAGATGCTATTGATTTAACTAGCATTTATCCAACTTCTCCTATAAATGTAAATGAGTGGTATTGCTATTCAAATAGTAATCCTGGATATTTATCTTCTTCAATAGTTATATTTCCTGATACTCAAATTACAGGTATTTTTACTTGCCTAACTAATTTAACTCCAGGTGCTGTATATCGTTATTACGTGGAAGTGCCAGCCTTAAATAATCCATCAACTGGGGGTGTTTTAAAATCAAGTGTTTTTTCTTTAGCTGATGCTTCAGGTGGAAATACTGAGCTTTCAGGTGCTGGGATATTAAGTTCTATACCAGGGTATAGTGTTCTTAATAATTACTTAGAACCTGGAGGAACTTTTACTGCAACAAATACCGAGCATATAATTGCTTTTGAGTGGACTCCTAATACAGTTTCAACTGGTGTGGCTGGAGATTTGCTTTACTTATTCGATATGGTTTGTAATTTAGATGCAGAATTAACAACAGGAACTATTGATTCTTTAGCTGATGGTCAAGTAATATTAGACTTATACGAAGACGAAGATATACCTTTGACATTAAGTATAGATAATTTTATTAATGCAGCAGAGAAGGTACAATCTTATTCTAAGGCATTTAATTTACCAGCTACAAAAAGAAATAGCAGAATCTTTAATCAAATATATGAAATAACAAGATCAGGAAATAATAGTACAGCATTTAATCCTTACAGAAAGACAAAAGCATTATTGAAACAAAATGGTTTTATTTTATTCGATGGGTATCTAAGACTGTTAGACGTAAGCGATAAGAATGGGGATGTAAGTTATAATGTGAATCTTTATTCAGAAGTAATAGCATTAGCAGATATTTTAAAAGAAAAGACTTTTGAGTTTTTACCTTTGGCAGAATTAACTCACGGATATACAAAAGCAAATATTACAAATAGTTGGAACGATGCAGGAACAGGAATTAATTATACGAATCCTAATCAGTCAGGATTAAGAGATGACAATATTACTGTAAAATATCCTTTTTGTGATTGGAATCACCAAATAGTAGTTGCTAATGGAGCGTATAGTTCAGCTTCTACGACAGGTAATCCTGAGATAGTAACACCTCCACAAGCGTTTAGACCTTGGCTACAATTAAAGTATTTGATAGACCTTATATTTAGTTCTTTAGATTTTACATATACAAGCACTTTCTTCGATACTGATGATTTTAAAAAATTGTATATGGATTTCAACTGGGGAGCAGATGTTACAATGCCAAATTATCAGACTGTTTCTACTATTATTCAGGGAGGAAATATGGTTTTGAATAATACTGATACAGTTTCAGCTCCTTACAATCCAGCAGCATACGGAGGATTGATTACTTCAACGACCTTCTCTCCATCAGCAGCTCAGATGTCTCCTCAAATTAATCACTCTTATACAGGAAGTGCTCCTTATGGCAGTATCTATAAAGCTACTTATGATGGGCAAGTAATGAAGGTAGATTTTAAGTTTGTATTTCAAGGAGTTGATGCCACAGGCACGCAATATGTAGAAGGCAGATGGAGGCATACAGTAGATGCAACTGGAGATACCAGTACTCTTGAAAATGGAACTAATGTTACAAATACGCTTCATAATGACGATTATTGGTCTAGTGCTACTTTTGGTTATGGACAAACAGTAACTTGGCAGGGGAGCTTAACAGTAACTATGGAGAAAGATGATTTATTATTTTGTGAGCACGATATAGAATCTGGAACAGTTGCTTCTGTGAATTGTGTATTGGCTTCTGTTTCAATACAAACAATAGGAGAAGAAATTGTAAATGGCACTTTGTTAGGAAGTCAAAGAGGAGAGCTAGGACAATGGGATTTTTTGAAAGGAATCTTTACAATGTTTAATCTTTTAACTTTGCCTGATCCTGAAGATAGTCAAAATATCATAATAGAAACTTACAACGAAGTATTCCCAGTTGGGAGTAATAGTGGCTCGACATCTGATTTATCTTTGAAGTCAAGAGGTATTGCTCACGATTGGACTAAGAAAGTAGATATATCTCAAATAAAACTTAAACCAATTCCTGACTTACAAAAGAGTGTGATGTTTAAATATGTTGAAGATGACGATGATTATATGTTTCAAAATTTTAAGTCTTCAGTACAAGGGCATTTATACGGAAGTAAAGAAGTAACATTTCCTTCGTATGATATATTAGAAGGCACAAAAGAAGTTACTGCTGAACCTTTTGCAGCTACAATAATGAAGCCATATCTGTTTCCTGATTATGAAGATCTAATCACTCCTAGCCTTTATTCTATGACAGACGATGGAGCAACCGAAGGTTTTGAAAACTCTCCAAGAATACTTTATAACAATGGAAAGGTTACATTAGATGCAACTACGAATCCAACGAGTTATTTTTTCCCTAAATTTCACGGAGTAGGTGGCTCAAATCTTACAGAATATTTAATGTTTAGCCACTTATCAGAATTACCGACAGTAGCAGGTAATACATTTGATGTTAATTTTGGAGCACAACAATTATGCGTTCCTAATGAAACAGCTCCACCAAGAAATCTTTATACTTTATATCATAGTAGGTATTACTTAGAATTATATAATCCTGATACTAGAATAATGACTTTAAAAGTCAATTTATCAGCAGCAGATATACAGATGTTTAAATTTAATGATACTGTATTTATTAAAAATAGATTATTTAGAGTAAATAAAATAGACTACAAACCAAACGACCTAGCAACTGTCGAATTTATACTACTACCATAATGTCAAAAAGACCTACAATACCATATCCTGAAGGCTATACTATAAAACCTTATAGCGTAAATGAAATAGGAATAGTTCAGTTTACTGATGGAACTAGAACAAACGTAACTGCAAATGAAGAACAATGCAGACAATATGGCTATAAATTTGATAGGACTTCAGGTATATGTTATGCTTGGAAGCCAACTACTAAATTATTAGATAATGTGGCTAACTCGGATAATGTCGTAAAAGGTAGAGATAATCAAATTACATCTTCTCTTACTACTTATGTTTTAGGGCAGGGAAATCAAGCTAGAAACCTAAGCCAAAATAATATGATTGTTGGCTCTAATAATGTAGTACAAGTTGGTATTGAAAATGGTATAGTATTAGGAACTAAAGCAGATGTAACTACTTCAGGTTCTTTGACTATTGGAGGAAATCAAGGAGTTGATAATTTAGGAGAAAGACAAGTAATACATTGTATATATGGAGCACAAACTACAAGCAATTCAACTGTCAGTTCAGGAATAAATAATGTAGATGGAATAAGATTTGCAATTCCTGATAATTCAATAATATATTTCCACGCTGATACAATAGTAGTTAGAACAGGAGGCTCTAATGCAGCAGGAGCAGTTGGAGATTATGGCTCTTATGTAGAAAGAGGAGTAATAATAAATAAGTCAGGAACTTGCACAATACAAAGAGAAAGAGATACTATAAAGACTTCAGGAACTGTAACAAATTGGAGAATATTAGCAGAAACAGCAGGATCATTTGGGAATGTTTTACAACTTTCTTGTAGAGGTCAAACGAATATGATATTAGAATGGTGTATGAATGTTAAAATAACAGAAATAAGAACTGGAGTAGCATTATAAAAAATTAAAATTATGGCAGAAGCAGTATTAAACGCAAAAATAGAATCCAATACAGGAGAAGTAGCTAAAGGTATGGAGGATGTGGCTAAAGGTACGGAAAGCGTAGAAAAATCAGCGAAAAAAGCTAGTGGAGGAGTAAAGAAATTATCCGTTAGTTTTGGTAATTTAATGAAAGCTACTGGAATTGTAGCATTATTAAGTAAGGCATTTGAAGTATTACAGGAAGTATTTATGTCTAATCAAAAAGTAGTGGATGCTTTCAACGTAGTAATGGAATCTTTAAAGATTGTATTCAATGATCTATTTAAAATAATAATGGATAATGTAGAGCCTATCAAACAAGCATTTAAAGCATTATTTGAAGATCCTAAGAAAGCTCTTACTGAATTTGGGGATGCTATAAAAGAAGGATTAATAGATAGATTCAATCAAGTTGGCGATGTAGTAAATAGGTTAGGAAGTGCATTTAAAAAGGTTTTCGGAGGAGATTTTAAAGGTGCTTTTGAAGAAGTTAAAGAAGCTGGTAAAGAAATGGTAGACGTTTATACAGGTGTAGAAGGCAGCTTTGAAATTGTAAAAGATGCCGTAGTCAAATATACAAAGGAGGTAGTAAAAGGAGCAAAGGCTCAAGTTGCAGCAAACAAAGCAGCACAATTTGCTGAGTTGGAAGTGAGAAAATTACAAGCTGAAAATCTTAAACTAGCTGAAGACGAAAGACAAATTAGAGATAATGTAAACAACACGTTCCAAGAACGAATAGAAGCAAACGAGAGATTAAGTAAAATATTAGAAGAACAACAGGTAGCACAAAAAGCAGCATTACAAACAGAGATAGATGCTTTAGCAATGGCAGTTGAAACTAACGGAAATGATGAGCAGAAAATTGCATTAATGGCAAAAGAAATAGAGATGCTAGAACTTGAAGAAGCTATTAACGGACAAATGTCTGAGCAACTTACAAATCAAATAGGCTTAGAAAACGAATTAAGAGACGCTAAGGAACAAACTGCTTTAGATGGTATGTCAGTCAAGGATAGAGAATTGGCTGAGTTAGAGGCTAACTATAATGCTCAAGTAAGACTAGCAAACCAAGCTGGTCAAAAAACAACTGCAATAGATAAGAAATTTGCAAAAGACAAAAAGAAAATAAAACAAGACCAAGTAAATGCAGAACTTTCAGCAGCAGCAGGATTATCAGGAGCATTGAGTGCCTTAGCAGGAGACAATAAAGAGTTAGCAGCAGCCTCAGCAATCATAGATACTTATGTAGGTGCGAATAAGGCTTTTGCTCAGGGTGGTACAGTAGGATTTGTTACAGCAGCAGCAGTAATAGCAGCAGGACTAGCAAACGTACAAAAAATATATGCAACAGATGCAGGAGGAGGAGGAGGAGGAGGTTCAGCACCATCTCCATCTACAACTCCAGCACCACAAATGATGTCAGGAGAATTTAATTTAGCAGGAGGAATAGAGCCTGAGCCAGTCAAAGCCTTTGTAGTTACAGATGAAATGAGTAATAGTCAAAACCAATTAGCTAATATAAGACGTAGAGCTACAATTTAAAAATCAAATAAATAACAAATAAATACATTATATAATATACCAAATACTATAACTATGCCGTGTACTAAATGCAAAGACGATAAATATAAGTGGGGCAAGACAGGATCTTGTGAGTATGCCACTAAAGAAGAATGCGAAAAAGCTAATAAGGATTACTATAAAAAAAATAATACTACTATGAGACCAACACCACTAGGAAAGACGTATGAAGAATACGAGAAAGAATTAAAGGAATTTAATCTTAGTTCACAAAAAATTGAATTAGGTATAATGGACGATTTGAAAAAATACGAAAAAGAATTAGATAATGGTAGAGATGAGTTGATGCAATATGCAACAGATGCAAGAGAAGCAATAGCGAAAGGAGTGAAAGAGATGAATAGATTAGATTCTGTTAATAAAGTAGCAAAAAGAATTTTAGAAGATGCAGAAAATGCAGCTAAAGAACTTGGAGTTAAAATTCCTTTAAAAGAAATAAAAGGAGCTATAAGTGCTTATGAGCAACAAAAAAAATCACTTACTAAAGTTTTAAAATAATATGAAAGAAACTAAAATAGTAGAACTCGTAATAGCAGATGATTCACAAGAGTTAGCAATAGACGCTATCAGCTTAGTAGAATCTCCAGCAATAGAACAGGACTTCGTATTTTTTGGAAAAGAAAAAAACAACTTAACATTTGCAAAAGTTGATGAAGAAAAGCGTATGCTAGTTAGTCCAGCTCTTATCCCTAATAAGCAGATATTTAGATATGATCCTAATACTGATTCAGATTACTATGTTTTTTTTAGTCCTGAGACAGTACGTAAGGCTTCTGAATTATACTTAAAGCATAACAATCATCACAAAGCTACTCACGAGCATAACGAAAGAGTAAGTGGAGTATTGACAGTAGAATCTTGGATTATAGAAGATACTAAAAAAGATAAGTCTACTCTTTATGGATTTTCTTTACCAAAAGGGACTTGGATGGTAAAAATGAAAATAGAAAACGAAGAGCTTTGGAAAAAGATTAAAGCAGGAGAATTAAAAGGTCTAAGTATAGAAGGCTACTTTACTAATAAATTTGAACAAATGCAAAAGAAAGAACCAACAGATGCTGAAATACTATCAGCTTTAAATGAAATAATAAAAGAAAAAACCGAACTAAAATCTGAAAAGGTTGAGTTAGGTGCTATTGATGACTTAAAGAAAAAGTTAGATAAAAATACATCTTTATTTGATAAAAATGTTAGTGAAGTTAGAGGTATGGCTAAAATTTTTGTTGATTTAGAGGGAGAATTTGAAAAGTTAATGAATGAATCAAGTCTTATTAAAAAACAATTATCTGATTTAGGTGTAGATGATCCTAAAGACTTAGGATTTATAAGTTTGAAATCTAAAGAAATGGCAAAATTATCAAGAGATTTTATTAAAAGTTTAAGATAGAATAATCTAAAAATCAAATAAAAATAAATTAATTATATTATATAAAAAAAGAACCTATGGATTTAAAAGAACAAATATTAGTAGCTCTTGGTCTAAATAAGGACGAAGAAGTCAAATTAGCTTGGCAAGCAAAAAGCGAAGATGGTACAATCTTTGTCTCAACTGCTGAAGAACTTGAAGCCGGCTCAGACATCTCAGTTTTGACTGAAGACGGAACGACAATTTTATTGCCAATCGGAACTTATAAGACTGATACTGGAGTATCTTTTAGAGTTGAAGAAGAAGGAGTAGTAGCTGAAGTTATGGAATCAGAAACAGAAGAAGAAGTTGTTGAAGAGGAAATGGCTAAAGAAGATGACTACGAAGAAGAAGCAGATGTAGCTGACTGGCAAGGTATGGAAAAAAGAATCCAAAACCTAGAAGATGCAGTAGCTAAATTAAAAGAAGAAAAAGTAGGAGGAGATGATGAGGTAGAAGAAATGACTGAAGAAGTTGTTGAGCCTCGTTCTACAAGCCCTAAGACTATAACTACTAAAGAAGTAGTAGAATTTTCAGTTGAAGAATTAAAAGCTGAAAACGAAAAATTAAAGGCAGAGTTAGCAGCTAGTCCAGCTGACAGCCCACTAAACACAAATAAATTTACATCTCATAATGACAAAGCTTGGGCATCAACTGATGTTAGTAAAATGTCAAAGAGAGAGAGATTTTTGAATAACTTAAACAAATAAAATTAATAATTAAAAAATAAAAAATTATGGCAGGATTTGACGTGACCAGTAATTATTCGGGTAAGGCAGCCGGTTTTTACGTAAATAGTGCTTTGAAAGAGGCAACATCATTGGACTTTATAACAATGATAGAAAACATTAAGTATAGAAGTAATATACAAAAGTATAGTAATGCAGGATTAATTACAGCAGCAGGGTGCGATTTCGTATCAGCAGGCGACCTTACAGGTACAGAAGCGATTCTCGCTCCTACTAATTTAATGGTAAATCTTGACCTTTGTAAGGCTGAACTTTTGGACAGCTTTGAAGCTTTAAGTATGAGAGCAGGAGCAGGTGCTCCACCTCCAGCATCTTTCGATGACTATGTGATCTCTTATATGGGCGAAATTATCGCTGACGGAGTAGAAGGGATGATATGGCAAGGAGCAGGAACAGCAGCTTCATTTAACGGATTCTCAACAACTACAACAGGAGTATTAGCAGCTAACGCTGACGTAGTAGATGTTGCGACAGTAGGTGGTGCTGGATCAGCTATTAATGTAGGGAATGTAATTGAAAACTTTCAAAATACAGTAGCAGCAATTCCTAGTGCAGTATATCCTAAAGAAGATTTATATTTATATGTAAGTCCTAAAACTTGGAGATTGTACATACAAGCAGTTTCAGCTTTAACTTCTTTTCCTTATGCAAGTATGAACGAAGATTATACTAAAGTATTTGAAGGAATAAAATTAGCTGTATGTCCTGGTCAAGCTAATGATACAATAGTGGCAGCTCAGAAATCTAACTTATTTTTTGGAACTGACTTGATTTCAGACACTACAAGAATCCAATTAATGGATATGGCTCAATTAGATGGTTCAGATAATATGAGATTAGTAGCTAGATTCTCAGGAGGTGTTCAGACTGCAATCGGTGGAGACGTTGTATTCACATCGTAATAAATAAATTAAATGAAAGTAGGGGGGTAAAACCCTCTACTTCCTTAACCTTTAAAACATAAAAAAATATGGCTTGTGGAACACTTTTACGCGGAAGAGGTCTCGATTGTAATAGAATATCTGGCGGTATAAAAAAAATATTTTTCTCTGTATATAGTGATGGTGTTACTTATGCGTATGACTCAGCTCATCCATTAGAAATAGATACTATTGACTGGAATAGCACAACGATATTTGAATATGTAATGCCTCTTGGCGTTGCTAGTATTACAGATACTATCGTAGGCTCAAGAGAAAACGGAACTATTTATTATACGCCTACTATAAATATTATACTAAACAAACTTACAAAAGAAGATCAAAACGAAATTAAATTACTAGGAGCAACAAAAGTAAGAATTTTTGCTCAACTTAATCAAACACTAACTAATGGACACGATGTATTCGTTGCTTTAGGAATGTCAAATGGTATGGAGCTTAATGCTGGTACTATGGACACAGGTGCTGCTTGGGGAGATAGAAACGGATATACACTTACATTTGATGGAATGGAGGCGTTACCTTTTGCTATGTTAGCTGATTATACGACTATCCCTTGGGATCAGGCTGGATTCACTAATGAGGCAGGGACTTTTCCAACTGTTGGCTCATAATATACTTTGTAGTTTATTAATAGCTTGATGAGGGTGGTATGGTTCGACCATATATAGATTCGTCTAGCGTTCATCATAAGAAAGAGCAGCTTCGGTTGCTCTTTTTTTGTATAAGCAAATAAATATAGACTTTTTATATTATATAATATGATACAAGCTAATACCAAGTCTAATATTGATACAAAGGCAAATGGATACGTAGTTACTGAAGATAATAGAATTTATAATCTTTATTCTCCACCAGCTTCGCTTTCTTTAATAGGCTTGCCAGTACCAAAATCTCAAATCAGACTTCTATTCAAGTTTAAAAGCGATATGGATAATTCAGTTCAATACGCTTACAATAAAGGAGGCTCTGCTGCAATAACTGATAGATATACTCATATTGCTTTTGATTATGCAGCTACTTTGGATTCTAGTAGTGTTTTTAATGGAGAAACAAGTTTCAAAATGGCAGGTAGTTATACATACGAAGTTTATGAAGTGGCTTGGAATGGAACTGTAAGTGTTGCCGATGAGAGAGCTCCAGTAACAGAAACAGATGTTCTAGCAGCTAACGATAATAATGGCGTAGTGATGGGGCTTTGTACTAAAGGAACGATGTATCTAGTAGACGTAGACGGAACACAACAAGTACAATATACTCAGCATACAGAACCAAGCGAAACAAATTATATATATTACGGACAATAAAATAAAAAAAAATGGCA
>TARA_R110002110_G_C13468151_1_pt1 | contig 14465 bp, 10 predicted proteins | sample TARA_R110002110 | Tara Oceans TARA_R110002110 (sample SAMEA4397330) | marine metagenome | biome: Polar Biome; feature: [SRF] surface water layer (ENVO:00010504); material: water (ENVO:00002006), including particulate matter (ENVO:01000060) such as... | depth 5 m
AATAAGGATTTCAAAGACTTTTAGCCTACTATTTGTCCATTACGCCTCAAAAATTAAAATTCCTCCAAATAAAAAAACCCTTCTATTTTCAGAATGGCTTTTTAGAAATTTAAGTTTAGTACCAATTAGCAACCAAATACACCGGGTCCACAACCACTTGATTGTATAAACACAGCGTACTCTTTTTCAGCATACTCTGGACCGTAATTATTAGTTATTTCAACTTTTATACCTGCTTGTATAGTTGACGATGTAGTGTTTGTAAATGTCCAACTCAATGAATTTGAACCTGCAGATACCCAAGAAGAGCTGCCATCAACGCGATAATACCACTGATAGGAAGAGGTGCCTTGACCATTAACAGGTGTAGCAGTCCAGCTGCCTTGTACACCCGAGTCTAAAGAAGTTGGTCCTGAAATATTTACTTTCAATGGAAAATAAACTGCGATATTATCAGGAACAGGGTCCGGGTCAAAATTCACAGTTCCATTTGTGGTCACTAAGCTTGGCGAATAAGCATTTAAAAGCAACATGCCTGCCAAATGCGGAGCTGCTTGTGAAGTGCCACATAAAGTAGCCGTAGTACCATTTTTATATAAGGAAAGAATTAGCTCACCCGGTGCGCTATAGTCTATTGGGGCATTTGTTGAATTGCCATAATTTGATCCAAAATCGGGATTGCAGGAGTATACAGCTGCAAAATCATCGTTTTCATCAAATGCAGATACGGTCCATATATTATCCCCATTAATTCGCCCCGGGGAATAGTTATTGGCATCGTCTTTTGCATTTCCCGCAATAAGCACATAGCGCAACCCACTTGAAACTGATAGTTTAACTGCATCATCTAATACAGTATCATTAGGATACCAAATACTCATATTGATAATATCACCGTAAGAAGCATATAGCGTGATATAGTCAATTCCACTAAGAATATCACTTTTGTCACAATCACCTAAGAAATTGCAAGTTTTCACAGAGACAATAGTAGCACCGGCAGCAACCCCTACGGTGTACATAGAATTATTCTTGGCTCCAATAATACCCGCTACATGAGTACCGTGTCCGTTCAAGTCGTCATTAATTTCTCCTGAAACGTAGTTAACACTTTTGGCTACATCAACATTCAAGTCGGGATGGTCTAAGTCTACCCCTGAATCTAAAACCCAAGCAGTAAGTCCTGTTCCATCATGAGGCCCCCCAACTCTGGTAATCCCCCATGGAATTGTTTGACTCATACGCATTGCAGAGTAGTTGGAAGAATGTTTTTCATCTACATTTAAAACTGTCCCACCGACACGATATATCTGATCTTTAACAACGCGATCAACTAATGGATTCAGCTTTAACAGCTCTAATTGTTGTGAGTTTAACCGAGTCGCAAATCCTTTCGTGGCATACTTGTATTCAGCTATCACAGAATCTCTTGATAAGGCAGTTGAAGAAAGCACTTGATTAATTTTAAGTGCCGTACGTTGAGCAGAAGTTTCTGTAACTTCTCTCAATTGGTTTTCTTTTAGAATTACAATGTACTGTCCGGGTACAAATTCTCCTTTTGTTTCAACCGCTTTTTTAAGATTATCTTGATTTTCAAACGGTGGTGTACTGTTCTGAATGTTATCTTGATCAGTACAAGAACTAAAAACAAGCACTGTCATCGCCAGCGCATATAAAACACTCTGTGTATTAAATCTCATAATGGTATTTGTTAAAATATTAAGTGTTAAGTTTCGTATTTTACATAAACTCTAACTAAAAGAGAAATCAACTCACGGAATGTTACATAAGAAATATATATATGTTACTGCTAAATTATTTAATAATAGAAAAATTGCTTCATACGGGCTGTTAGCTCTGGTATATGTGGTAATGAATTGTTCCTTTTTTGATAATGAAAACGGCATAAATACAAAGGGTGTTTGGGCTGAAAGTGGATTGCAAAACATAAAAATTAACACGTTGAAGTATGATACGGGAGATTTTTTAGTGACCACAGTGGAGGGAGCTTATAAGAAAGAACAAGCAATGTATATAAGTATAGGGCTGAATCAGTTTAATGTGGCAGACATTGTAAAATTGGACGAGAGAGTTTTTATATCCGTAATTCCGTCACCGAACCCTGAAGGGTTCTCAAATGGTGATACTACTATCTATAAAACGGAAGACAAAGGACAAACATGGATGCCCTTTTTAGGTAATTTTGGAGGCGAAAGAAAGGATACTTATATAGAGAAACTTTCCGTTGATCGCACAAACAGGACCAATTTGTTTGCCCGTAAAAGTATGGCGATTATATTAAGTGAAGACCAAGGTTTTAGTTGGATACTACAAAGAAGTACATGGGGCTCTATTGGAGGTTTAGCAGGCTTCATGTATATCGACCCTTTTCATGAGAATATGCTGTGGGCAGGAGGGGTAAATGGTCTTTCACAACCGTATATTTTTAAATCAGAAGATTATGGAGAGACGTGGGACTATAATGAAGCCATAGCCGCCCCACCCGGCGCCGGAGGAATTTGTTGGGATTTGCTTACAAGCCCTGACAGCAGAGATATAGCGATGGTGGGAATGTCCGGGTTGATTAAAAAAACAACCGACGGCGGTGATATCTGGAAAGAAGTATTTAGGGGAAGGCGATCACTCTATACCATGGAACGTAGCCCACGGAATCCCAAACGAATTTATGCTACCGGAGATAACGAAGATGGAACGTTATTTTTTATGGCGTCAACAGATTTTGGGGACTCTTGGACTTACGCCGAGTTTAAAGATGGACCGGCAGGGCTACATACCAACGACCTTGTCGCTGTAATGGAAAATGGGAAAGAAGTGCTGTATTTCGGAACTACAAAAGGAGTGTACAGTTTTACCTTTGAGAAATAAAAAACCCTGCATGAACAAAATAATCCCAAACAGAAAATCATTTAGATGCGCGCTGTTTGTACTCGCATTTCTAACACTCCATTGTTCCTTGTTTAACAATGAAAACGGCATAAATACAAAGGGCGTTTGGGCAGAAAGCGGATTGCAAGAGGTAAAGATAAACACCCTGAAATTTGATACGGGAGTTTTTTTAGTAACTACTGAGGTCGGGGTTTATAAGAAAGAGCAAGCCGAATATAGAAATATGGGGTTAACCCAGTTTAATGTGGCAGATATTGTAAAACTGGATGAAGGGGAGTTTTTATCAGCAATTCCATTTCCAAAAAACATGGGTATTTCGAGAAATGATACAGTTAGCCTGACGGCACTTCGGTTTGACGACTTCGGCTCGTCCAACCGTTTTTAGTTTTAACACTGAGCGTGTGGAACCAGTGTCGTTAATGGTTAATTGGTATAGTCGTTATTTAAGCCAGAAAATGAGAAATTTAACTCATCTTACCGATTAACAAATAACCAATAACTTAAAACCAATCCTGAGATTCCTGTATATCAATTACACCTCTCAACAAGGGGTTGTAACCCCTTGTCAGATTTCACTATTGATTTCTTTAGATAAGCCGATCAATAAAAACAGCTACCCAAACAAGAGGTAGATACGCAATAGATGCGAACATCAATTTACGAGAATTTTCTTTGGTACGTTCTCGTAAGAATTTAATGCTGTAGAAAAGAAATCCGGTAGCGAGAAGTAAACTCAGTACCAAGAAGATGATTCCCGAAATGCCCATCACAAACAGGGCAATAGTAACAGGGTAAAGAAGTAGTGTACAAATTAAAGCCCAAAGAGATGTTTTACGACCTGTGGTATCATTTTTTGGAAGCATTTTAAATCCGGCTCCAAAATATTCGTCCTTTAAACTCCAGGCAATTGCCATCACATGTGGAACTTGCCATAGGAACACGATTCCAAATAGAAGCCACATTCCGGGATTATCAATAGTACCACTGGCTGCTGCCCAACCGCCGACAGGAGGTAATGCACCAGGCACGGCGCCAATCACAATATTGAAAGCTGAAACCTGCTTCATTGGTGTGTAAGCGATTAAATAAATGAAAGTAGTTGCAAAAGAAACAGCGCCTGCGATTGGATTGACCAATACAAATAAATAGGAAAGTCCTGCAAAAATTAAGAACAAAGAAAAGAACATTCCTGCTGCTGAGCTGATTCTTTTGTCAGGAAGAGGGCGTTTTTTGGTTCGTTTCATGAGTCCGTCTAAACGGCGCTCCATAAACTGATTGTAAGCTCCGGTTCCGGAGGCAATCATATATGTTCCGATGATGGCATGAATCATCAAACCAATATTGAATGTGCTGCCACTACCTAACACAAAGCCTACCAACATACTAGACAAAACGGCTAGTGTTATTCCGGGTTTGGTAAGTTGATGATAATCATAAATTACATCTATGAACGAACGTTCAAGCTGAATTTTTTCTTCAATAGAATTCATAAAAAAACAGAAAATCTTAAAATTTTTAGCAGACAAAGTTAATCATTTTCAAGGAGTATTGTTACCTTTGGGCATGAAATTAAATTCCTATCAAAAGACAGCGATCACAACCGTTTTTGCCACACTGTTTCTAATATTGGTTGGTGGATTGGTGAGAGCAGCAGGAGCCGGTTTAGGCTGCCCTGATTGGCCGAAATGTTTTGGAATGTGGATTCCTCCAACGGATGTTGCCGATCTTCCTTCGCAATTCGATGCAAGTCAGTTCAATGTGGTAAAAACGTGGATAGAATATGTAAACCGTTTGGTCGGCGCTGTAATTGGTTTATTGATCATAGCTACATGTTTAAAATCTTTTTCATACAGAAAAACGGAGCCCTCAGTATTTTACAGTTCTGTAGCAGCATTGGTGCTGGTTTTATTTCAAGGTTGGTTAGGTGGACAAGTAGTTGAAACCGGATTAAGCGAATGGTTAATTACTGTGCATATGCTGGTAGCCTTGATTATTGTGAACATATTGCTTTACACAACTTTTAAAGCCTCTAAGCATAATTTAAAGCTCGAAATCAGTTCAGGTCTCAGAAAGAAATTATGGACTGTTGGATTAGTTCTGTTGATTCTCTCTACCATTCAAATGATACTTGGAACTCAGGTTCGCGAAGAAATAGATGTGATCAAAAATATAACATCAGGCGTGGTTCCATCGCGTTCGTTATGGATTAGTATGCTTGGTGAAGTGTTCGAAATACATAGAACATTTTCTTGGCTATTAGTTATATCAGGCGCGTATTTGGGATTTATTCTTTGGAAGGAAGAGATTACCGGACAGCTTCAAAAAGTAGGAATTACAAATGTAGTTTTAGTTTTTAGCCAGATTTTGATTGGCATCGGTTTAGCTTATTTGGAGGTCCCAAGAGTGCTTCAGGTATTACATTTAGTTGGAATTGCGTTAATGATATGTGCGCAATTTTTAATGCTACTGATGACAAAGACAGAAAATAAAGTTGCCTAAAGCTTTTCTAAAAGGTCATTTAAAAACACTTTTACTTCATTCAGATCTTTTCTTACATCTGTGGGTATTTCAATAGAACGGGTTGATTCAGGCTCTTTATCCTTTTTCAAAACCTTTTTAACTCCGGCAGAAGTATATTTTTTATCTTCAAGCAATTCCTTGATCTTAAAAATCAGCTCAACTTCTTCATCCTTATACGCTCTATTTCCGGCGCTATTTTTTTTAGGATGTAATTCGCTGTAATTTTTTTCCCAGCTTCTTAATACATGTGGAGCAAGTCCTGTAAGCTTGCTAACTTCACCCATTGAGTAATACAATTTTTTCATAGCATGTTTAAAGTGTATTTTGTCATCTTTAATTTATCAAAGAAAGTCATTTCTGAACTATTATAAAAGAACGCATTTTGGAAAATTTGAAAAAAAGCAAAGAAATTGATATCAGTATTGTTGTTCCATTGTTCAACGAAGAGGAATCGTTGCCCGAATTAACAGCTACTATTGCTGATGCAATCTCAGCCCAGTACTCGTATGAGATCATTTTTGTGGATGATGGCTCCACAGATACTTCTTTTCAAGTTGTGAAAAATCTTTCTGCTGATAGTGATCACATTAAAGGTATAAGGTTTGGACAGAATTATGGAAAAAGTGTAGCACTCCAGGCCGGATTTGAGAAAGTAAGAGGAAAGTTTGTAGTAACGATGGATGCCGATCTCCAAGACGACCCGAACGAAGTTCCTGAGATGATCCAAATGTTGAAAGAAGGTTTAGATATGGTAAGTGGTTGGAAAAAAGAGCGATTTGACCCGATTTCAAAAACTGTTCCTTCCAAATTTTTTAACTACGTAACTCGAAAAGCCGCAGGTATAGAGTTGCATGATTTTAATTGTGGATTAAAAGCTTACAAGAGAGAAGTAGTTGATAACATCTATTTGTACGGTGAGCTTCATCGATATATACCGATGCTTGCTAAGAAAGAAGGTTATACAAGTATAGGGGAGAAGGTTGTTAAGCATCATCCCCGAAAATATGGAAAAACTAAATTCGGTTTATCCAGATTCATAAATGGCTTTTTAGATCTTATAACGATCTTATTTGTACAGCGTTATTTTCAGAAACCCATGCACTTCTTTGGTACACTCGGGATTTTACTCTTGCTGATTGGCACAGGAATTAACATATACATGGCAGCGCTGAAAATATTTCTTGGCCTTGGAATTGGAAATCGACCTTTACTCTTCTTAGGTATTCTGCTGATGGTGCTTGGTATTCAACTTCTCTCCACCGGACTGATTGGTGAGTTGATCAACATCAATCATGTGAGAAAGCAAAAGCCCAAGATTCGGGAAGTGGTTTAGTTTAAAGCTTCTTATTAACTCATTTCTAAATTTTTTCTTCCCGAAAGATACTTCCCATACCAAGCGATATACAGATAACATAATATCGGAACGATAAAAGCTAACTGAAGGCTTAGCGCATCAGCAAAAAATCCATATAAGGGAGGAATAATCGCTCCACCAACAATGGCTGTACACAGAATTCCTGAGCCTTGAGCTGTATTGTTTTTAAGTCCGTCAATGGAAAGAGTAAAGATGGTAGGAAACATAATAGAGTTGAAAAGTCCGATACTTAAAACCGTCCAGAAAGCGAAGTAGGAAGTACTTAAAATAGTAATAGTTAAAAGTACCACATTTATCAATGCATAAGCACTCAATAGTTTACTAGGCTTTATTTTTAGCTGCAATGCTGCACCGATAAATCGACCGATCATAGCTCCAAACCAATAAAAGAAAACGAACGTACCTGCCAGGCGAGAAACATTGAGTTCTTTAAGATCAGAACCGGATAAAAACTCTGCAATAGTTCGCATAAAACCACTGTCGAGAATTAGTGACTTTATATCTAACGAAAGAAAATAGTTTACCAAATAACTTCCTATTGTGACTTCAGCACCTACGTAAACAAAGATCCCAATGGCGCCAAACATCAAGTGTTTTGTTTTTAATGCTTCACGATAACTTCCGCCTTTGTCTTCATCGCCTTCTAAAATTTTTGGTAATTTGAACACGGCAAAAACTCCTGCGAGCACAATTAATACAACAGCTAAAACCAGAAAAGGCCCCTGAACAGAACTCGCTTCGGCTGCAAAGTAAGCTTCTTGTTGAAGAGTGCTCATTGCATCAACTTCAGTTTTACTCGCTACTGAACTTCCTAAAATAAATGCAGCACTAACTAAAGGAGCAATGGTAGTGCCCAAAGAGTTGAATGCTTGTGAAAGATTCAATCGACTGGAGGCCGTTTTTGCAGGGCCTAATGCTGCAACGTACGGATTGGCAGCTACTTGCAGAATGGTAATTCCACTTGCCAACACGAAAAGTGCGAGTAGGAAAACCGGAAATAATCTTAGTGATGCGGCAGGGAAAAAGATCAAACAGCCGGCTCCCATTGTTATCAAGCCAACAATCACTCCTTTTTTATAACCTATTCGGGCAATTAAACTTCCGCTTGGGATAGAAACCAAAAAATAAGCCATGAAGAAAGAGAATTGAACAAGACCTGCTTCAAAATAACTGAGCTCAAAAACATCTCTGAGTCTTGGAATTAACGCATCTACCAAAACGGTGATAAATCCCCACATAAAGAAGAGAGTAGTTACAATGATGAATGCAGAACGATTATTTGGTTTTGGGCTTTCCATAAACTTATTAGGTGAGTTAAACTAGAATATTGATTGTCCTTCAAGACGGCACATAATAGTTTTTAACGATGTATAAGTAAATCGAAATTTGTTCATCTGCAAAAATTAGAATTAAAACCCCGAAAGTATATCTAAATAATATGGAATTAAGTTGGTTTAATGGCTAGCAAAAATACATTTACGCCAATAAGTGAAGATGAAATAAACATTCAAAAGAGTTAAGGATGTTTTTAAACGGAATCAAAACTATGGTTCATGAATACTCAATAGCGGAAAAAGTTGTTACTTTTTATTGAGCACGATAGATTGAGCAGCTAGTAAATCAAACATTGGTAAAGTTGCAGCACCTAGTGCTACAGCATCTATCCCGGTGGTTGAGCAAATTAACTTAGGAGACAGCCCATTTTCTAAAATCCTGATTTTGCCAAGCTCTTTATTTATTTTCTCTTGAAATAGTTCCAGAATAGATAATGGAAGCCTTCCGCCAATAATTATTGCGTTGGGATCGATTAAATATTCAATTGCAAGAATGGCCGGAGCTAGAATCTTAGTTCCTAATTCAATCCACTCATTAAAGTACTCATTATCACTATTTAATAAAGATTCTAGCTGTTGTGGCCTTTTTATTTCTTTCCCGGATTTCTCTTCTAACCACTTATAAAGTCTTGATAGATTGAAGTGTTCACCTATATGAGGTTGATCGGATTCGCACAACGGACTTATAAAATTTCCCGCTGGTAAATACCCAATTTCTCCGGCATTGGCATGAGCGCCATCTACCAATTCTCCGTTAATTATTAAGCCTCCACCAAGCCCTGCACCAAAAAATATATATTGAAAATTGAGAATATTTCTACCAATTCCGTACCACCTTTCACCAATAGCGGCTGCTGAAGCATTATTCTCAAGAAAGATGGGGACGTCAATATGTTTTTTTAGAAGACTAACTACCGGTACTTTATTCCAATTTGGAAATGCCTTAGGGTTTACGACATTACTTACGGTATCATTTTTATCAATTTCCATAGGGCCAGGAAAACCAACACCGACACCAATAATTTTTGAAGACTCAATATTCTTTAGGCTGGATAATTCTTCAATGGTAGTACTCATTAGATTTATAGCTTCCTCCGGTGTAGGAGAATCTATTTCATAATAAATCTTTCCAACTACCTCGCCGAGGAGGTTTACCAAAATTCCGGTTAAGTGATCTCTGTTAAAATCTAACCCAATTGAATAAGCTCCTTCAGGATGTATATCTAAAGTTGTTGATGGGGCGCCTCTTCCGTTTTGTGTTTTTTTCCCTTCTTCTAATAAGTTTTGGTCTAATAAACGAGATACAATATTTGAAACGGTCTGAGCCGTTAAGCCGGTTTGGCGAGCAATTTCTGCTCTCGAAATAGGGCCGTCTAACCTGACGGTCTCAAAAACAATTCTTGAATTGTAGTCTTTTGTATAAGTAAGATTTGTGCCTTTTAACATCACCAAAGTAATTTACTCCATTCTTTATAATAAACATAATATCTTAAATTTTAATAGTTAATGGTCTAATTTGAAGAAAATTTAAAAGCGCTTCCAAATTAAATTTGAATTAATCAATTTGATTTACTAATATGGATTTAATTAATCAATCAAATTGATTAAAGAATCAGCGACTCTTTTTTTATAGGCAATAGAAGAGATAAACATCGTTACTCCAAATTTTGAGTGTATGAATTACTTTAAAAGATTTTTACCAATATTTTGCATTCTTGCATTTCAGTTATCAGATGTAAGGGCTTCAAATGAAGTAAAATCTACTGTTTTTGTGGAAGCGCTTTTCGATTCAAACAAATTTAATGCAAGCGTCATAAAGGGTAAGATAATAGATAAGGTAACTGGTGAAGTATTAATTGGAGCGACTGCTATTATTAGCGGCACTGTGAAAGGGGGTGCGGCTAACGTAGATGGAGAATTTACCATTCGGGGAGTTTCGGCGGGGGATCATATACTCGTTGTTTCTTATCTGGGTTATCAAAGAAAGGAAATTCCAATAACTGTAGTAGATGGAGATGATCTTGATATTACTATCGAGCTTATTCCACAAAGCTTAGAGGGAGAGGAAATAACAGTAACAGCTCAGGCAAGGGGTCAAATTTCAGCAATTAATGAGCAAAGATCATCCAATACAATTACCAATATAGTTTCTAAAGATAGAATTGAAGAATTACCGGATGTAAATGCAGCGGAGTCTGTTGGTCGCTTGCCGGGTGTTTCACTGCAGCGTTCAGGAGGAGAAGCGAATAAAGTAGTTATTAGAGGCTTATCTCCAAAATATAATAATGTAACGGTGAATGGAGTAAAGTTGCCATCCACAGATACGAATAATCGTAGTGTTGATCTCTCATTAGTATCCAGCAATATGTTAGATGGAATAGAAGTAACTAAAGCCGCTACTCCAGACAAAGATGCTGATGCATTAGGTGGAACCGTGGACTTAAAATTACGAAACGCCGACAAAGGTTTTTCCGGTGATTTTCAAGTACAGGGGGGATATACGGCTCTTCAAGAAACTTATGATAATTATAAGGTTGTTGGGTCATTAGGAAATAGATTCTTTGATAACAAACTTGGAATAATAGTAAATGGAAATGCTGACAGATATGACCGAAGTGCCGACAATTTTAATGGGAGTTATGGACTAAGAGATTTTGGACAAGGAAATGTAGTGGTGGTAAATGGAATAACGCTTAACGAGAATATAAATGAAAGAAGCAGATTAGGAGGGAGTGTTGTTTTAGACTATAAAATCCCAAACGGAAAAGTTCAATTTAACTCAATTTATAATGAATTAAAAAATGAATCGATTGGTAGAAATAATAACTTAAACTATTCTGGAGGGGTACATAGTTATACTTTAACAGAAGGCTCAAATACTACCTCTATTTTAGCATCAGGTATTAGTTTTGAACAAGATTATGGTTGGATGCAAATCGAAGCTGGCTATTCAATAAATACATCTAACAGTGAAAGCCCGGAAGATTTATCGTGGAATTTTAGGGAGCAAAATGCTGTAAATTTATCCGGTGAACCTGATACGTTACAACCTCAAGAAATATCCGCTTTATTTAAAAATGATTTGTCTAATACACTTTTGAATACTGTTGAAAATAGATACAGAGAAACAAAAGAAAATGAACAAGGTTTAAATATAGATGTTAAAATTCCAATTCAAGTAAGCAATACTATTAGTGGTTATTTTAAAACGGGTGGTAAGTTTAGGCGGTTGGAAAGAGAGAATGATATTAATCTAATAACAACCGGTGGAATACTTACATCCGGAAACGGAAGAGGATATAGGTTAGCCATAGCGGATACTTATCCTGAGCTTGGTATTGTTGATGCTGAGAGCCAAGTTACACTGGCTCCTTTTATAAGTGATAATTCTTTAAGAAATGATTTTTTGAATGGTGATTATTCTTTAGGATATCCTATTAGATTTGACTTAATGAGAGATTTGGCAAGGCTTGCGGCTGATGAAAGATATTCTTTTAGTTCCATTCAGGGATCAGAAAGTGATGACTATACAGGTTCAGAAGAATACAATGCATTTTATGCAATGACAGAATTTGAGCTGGGGAAATATATTACTTTGTTATCAGGTCTTAGATATGAGAAGGAGCAGACTACCTACACCGGAAAGTTTATTCCTGCCGGCAGAGATCCGGCACCGGGAAGCACAGATCCACCATTGGAATTCCCTGATACTACAGCAACAAGAGATCAGGATTTTTTTCTACCAATGATTCAGATGCAAATAAAACCAGCTCAATGGGTTAACCTGAGATTAGCTTATACACATACAATAAGCAGACCTGATTTTAGACAATTCGCTCCAATAACTAGATATACTCCAACATCAAACTATGGTATTGCGGGAAATACTCAATTAAAGACCGCTCGTTCAAGAAATTATGATGCTTCGATATCATTTTTTCAAAATAAACTCGGCTTCTTCACAGTTTCAGGGTTTTATAAAGAAATAGATGACTTAGTCTGGGGTACAAACTTAAGATTGGTTCCCGGGCAACAAATTGTGCCGGGATTAATGATTCCCGGGCAAACTGGGGCTCCACTTGTAGGTACTAATGTTAATATTTTTGAACCTGCAATAGTTAAAGGGTTTGAAATTGACTGGCAAACTAATTTTTGGTACCTGCCTTCTTATTTGAGTGGATTAGTTTTAAATATAAATTACACGCGGTTAGATTCTGAGGTTAAGTACCCTACATTCGGAATAGCTGAAGAACCTATTCAACCAACGCCTTCTCGGCCTCCTTTTACTCGAACTGTAGTTACAGACACTAGTTTTGCAAGTACTTTGCCCGACCAACCAAGTGATATTCTAAATTTAACTGTAGGGTACGATTTAAAGGGTTTTTCAGGAAGGGTCTCATTCTTATTTCAAGCAAAAACAACTACAGGAAATTTTGGAAGACCTGAAGAATCTGGCGACGATATTTTTGTGGACGATTATTTTAGAATAGACGTATCAGTTAGACAGAAAATTATATATGGACTACAGCTTTATGCGAATTTGAGCAATTTAAATAATCGAAAAGATGTAAGGTTGCAGTCTCAAACAGATTTATATCCTACCAGCCAACAATATTATGGCTTTACCATGGATATAGGTTTACGATACAAGTTTTAGCTTTTAAAGTTAAATAATGAAAGAAATAATAATTAAAGGAGAAAAAATGAAACAATTTTACAAAATTGTACCAATAGTAATTTTTACTAGTATGTTGATATTTTCCGGATCGCTTAATGCGCAGGATACTCTTGTAGTGGAATGGGTAGATGGATCTGGTATAATAAATAACTCGCTTTTTGATGCTATAGTAGGTGACACTACAGCAACCGGAGAAAGAGCGAATCTTAATAGAGTATATAAACTCAGACAGGGTGGTTTTTACTATCTTACAGAAACCATTCAGAACGATGGATTTCCACTTAACATTGTAGGAGAAAAAGGGGATCCGAGTGATGAATTTGCAAACCCACCTATGATACAGCTTAAACCAAGAGAAGACGCAACTTTAGCTGGAAAAATGTTAAATATTAGAGGAGATTTTACTCTCAAGAATGTGATATTCAACGGTAAAACTACACTTGGTGATTTACTTTATGAAGTCATAGATGTACGAGCAGATGGAGGTACATTTTTATTCGATAATGTTACTTTTGAGTATGCTCAATGGGGTATTGCAGGATTTTATTCCGAAAATGCAGATATCACTTTCACCAATAACAGGTGGAGAAATCTTCTATCTGAAAACCAGCCATGGGGTGGTAGAGGTTTTTCCGTTTGGGCTGATGTTGATTCTATTATTGTAGAAAACAACACCTTTCTAAACATTGGTGGTTTTACATTTCAAATTGAAGGAGCAACGGCGAATTATTTTGCATTTAATCAAAATACAATCGTCAATAACGGAAGACAGTTAATCTTAGGAAGTTGGTTACAAGAAGCTTATATCACTAATAATTTGATTCTGAATAGCCATTGGCAAGGAGAATCATTGGCAGAAATAGGTGAAGACAGATTAGCATCTACCGATGAACAGTATGCCGGCATGTTTACTATTGTCGATCTACCGGCTGAGTATGGCTTAAATGCGCAAAGAAATATTGTTATTGCAAATAACGCTTTCTTTCTGGAGTCAGATTTTGCCACTTTTTTTGTAAATAACGAAAATGTAAGAAGACAACCTTTAGTAAATGTAAGAACTCAAAATCTCTTTGATGCTAATGAGAATATGGTAATTCAAGACAATTCTTTTGATGAAACAGATCCAGGATTTGATACCTATCCAGATAACAACCAAGAAAGAATTCAATTTATCAATGATATTCGTTCAGGTGCAACTAATGTTCAATTACATTATTGGGATCCGGGTAGAGATGCAAATAACGAATCTATACAATGGCCATTTCCTGAGGATCTTACCTATTCCAATTCATCCTTTAAAACTGGGGCGATAGGTGGATACCCGTTAGGTGATTTAAATTGGTATCCTTCAGATAAATCAACTTGGAAATCTAACAGAGATGCGCAGTATGAAGCAATTAAAGATCTTTTAGGCAAGCCTGTCGAAGTTACCTACCAAGGAACGGTTGAAGCAGAAGATGGTGCTTTGAGTGGATTAGCTGAGGAAGGAACTGTTACAATTGAAAACAGAAGAATTGTTAGAATTGAAGCCTCAGGTGATATTGTTTGGGATAATGTTGAGGTAGCCGCAGGTACTTATGATGTATTAGTAAGCAAAAGAACCTGGGTCAAGTCCCAAATTCTGTGTAAAAACAAAATCGGTCAGGCTGCC
>TARA_R110002110_G_scaffold107622_6_pt1 | contig 14446 bp, 13 predicted proteins | sample TARA_R110002110 | Tara Oceans TARA_R110002110 (sample SAMEA4397330) | marine metagenome | biome: Polar Biome; feature: [SRF] surface water layer (ENVO:00010504); material: water (ENVO:00002006), including particulate matter (ENVO:01000060) such as... | depth 5 m
CCGCTCCAGCAATCAGGAAATGCTCAACGGCTCGGATCTGGTCGATCTGGAGCCGGACGATTATGTCTTTCTGCGCCCGGCCCAGAGCGAATTCGTCTTCCTGCAATTCGGGGACATCGCCGTTTACGAGGACGGCGCCATCACGCAGAGCTGGCCGGTCTTCACGCAAGGCGCGTGAACACGCCGCCTAGTTTGTGCGTGAACGCGGCAGGACGGGAAGCGGCGCGACCTCGACGCCCTCCTCGATCAGCTCTCGCGCCTCATCCGGCGTGGCTTCGCCGTAGATCCCGTGCTTGCGGGTCTCGGTCTCGCCATAATGAATGCGGCGCGCCTCGTCGGCGAATTGACCGCCGACATAATCGAAATTCTTCTCGACATGCGCCTTGAGCGCGCGCATCGCCTTGCTCATCTCGCGCGCGATCTCGTTCGGCGCGACCCCGCCCGCCTTCGCCATGCTGCCTTTGCCACCGTTTTTACCGATGCTTTTACCGATACTGGGCGCCATCAGCGCCTTGCGGATATCCGTGCTTCCACACCAGGGGCAAAGCACATCGCCCATAGCGGCTTGCGCCTCGAAGCCTTCGGAGGACGAAAACCAGCCATCGAATTCATGATCTTTTTCGCAAGAAAGCGCGTAGCGGATCATGACACCTGCCTCACATCGGCGGCGGCACCGGCGAGGCTGAAACCGCGATCGTGACGCAGGCTCGGCACACGCTTGCGCGCCGCTTCGATGAGACCCATGTCGATTTCGGCGAGGACGATACCCGGCGCATCATGCGCCGCTTCCGCGATCACCTCGCCCCAGGGCGCGACGATGAGGCTGTGGCCATAGGTTTCACGGCCGCATTCATGCCTGCCGCCTTGCGCGGGCGCGAGCACGAAGCAGCCCGTTTCGATAGCGCGCGCCTTCACCAGTATGTGCCAATGCGCCGCGCCCGTCTGGCGCGTGAAGGCGGCGGGAACGGCGAGGATGCCGGCCCCGGCCTGCGCGAGGGTGCGATAGAGCTGGGGAAAACGCAGATCGTAGCAGATGGTGAGGCCGAGCCGCCCCCAGGGGAGCTTCGCCATGACGGCCTCGCGGCCCGGCTGGTAATTTTTGCTCTCGCGGTAGCTCTCGCCGCCATCGAGATCGACGTCGAACATGTGGATCTTGTCATAGCGCGCGGCAATCATGCCATCGGGCGAAATCAGGAAAGAGCGGTTCGCGATTTTCACATCCGAAAGCCGGATCGGCAGCGACCCGATGAGAAGCCAGATTTTCTTTTCCGCCGCCAGCGCCCGGAAGGCAATGAGCGCCTCGTCATCCGCTTCCCCGCGCGTATTGGCAAAAAGCGCATCGCTCCCGGTTTCGAGGAGCGATGTCATCTCGGGCGTCGCCACGAGCGCCGCGCCCGCCTCCGCCGCTTGCGAAATGAGCGCGCGCGCGGACGCGATATTTTCCGCGACATTCCGCGAGCTGCGCATCTGCACGCAGGCGGCTGTGAATGAAGAGGCGGACCCCGTCATGGCATCACACGGCAAGCATCGGATCGAGCCTGCCCGCACTGTCGAGCGCGAAAAGATCGTCGCAGCCGCCAATATGGGTGTCGCCAACGAAGATTTGCGGCACGCTGGTCCTGCCCTCCGCGCGCGCCGTCATTTCGCTGCGCTTGTCGCCGTCCATGCCGACATCGATCTCCGTGAAGGAAATACCCTTTTTCGCGAGCAGACCCTTCGCGCGGTAGCAATAAGGGCAGAGCATGGTCGTGTAGATGGTTACATCCGGCATAGAGGCACTCCAAAAAACAAACACCCGGACCCTCGTCCGGGAGAAAACTCTTCTATCATATAGAAGCCCCGCCCGCCGGGACAACCAGGGCAAGGCAGAGAACGGAGACCTCGCGCGCCCCCGCCCGCACCAGCACGCGCGCGCAGGCATCCGCCGTCGCGCCCGTGGTCACGACATCGTCGATGAGAACGATGTGACGGTCTTTCACCAGCGAGGTATCCACCCCGAGCCGGAAGGCACCCGCCACATTGCGCCACCGCCGTTCGCCGGTGAGGCCGACCTGCGGCCGGGTTGCCCGGGCGCGGACGAGAAGCGCCGGCATGGCGGCAAGCCCCGTCTGCACCGCGACGGCCCGGCAAAGCTCCGCCGACTGATTGAAGCGGCGCGAGAAGAGACGCCACCTGTGCAGCGGCACAGGCGCAATCATGTCGGCATCGTCCAGAATGCCGGCACCGGCACGCACCAGCCAGCGCGCGAAGGCGGGCGCCACCTCCATGCGGTCGCCATATTTGAAACGGTGAACGAGCCTGGCGCTCGCCTTGTCATAGCGCATGACGGCGCGGGCGCGCGCATAGGCCGGTGCATGGGCGAGCGCGGCGGCGCTGACCGCGCTCTCGCCCTGCTCAAAAGCGAAGGGCAGACCGGTGACGGCACAATAGGGCTTCTCGATGAAATCGATCCCCGCCCAGCAGCCGGCGCACAGTACGCCATGCCCGCCGACGCCGCGCCCGCAGCCGAGACAAAGCGGCGGCAGAACAATATCCGTGACGCGCGAAAACCCGGCCCTCGCCTGTCCCGCCCATGCCAAAAGCTCCGCCGCCTGCATCATGGAGGAAAGACTAGCACGCGGGCGGCAGCTTGCGAGATGAGGGCCCTGCGAGGCGAAGGCCTTGCGAGGCGAAGGCCTTGCGAGGCGAAGGCCACGCGACCATGATGCGCGCCATGCAAGGCACAGACACAAAACCGCGCGTCTTCGACCGCGCCACCCATCGCCGCCACCGCGACCGCGCGGCACACGGGTTCGCGGATCATGATTTTCTCGTGCAACGCGCCGCCACCGACATCGCCGGGCGGATCGCGGGCATCAATCGCGATTTCGACGTCGCCGCCGATATTGGCTGCCACCGGGGCGCCCTGGCGCATGCGCTCGCCGGCGAAACCCTGCCGGCGGGAAAGATCGGCACGCTCGTCTCAACCGACCTGTCGGCCGCCATGCTGGCCCACGCCCCCGGCCCGCGCGTCGTGGCGGACGAGGAGATACTCCCCTTTGCCAACCGGAGCCTGGCGCTGGCCGCGAGCATATTGTCGCTTCACTGGGTGAACGATCTGCCCGGCACGCTGATCCAGTTGCGCCGCGCCCTGAAGCCCGACGGGCTTTTCATCGCGGCGTTCCTTGGCGGCGAGACCCTCACCGAACTCCGGCAATCGCTGGCGGACGCGGAAATCGAGATGGAAGGCGGCCTCTCGCCGCGCGTCTCGCCGTTTGCGGACCTGCGCGATATCGGCGCCTTGCTGCAACGGGCGGGCTTTGCGCTGCCGGTCACCGACACTGACCGCGTGACGGTCCGCTACGCCGATCCTTTCAGGCTGATGGCGGACCTGCGCGGCATGGGCGAAACGAATGCGCTCAGCGAGCGGCGGCGAACGCCGGCCCGGCGGCAGACGCTGCTGCGCGCCGCCGAAATCTACCGCGAGACCTTCGGATTGCCGGACGGGCGCATCCCCGCGACCTTCGATATTGTGACCGCGACCGGCTGGGCGCCGCATGACAGCCAGCAAAAGCCGCTCAGGCCCGGCAGCGCCAAGGGGCGGCTGGCGGACGCGCTCGGCACGCATGAACGGCCCGCCGGCGAGCGCGCGGATGAGCCCGTGGATGAGCCCGTGGATGAGCCCGTGGATGAGAAAGCCGGAAAGCCCTGAATGATCAGTTCGAAATGGCGTCCGCGATTTTTTCAAAAAAGAAATCGCGGATCGACACCCCGACCGTGCCAACCGCGACCACGATGACGACCGACATCGCGCCGGCAATGAGGCCGTATTCGACCGCGGTGGCGCCGCTCTCGTCCGCACGATAGGCCGCCCAGATGGTCTTCAGCCCGGTCATCGCCTTCACCCTTTTCCGCCCGCGCCCCGCTAAAGGAGGTCGCGGAGCACCGCCACCAGCGGCTCGTCCGCCGGCGGCATCGGGTAGTCCCGCAGCCGCACCGGACGCACCCAAGTCAGCGCCTGCCCTTCGATCGCCCGAACCTCACCCTCCCAGCGCCGGCAAACATAAAGCGGCATCAGGAGGTGAAAGCCCTCATAGGCGTGGCTCGCGAAAGTGAGCGGCGCAAGACACGCCTTCGCGACGTCAATACCGAGTTCTTCCTTCAATTCCCGGATCAAGGTCTCCTCGGGCACCTCGCCCGGCTCGATCTTGCCGCCCGGAAACTCCCACAGGCCCGCCAGCGGCTTGCCCTCGGGACGGCGGGCCAGCAACACCCGTCCATCGGCATCGACAAGCGCGCAGGCGGCAACGAGCAGCAGCATCTTGTGCCCGCCCGCATCGTCGTCGCGCTCATGCCCCATGCTGATGCCTTCCGGTTAATGCCCGGTAGCGGTGCGCTCCGGGAAGGGGCCGCCAATCGACCTGCCTGCGAATTTGGTTAAAAACAAGGAAACATGCCGGGGAACGGCGGCCTAGCTGCGATAATCCGCATTGATGCGGATATAGTCGTAGGTGAGATCGCAGGTCCATACCGTCGCCGTGGACTTGCCGATGCCGACATCGACTTCGATGTCGATATCCGTGCCCTTCATATGTCTGGCAACCGGCGCTTCATCGTAGCCCGGCACCGCCATGCCGTTTTTCGCGACATCGATACCGCCGATACGGATCGCGAGCCGGTCGCGGTCCGCCGCCTCGCCCGATTTGCCGACCGCCATGACGATACGGCCCCAATTCGCATCCTCGCCCGCGATCGCCGTCTTGACGAGCGGCGAATTGGCGATGGACATGGCGATCCTGCGCGCCGCCTGATGGCTCTGCGCGCCGGAAACGGCGATACGCACGAATTTTGTCGCCCCCTCCCCGTCCTTCACCACCTGATGCGCGAGATCAAGCATGAGATCGTCGAGCGCGGCACGGAAATCGCGGAGCCGCACATCGCCCGCCCGTGTGACCGGCGCTTCGTCGGTCATGGCGGCGCCCGTCGCGAAGACCAGCACGGTGTCGCTGGTCGAGGTGTCGCTGTCGACGGTGATGGCATTGAAACTGTCGCGTGTGCCGAGCAGCAGAAGCGTTTGCAGGATTTTCGCCGGCAGCGCCGCATCGGTGAAAATGAAGACAAGCATGGTGGCGAGATCGGGCGCGATCATGCCCGAACCCTTGGCGATGCCGTTGATCGTGATTTCGGCATTACCGATCTTCACGCTGCGCGTCGCCATTTTCGGATAGGTGTCGGTCGTCATGATGGCCCGCGCGGCCTCGTCCCAGGCGTCGGATGCGGCATCCGTCGAGGCGGCGTCGAGCGCGGCGCCAAGGCCCGCGATAACGGGCGCGGGATCCATCGGCTGGCCGATGACGCCGGTGGACGCGATGAAAACATCTTTCTGGCGGCAATTGCCGGCCTGCGCGGCCGCCGCCGCGACCGCCTTCACCGTTGCGGTGCCGGCCTTGCCCGTGAACGCATTTGCATTGCCGGAATTCACCACCAGCATCCGCCCCTGACCGCCCTCATTGACATTGTTCCGGCACCAGTCGACCGGCGCGGAAGCCGTCTTCGAGGTCGTGAAGACGCCGGCCACCTGTGTGCCTTCGGGCATCCGCGCCACCAGAAGATCGGTGCGGCCCTTGTATTTGATACCCGCCGCCACGGCACCGAGCGTCACGCCGCCGACCGGCGGCAGCATCGCGGTGCGGCTGGGCGCGAGCGGCGAGATTTTTTCGCCCGTACTTTTCCCGGCCGGCTTCCCGGCGGTTTTCCGTGCCGCCTTCGGGGCCGGCTTCGCCTTCGCGCGAACCGGCTTTTTCGGCCTGGCGGTCTTGCGCTGGGCGCGCGGCAGCTTTGCCTTGCTATGCGGTTTTGCCTTGGCGTTTGGCTTTGCCTTGGCCTTCGGCTTTGCCTTCGCCTTGCCGCCAACTTTCCGCTTGGGCTTTGCCGTGAGGCCGGTGGTCTTTCTGGTCGCCATTCGCCACTCCGCTCGCTTCCGGGTTTGTTACCGCGGCATCCTGTTCGTCAGCCGGTTATTCTTCGGCAGCTTATTCTTCTGGGGCGGGCGCAAGCTCAAGACGCCCGGGAGAAGAAAATGACGAAGACGGCGCAGCCGATTCGGCACCGACGATCTCGATCTTCGCATCGGCACGCAATTTCTCCATCAGCTTTTGTCCCTCTTCGCGCGCAATCGTGCGGATGATGTCCTCGCGCGCCTCATCGAGCGAGGGTTTGGCCATATCGCGCATCTCGACAAGCTGGATCACATGCCAGCCGAACTGCGTCTTGACCGGCGCCGAGACCCCGCCCGGTTTCATGGCGAAGACGGCATTGTCGAATTCCGGCACCATATCGCCCTTGCGGAACCAGCCGAGATCGCCCTCGTCTTTCGCGGCGCCGGGGTCTGTCGAATGCGCCTTTGCCACCGCTTCGAAGCTCTTGCCGTCCTTGATCTCGGCGGCCGCCTTCTCCGCCTCCTCTTTGGTCTGCACCAGAATATGACGGGCATGGGCTTCCTGCGCGGCCGGCGCCTTGGCGATATTCTTGTCGTAATAGGCGCTCACCGCTTCATCGCTCACCTTGTCCTGCATGAGCTGGACCCAATAGACGTCGCGCAGCGCCTTCTCGTTGAAATAGTCCCGCCGCCGCTTCACCGCCGGATCGTCGCCGATATGCTTTTCCTTCGCCTGGAGCGCCACGATGCGGCGGTCGACCAGCATCCCCAGCAGATACTGGAACCGCACCTGCGGCTCGAGCTGGGCAAGCGCCGCCCCCATCTCCTCATCCGCCATCGCCAGGTCGGAATAACGGATCGGTGTGCCGTTAACCGTGGCCACGGCCTCGTCGGAGACAGCGCCCGCATCCTGGGCATGAGCGGGCATAATGGCGGCGCCCGCCGCGAAAGCGAGCGCGAGGGCCAGCCCGAACAACAGCTTGAGACGTGACCCCGGAGCCGGGACGGCGAGGGCAGTGCGCGAGACGGACATAAACGAACCTTCCTGTGTGGTCATGGGCCTTCCCCGGTGGCCTCCGATTCGGGGGCCTCTAATCGGGGGCCTGGGGGCTGACGGGCCGGTGAGTACCGGCTTGTCTCCCGGCGGCAAGGCCAGAATTTGGCGCGCCATAATGGTCCGCCCGTCGCGGCCACACAAGCGCCACACACAGCCCCTAAACGGACTGAAACTGGGCTCTTTCCGGCCATCCGGCGGCACGAAGAGGGCCGTCCGCCGGACCGACAAGAAATTGACAAGGAAGAGACGCGCCCTTACATCGGGAGCGCACCGTAAAAGGAATTCGATCTGATGGCAGGCTTGGGCGGTTTCGCCAAGCGTCTTTTCGGCACCTCCAACGACCGAAGGATCAAGGCTTACAAGACCCGCGTCGACGCGATCAACGCGCTCGAAGCGGATATCGGCATGCTTGACGACGATGCTCTGCGCGGCAAGACCGCCGAATTCCGCGCCCGGCTCGCCAGCGGCGCGACCCTTGACGAGCTTCTCCCCGAAGCCTTCGCGGTGGTCCGCGAAACGGCCAAGCGCACCCTCGGTCAGCGCCATTACGATGTGCAGCTGATCGGCGGCATGGTGCTTCACGAAGGCAATATCGCCGAAATGAAGACCGGCGAAGGCAAGACGCTCGTCTCCACGCTCGCCGCCTATCTGAACGCGCTGCCGGCAAAAGGCGTCCACATCATCACGGTGAACGACTATCTGGCCAAACGCGACGCCGAATGGATGGGCGAGATCCATCGCTTTCTCGGCCTCGAAGTGGGCGTGATCGAACACGGGCTCGACGACCACCAGCGCCGCGAAGCCTATGCCGCCGACATCACCTATGGCACCAACAATGAATATGGTTTCGACTATCTTCGCGACAACATGAAGTATCAGCTCGGCGCCATGGTGCAGCGCGAGCATGCCTTCGGCATCGTCGACGAAGTGGATTCGATCCTGATCGACGAAGCGCGCACACCGCTCATCATTTCAGGCCCCCTCGACGACAAGTCGGAACTCTATCTCTCCATCGACGAGGTCATCCCCGCCATCGGCGAGGAAGATTACGAACTCGACGAGAAACAGCGCACCGTGAACCTGACTGAAGAGGGCAATGAGCGCATCGAGGATATCCTGAAGGACCACGGCGTCCTGATGGAAGGCAGCCTCTACGATATCGAGAACATCTCGATCGTCCATCACGTGAACAATGCGCTGCGCGCCCACAAGCTCTTCCAGAAGGACAAGGACTACATCGTCAAGGCCGGCAAGGTCGTCATCATCGATGAGTTCACCGGCCGCATGATGGAAGGCCGCCGCTATTCCGACGGATTGCACCAGGCGCTCGAAGCCAAGGAGCGCGTACAGATCCAGCCGGAAAACCAGACACTGGCCTCGATCACCTTTCAGAACTATTTCCGCATGTACGGCAAGCTGTCCGGCATGACCGGCACGGCGCTGACCGAAGCGATGGAGTTCGGCGACATCTACGGCCTCGAAGTGATCGAGATCCCGACCAACAGGCCGGTCGCGCGCCTCGATGAGGACGACGAGGTCTATCGCTCGACGCGCGAGAAATACGACGCCATGATCGAGGAAATCGAGGACTGCGAAAAGCGCGGGCAGCCCGTGCTCGTCGGCACGACCTCGATCGAGAAATCCGAACTGCTGTCCGACCTTCTGAAAAAGAAGAAGGTGAAGCACAAGGTTTTGAACGCGCGCTATCACGAACAGGAAGCGCATATCGTCGCGCAGGCCGGTGTGCCCGGCTCCATCACCATCGCCACCAACATGGCCGGCCGCGGCACCGACATCCAGCTCGGCGGCAATGTCGACATGCGGCTCGCCGACGAGACCGCCGGCATGGAGGACGAGGCCGAACGCGCGGCAAAGATCGCCGAAGTGAAGGCCGACATCGACGCCAAGAAGGCGCGGGCACTGGAAGCGGGCGGCCTTTACGTGATCGGCACCGAGCGCCATGAGAGCCGCCGCATCGACAACCAGTTGCGCGGCCGTTCGGGCCGTCAGGGCGACCCCGGCCGCTCCAAGTTCTACCTCTCGCTCGAAGACGACCTGATGCGTATTTTCGGCACCGACCGCATGGACGGCATGCTGCAAAAGCTCGGTCTTCAGGAGGGCGAGGCCATCGTCCATCCCTGGATCAACAAGGCGCTTGAAAAGGCGCAGCAGAAGGTCGAGGCGCGTAACTTCGACATCCGCAAGAACCTGCTGAAATTCGACAATGTGATGAACGACCAGCGCCGCGCGATCTTCGAGCAGCGCATCGATCTGATGCGCGCCGAGGACGTATCGGAGACGGTCGATGACATGCGCCGCCAGGTGATCGACGATCTCGTTACCGCGCATGTGCCGGAGAAAGCCTATGCCGAGCAATGGGACATGGCGGGGCTGAAGGAGGAGGCGAAGACCAATCTCGACCTCGACCTTCCCATCGAGGAATGGGGAGAGGAAGAGGGCATCGCGGAAGAGGAAATCCGCGAGCGCCTCTATTCCGCCTCCGACCGCCACATGGCCGCGAAGACGGCGCAGGTCGGACCGGAACTGATGCGCCAGGTCGAGAAGGCCGTGCTGCTGCAAACGCTCGACCGCCACTGGCGCGACCACCTGATGATGCTCGATCATCTGCGCCAGGCGGTGGGCCTGCGCGGCTACGGGCAACGCGACCCGCTGAACGAATACAAGGCCGAAGCCTTCGAGCTTTTCGAAAGCCTGCTGGCAAGGCTGCGCGAGGATGTGACACGCCAGCTCTCGGTGGCGCAATTCGTCACCGAAGCGCAGGCGCCCCGGATCGAGGAAGCGCAGCTGCCCGAAATGCACGCCCATCATCTGGATCCGATGACAGGGACCGACGAGATGGAAGAGGGCGACGTCGCGACGCTGCAACGCCCCGTGCGAAACGACCCCGGTGTCGCCGCCGATCCGAACGATCCGCGCACCTGGGGCAAGACCGCGCGCAATGCGCCCTGCCCCTGCGGCTCGGGCAAGAAATACAAACATTGTCACGGCGCGCTCTGACCGGCGCCGGATAAAGTCCGCCTCCGGTTCGTCAGCGAAGCCGGTAGAGGGTGGTCGTGATCCGGTTCTCTCCGTCGGCAATATCGAGCAGGATTTTCTCTTCTTCCGGAACGAGAGAAAAAGGCGGTTTCGTGAGAACGACACCGCTGCGAAAGCGCAGCCGGACATCCGGTCCCGCCGGCTTGTCGAGATTGGGTATGAAATCCGGCTCCGCGGGAAGATGCTCGGTCAGAACCAGATAACGATAGCGCGCGGCAATTCGCGCCAACGCCTCCGCGATCTGCGCGTTGGACAAATGTTGAAACATCTGCCGCACAAAAACGACATCCCCTTCGGGCAGATCGTCTTTTATCGCGTCCACGACGCGAAACTCGACATCCGGGTTTGCGGCTTGCTCCCGATGCCAGACGATGAGCGGCTCGACAATATCGCAAGCCACATAGCGCTTGCAGTACGGCCTGATCCGCGAACCGACAGAGAAGTCGCCGCATCCGAGATCGACGGCGTCCAGCCGGTCATCCAGTGACCGCAAAAATCCCGCGACGGCATCCGCATAGCTGTTGACGACAACCGGATCGCGGGAACCGCTGCCGGAACAAAATGCACGGCCGGAGACATCCGGCCTCCCCCAACGGCCTTCTTTGTAGATCTTCGTGAAAACCTCGCCGGGCGTAAGCCCCCTGAAGGCCCGTCTGACATGCGCAGCACGCAAATCATGCCACCAGCGCAGCACGTCCTTGGGAACGACCTTCTTGAGTGCGGATTTGACCGACGAAGAGCTGACCATGAAACTTCACACCGAAATGACCGGAAAGAATGCGTGGCAAGGCTGCCGGTTGAAAGACGTCCCGGGGGGCGGTTCGAACCCGGACATCCAGCCCTGCCGGCGCAGGGCACAGGATGCGAATCTCCATGCCAACGCCGGGGTCAGCCCCGGGTTTTAAGCTTCTCCAGATCCGCCTCATAGGTCTGGCCCGCCCAGTAGTAATGGGCCGCCGCCCACAGGCCGAGGAAGGACGTGGCGAAGAGCGCCCAGCGCAGGCTCTCGATCCCGAAATAGGGTTCGAGCCGGTCGCTGAGGAAGCCGACGGTCAGCGGGCCGAAGCCGAGCGCGATAAAGTTCAGTACAAAGAGCATGACGGCGGACGCGAGTGCCCGCATGTGAGGCGGCGTCAGGCTCTGGATCATGGCGAAGCTCGGCCCCAGATAGAAAGCGCCGAGGATCGACGACAGGACATAAATGGGGATCATGATGTTGAGATCGGACGACATGTAGAAAATGACGTAGAGCGGCATGGCGAGAAGTTTGGCCACCGCGATCACCCAGGCGTTCCAGCGCATATCGGTGCGCGACAGGCGGTCGGCGAGATAGCCGCCCAGCACCGCGCCGGAGCCACCGACAAATCCGGCGGTGAGACCGAAGATCAGACCGATCTTCGCCATATCGAGGCCGAGACTGCGGGCAAAGAAGGACGGCCCGAAAATCAGACCGCCATAGCCGACGAAGGAAACGAGGGTGAGACCGATGATGATGTGGCGCGCCGATTTTGTTTGCCAGAGATGGACAAAAACATGCAACAAGCCGATGAAATAGATTTTCAGCAGTGACCAGTTGACGCCCTGCCGCTCGACCGTGTCGGAGGTCGCGAGATGGGCAAGGCCGTCGGCGCCGCCGCGCACCGGCTCCTTGATCGTGAAGCGCACCAGCGCCGCGATGATGAGGCCGGGAAGGCCGACCACGAAGAAGGTCGCGCGCCAGCCGTAAAGCTGCACGACATAGCCGCCCACGACGAGCCCGATCATCGCACCGGCATAAACGCCAACGGCATAAACCGACATGGCCGTGGAGCGCTGTTCCTTCGGATAGAGATCGGAAATCATGGAATGCGACGGCGGGCTCGACCCGGCTTCGCCGATCCCGACACCGATTCGCGCGACGAGCAGCTGGGAAAAGGTGCCGGCCAAGCCGCAGGCGGCGGTCATGGCACTCCAGATGGTCACGGCGAGCGCAATGATGTTACGGCGATTGCCCCGGTCGGCCCACATCGCAATCGGCACGCCAAGCGTTGCGTAAAACAACGCAAAGACGAGACCGGACATCAGGCCGAGCAGCATATCGCTGACGCCGAACGTCGCCTTGATCGAGGGCATCAAGATGTTGACGATGCCGCGATCGACATGGCTCGACGTATAAGCCAGCGTCAGAATGATAAGCGCATAATGGCGTGTAAACACTGTTTCGCGAACCGTCTTTGACGGCACAGGCGTTTCCGCCGTTTCCTCGACCATTCCTTCGATCCCCATAAATGTCTTTATTTCTTTGGGCGGCACTCTACTGATGCTTCGTCAGCGCGGCAAATCACGGGTGGCTTGCGGCCGCGCGCACCGCTGCCATAATCGCAGGCAACAAGGAACGATTACGTCACGGAGACGCCAAATATGATCGCCGCAAAGCCCGTTCCCTTCACCATCGCTATTCCGCAAGCGAAGCTCGACGCCATCATGGCCAGGGTGCGCGCCTATGAATGGCATGAAATGCCGGACATCGCGCCCGGTGCGGATCGCTGGGCCTATGGCACCGACATGACCTATATGCGGGCACTTTGCACCTACTGGACGGAGACGTTCGACTGGCGCGCCGCCGAGAAGATGCTGAACGGCTTTTCGCACTTCCATGCGGAGGTCGACGGCCACAAGCTCCATTTCATCCATGTGAAGGGATCGGGCCCGGCCCCCGAGACGGTGCTGATGACGCATGGCTGGCCGGGCTCGGTGTTCGAGTTTTACGGTGTCATCGAGCAACTCGCACATCCGGAAAAATTCGGCGGCAAGGCCGGGGACGGCGTGAACCTCGTGATCCCTTCGCTGCCGGGCTACGGCTTTTCCGGCAGGCTCGAAAAACCCGTCGGGCCGCGCGCCACGGCCGTCCTCTGGGACAAGCTGATGCGCGACGTGCTCGGCTGCGACAGCTATATCGCGCAAGGCGGCGACTGGGGCTCTGTCGTCTCGGGCTGGCTTGCCTATCATCATTCCACCGAAAAAGGCGGCGGCTGCAAGGCGGTGCATCTGAACATGTATGGCGTGCGCCCCGCCGCCCTTCCCGAGACGGAGGAGGAGCGCAAATGGGCCGAGGGCGCGGCCATGACCTTCGAACTCGAAAGCGCCTATCTGCGGCTCCAGATGACGAAGCCGCAGACGCTCTCCTACGCCATGATGGACAGTCCGGTGGGCGCGGCCGCCTGGATCGTCGAGAAATTCAACACATGGTCGGACCGGCGCGGCGCGGACGGCAAAGAAGACATCGAAAACGCCTTTTCCAAGGACCAGCTCCTCACCAACATCATGATCTATCTCGTGACCGGAACCTTTAACACCGCGACATGGTTCTATCGGGGTATGTTCGAGGAAGGCGGCACCAACATGGCGCCGGGGACGAGAGTCGAGGTGCCGACCGCCATCGCCAACTTTCCGAAGGAATTCATCTCCTTCCCGCCCCGCAGCATGGTGGAGAAGGGCTACAACATCGCCCGCTGGACCGATTTCGAGCATGGCGGGCATTTTGCCGCACTCGAAACCGGCAGAATTTTCGCGGACGACGTTCTCGGCTTCGTGAAACAGGTCAAAGGCTGAACCGCCCCAATGCCCCACACCAGATCCCACGCTATCGTTCCCGCCGACCCCTTCTCGATCCATATTCCGGACGCGGAAGTGGACGACCTGAAGCGCCGCCTGCAACACACGCGGTTTCCGAACGAACCGCTCGGCAATGACGGCTGGGACCACGGCACCAGCCTGTCCTACATGGAACGGCTGGTCGAATACTGGCGCGACGACTTCGACTGGCGCGCGGCGGAAGACGGTCTCAACCGCTATCCGCAATACCGCGCCACGCTGACGGACGCGGACGACGAGGACCACACGATCCACTTCATTTATGTGCGCGGCTCGGGCGACAATCCGGTGCCGCTGATCCTGACGCATGGCTGGCCCTCGACGTTCCGGGAATTCCTCGATGTCATCGACCCTCTCGCGCATCCGGAAAAATACGGCCGCGACGGACCCGCCTTCGACGTGATCGTGCCCTCGCTGATCGGCTACGGCTTCTCGTCCCTGCCGCGAACGCCGATCGGCCCCGCCGCGATCGCCGATCTCTGGCACCGGCTGATGACGGAGGTGCTCGGCTACCAGACTTACGCGGCACAGGCGGGCGACTGGGGCAGCTTCGTTACCTCGCGCCTCGCGCTTCAATATCCGGACCACCTGCTCGGCATTCATCTCACCATGCTGCCGCTGCGGCCCGACCTGAACCATGAAAGCCAGCCGCCGGTGAGCAAGGCGGAAGCGCACTGGATTGCCGGCATGCGGAAATGGTGGCGCCGCGAGGAGGGCTACCGCGCGATCCAGTCGACAAAGCCGATGGCGCTCGCCTTCGGGCTGATGGACAGCCCCGCCGG
>TARA_R110002110_G_scaffold71027_6_pt1 | contig 14432 bp, 13 predicted proteins | sample TARA_R110002110 | Tara Oceans TARA_R110002110 (sample SAMEA4397330) | marine metagenome | biome: Polar Biome; feature: [SRF] surface water layer (ENVO:00010504); material: water (ENVO:00002006), including particulate matter (ENVO:01000060) such as... | depth 5 m
CGCCGGTGTCCCCAGACGCACGCCCGACGTCACTGTCGGCTTCTCCGGGTCGAACGGAATGCCATTCTTGTTGCATGTGATGTTCGCCCGTTCGAGCGCCGCTTCCGCCACTTTTCCCGTGAGCGATTTGGGCCGCAGATCGACCAGCATCAAATGCGTATCCGTTCCGCCCGATACAATCGCAAGCCCCCCATCGGCGAGCGTGGCGGCGAGCGCGCGCGCATTATCGACAACCGACTTCGCATAAATTTTGAAGTCCGGCCGGAGCGCTTCGCCAAACGCGACCGCCTTGCCCGCGATCACATGCATCAGCGGGCCGCCCTGGATGCCCGGAAAGATTGCCGAGTTGATCTTCTTTCCGATGCTCTCGTCGTTGGAAAGGATCATACCCCCGCGCGGACCGCGCAGCGTCTTGTGCGTCGTCGTCGTTACGATATCCGCATGGGGCAACGGGCTCGGATGCGCGCCGCCCGCGACCAGACCGGCGAAATGCGCCATGTCGACCATCAGATAGGCACCCACGTCGTCGGCGATCTTGCGGAACGCCGCGAAGTCGATCACGCGCGGGTAAGCAGAACCGCCCGCGATGATCATCTTGGGCTTGTGCTCCTTCGCGAGCGCCGCAACCTCGTCCATATCGATCTGGTGGTCCTGCTTGCGGACACCATATTGGACGGCGTTGAACCATTTACCCGACTGGTTCGGCTTCGCGCCATGTGTCAGGTGGCCGCCCGCCGCGAGGCTCATCCCCAGGATGGTGTCGCCCGGCTGCAGCAGCGCCATCATCACACCCTGGTTTGCCTGCGACCCGGAATTCGGCTGCACATTCACATAGGCGCAGTCGAATAATTTTTTTGCGCGCGAGATCGCCAGTTGCTCGGCAATGTCGACGAACTCGCAGCCGCCATAATAGCGCTTGCCCGGATACCCTTCCGCATACTTGTTCGTCATGATCGAGCCCTGCGCCTCGAGAACGGCGCGCGACACGATGTTTTCCGAAGCGATAAGCTCGATCTGGGTCTGTTGCCGGCCAAGCTCGCGCTCGATTGCATCCAGAATATCCGGATCGCTGTCCGCCAGCCGGTCCGTGAAAAAGCCGGCGAAGTTGCCTCGCCCTGCTGCGGCATCGCTTAAAGACATAAACCTACCTTCTGTTCTATCTGGCTGTTCTGCCGGGAATGCCTCCCGCGCCCGTCCGACATCCCGGATAAATGGCTCCGGACGGCGCAAAGCCGCACCGCTTCGGGCACACTTTATCGCCGTGTCCGGCATCCCGGCATCGGTTCACGGCGTGATACCACATATCGTCTTCTCTCGCCAATTCACCACTAAATTTTAGTGGAGGAGAATTTGGCGGAATCGCACCGTTTCGGCGCCGCTCCGATCAAATGGCCAAGGCCTAGGATGGGTCCAATCCAACCATTCCGGGTATGCGTAATACAAGCACAAATAGAAATCATCAGTTTAACTGGAAATCTAAGTTGATCGATTATTAACATATATTTGTTAGCAGCAGTTCACCTTAATCGCTGAAGGTTTAGACACGTCTCAAACTAGAAGATAATCTTGATATCCTTCATAGCAGGCGCTAGAAGATGGCGTCATCGAAGGTCACCGCCAAGCGGCCCCCTCTTCAAGCAAGGCATTTGTCGTAATGAACGAGACCAAACCACCCGCCTCTACAGACACGACAGAGATACTTCGCCTCGCGACCGAAATAGTCGCGGCATATGTCAGCAACAACGCAATAGCATCCACCGACCTTCCTTCAATGATCCGGACGGTTCATTCGACACTCGCCGATCTCGACCTCGGCGTGAACGCCAGGGAAGTCGATCTCACGCCTGCGGTCCCGATCAAGAAGTCGGTAACGGCCGACTATATTGTCTGCCTTGAAGACGGCAAGAAGCTCAAGATGCTGAAGCGCTATCTGCGCTCGCAATACGGCCTCACGCCGGAGGAATACCGCGCGCGCTGGAATCTGCCGCATGACTACCCGATGGTGGCGCCGAACTACGCGGCCCAGCGCTCCAAACTCGCCAAGCAGATCGGTCTCGGTCGCGTCAGCACTGCACCGGCCCGCAGCAGCCGCACCCGAAAAAAATAATCGGCCGACAGACCTAGACGACGATGCCCCCGCCGCCGCCTTTGTCTTCTGACGGTTCGGGGTCTCCCTTGCCGTCTTCCTTTTTCCCGTTGCCGGCCCGTCCGAGCATATAACGCAACTTTCGTATCGCGACGCGCTCAAGTTCCGTCCGTGGCGCCATCGACGGCCCCACCACCGAGACTTCGAGCCCCGTCGCGACATCGACAGCCGTTACCTTGACGCTGCCGCCGATCGGTTTGTATTCGAAAATGACTTCGCGGCGTTCGCCGCCATCCCTCCCGCCGGCGCCCGGCGGGTTATCTGTGCGCCCGCTCAGGCCGCGCGCCGGATGTTGCGGCGTGTCCAGACCTGATCGAGCGCCGTCACGAGATCAAACATCATTTCGTCTGTATGCACCGGACAGGGCGTGAGGCGCAGCCTCTCCGTGCCACGCGGTACGGTCGGATAATTGATCGGTTGAACATACACGCCATGATCCCGCAACAGATCGTCGCAGACCTGCTTGCACACGACCGGATCGCCCACCATCACCGGCACGATATGGCTCTCGCACATCATCACCGGCAGCCCCGCATCGGCAAGCATCCGGCGAAGCGTCGCCGCGCGTTCCTGATGCGCAATGCGTTCCGCATCACTTGTCTTCAGGTGCCGCACCGCCGCCAGCACGCCCGCCACCAGCACCGGCGCCAGCGAGGTTGAGAAAATGAAGCCCGGCGCATAGGAGCGCACCGTGTCGATCAGATCGGATGATGCCGCGATATAGCCGCCCATCACACCAAAACCCTTGGCGAGCGTCCCCTCGATGATGTCCACCTTGTCGAGCACCTCGTCGCGCTCGGCGATACCACCGCCGCGCGCCCCGTAAAGCCCGACCGCGTGCACTTCGTCCAGATAGGTCAATGCACCGTATTTGCGCGCAAGATCGCAAATCGCACCGATCGGCGCGATGTCGCCATCCATCGAATAGACGGACTCGAAGGCGATAATTTTCGGTTGCGCCGGATCGGATTCGTTCAGCAATTCTTCCAGATGCACGAGATCGTTATGGCGCCATACCCGCTTCGGTCCACGCCCGCGCTTGATGCCTTCGATCATCGATGCATGGTTCATTTCATCGGAGATAATCATGCAGTCTCCGAGAACGCGCACCAGGGTGGAAAGCGTCGCGTCGTTCGCGGCATAGCCCGACGTGAAGAGAAGCGCCGCCTCCTTCCGATGAAGGTCGGCGAGTTCACGTTCGAGTTCGACATGGTAATGCGTGGTGCCGGAGATATTGCGCGTACCGCCGGAGCCGGCACCAACTTCGTCGATAGCGCGGTGCATCGCCTCGATCACGGCCGGGTGCTGCCCCATGCCGAGATAGTCGTTCGAGCACCAGACCACGATATCGCGCGAGCCCTCAGCTGTGTAGAAGGTCGCGCGCGGAAACGATCCGCGATGGCGTACGATGTTGGCGAAGACGCGGTAACGTCCCTCGTCCTTCACGGCGCGCAATGCATCGGCCAGCTTCTGCTTGTAGTCAATGGCCTCGCCGCCGCTCGCCCGATCGTCGCGCGCTCTGTCGCCGAACACCCTGTCGTTGCTCACCATTTCGTCCATGACAGCACTTATCCCTTGCCTTTACATCCCGTCTGCATCCGGGGCAAATCGGCTCCACCTGTTTAGCACACATTACTCCTCATCCGCAGCCGGGGCACCCGCGAATTGTCGCATAAATATTATCGGGTTGCCGACCGGCGCCTATGAAGACCAACGGCCTCTTTCGATGAGAACCGTTTTCAAAAGCGCGGGCTCATCGGTCATGATCCCGTCCACATCGAGATCGATCAGGCGGTGCATCTCCGCCGGATCGTCGATGGTCCAGACATGGACCTGGAGGCCAAGCTCATGAGCCCGGTTCACCAGTGACCGGTCGGCCAGCGTGATCGCGTATTGCTCGGTCGGTATCTGGGCGCAGCCTTCTGCAAAGCCACCCATGACAAAGCCGAAAGCCCCCATCCAGCTTGCAAAGCGCAGCCGTCCGGTCGAGATCGGCCCCATACCTGTGCAAAGTCCCGGTCCCAGCGCCTGCCGGAAGGTGGCCGTGCGCCGGTCGGAGAAGGAGGTGACACAAACCCGCTCCGCAGCGTTCATGTCACGCAGCAGCCTTATCAGCGGCTCCACCGCATTGTTGCGCTTGGGGTCGATATTGATCCGAAGATCCGGCCAGGCCGAAAGCAGCTCGGCCATCAGCGGAATGGGCTCGGTGCCGCCGATACGGGCCTTGCGCACATCGTCATAGTCCATCTCGGCGATTATTCCGGTGCTGTCGGTCGTCCGGTCGAGCTTGTCGTCATGGAAGGCAAGCACCACACCATCCCGCGTCGCATGGGCATCGGTCTCGACATAGCGGTAGCCGAGATCGACCGCGCCCTGGAAGGCCGGCATCGTATTCTCCGGCCACGCGCCCGCGCCGCCGCGATGCGCGAAGGCGAGAATGCCGTCATGTTCGAGATAAGGATATTTTGCCACCCGCCGTTTCCCCATCCCGCCAATCTCGCATGTTGGCTCTAGTTCTCAAGCGCACTCGTATTCACGCTGCCGTCGCGGCCATAAACATCATCGCGGAAATTCACGGTTCCGTCATCCGCGGTCCAGGCCGTCAGATATATAAGGTAGATCGGCACCGGCGTGGTCAGTTGCGCATTGCGGTATTGGCCGGTGCGCAGCGAGGCGTCCACGCGATCCGCACTCCATGCCGCACCATCGCCTTGCATCAGCCATGTCACCAGCCCGCGCACATTCTGCACACGTACGCAGCCCGAACTGAAATTCCGTTCCTGCCGGCCGAACAGCGTTTTGGTCGGCGTGTCGTGCAGGAAGATCGAATCGCTGTTTGGAAAATTGATCTTCAGCGATCCGAGCGAGTTTCCCGGCCCCGGATCCTGGCGCAGGTAATAGGCTTCATTCACGCGCGGGCGCGACCAGTCAATGGTTGCCGGGTTGAGTTCGCGAATATTATCGCCCCACCCTTGCAGCACGCGAATGCCCTGCCGTTGCAGATAGCCCGGATTGTTTCTGATCTTCGGCAGCATGTCGCGCAGCGCAATCGACTTCGGCACATACCAATAGGGATTGAACGTCACCGACTTCACCTGGCTGATGATCTCCGGTGTCTGCCGCGACTGCTTGCCGACGATCACCCGTTCGCGGAACTCCACAACGCCGTTATTGACCGCCTCGACATCCTGCCCGGCAATGTTCACGAAAATATAGCGCCGCTGAAGCTTCGGAACGATGGACGCGAGCCTCCGCAGGTTGATGTCGAGCTGCCGGATGCGCGTGGCAACGGACACGTTCATCGCCGCCACGGTCCGCCGTCCGACGATACCGTCGGGCTCCAGCCCGTTGCGCCGCTGGAAGCGGGACACCGCCTCCTGCACGGCATTGTCGTAGAGATAGGGATCGCCCGGTGAGGCGCTCATGTCGCCCGTCGAGACGAGACGCTCGCGCACCTGCGCCACCCGTGCGTCACGCACACTGAGCTCGAGCCGTTCGCCGGCGGCGACATAACCCCAGCCGCCCCAGCGCTCGATCTCGCGATATTTCTGTATCGCCTGCGTCAGCGGCAGCAGCGTTGCCTCGCTGAGCACCGGCATTAAGGATTGCGGCAGCGGCGGATCGTTCTCAAGGGCCTGGGTCTCGCTGGACGCCTCCCACGGATCGACCCACTGCGTTTGTTCCTGCCCATAATCCGTCATTGTTTCGGCCCGCGCGGCCCCGCCCGCCAGAAGCGCGAACGCCATCAGCGCCACTGGCAAACCCGATCGGAACGGAATTTTGAAACCGTTAATCACCGAACCCCGCATCGCTCCGCCGGCAACCCCGCCAGCATTAATATCCAGCCATTCCGATTTACCATTTCGGGACGATCTGTACACATCACAAAGATTACTTTGGCAGATTGCCATGCTTTCTGTCGCATCCAGGGTCAACTACAGGGGTTTCCGGCCCGAAACGGGGCCAGACTCCCGCCTTAAGTGACGAAAGTGCAACTATCGTGCTGATGTGACGGAAGGCGCGGGCGCGGGCCCGGGCGAGGAGGGATCAGAGCCTGTAGCGGATCTGGTCGGTCCAGAAGCGTTCGAGCTTGAACAGCGTCGCATTGGCCTGGCGCAGTTCCTCGGCGGAAATGTCGCCAACTCCAACCAGCATGGTGCAATGCTTGTTGTAGACCTCATCGATCGCGACACAGATGGAACGGCCCTTCTCCGTCAGACGCACGCGAACCGAGCGGCGGTCCGAACGGGAGCGCTGATGATGAATATAGCCAGCCTCTACAAGCTTTTTCAGGTTGTAGGATACGTTCGAGCCCAGATAATGGCCGCGCGTCCGAAGCTCACCGGCGGTCATTTCGGAATCGCCGATATTGAACAGCAACAGCGCCTGCACACTGTTGATCTCCGAACACTGGATCCGGTCGAGTTCATCCTTAATGACGTCGAGCAGCCGCCTGTGGAGCCGTTCCACATAGGTCAATGTCTCGAGATAAGCCTCTTTGCGGCCCCGATCGTTCTGATCGACGCCGGCAGGCTCGGTCTTTAGGCTGGTCATACCCATAGGTTTGGCCCCTGAACTCACACATAGTCGCGAAATTGCGGTGCATCCTGTTCCACGCTTTCCCAACCATATGTGCACGGCCCTAACGAGGGATTAAGCCGCCGCCACCTGCGTCAATCTGAACCGGACTTTAATTCAAGAGCGCGTTTCGCCACGAATAAGTTTGATCACCCCGGAAAAATCGAGGCCGGCATCGCCTGCCGCTTCCATGAGGGCATAGAGCTGCGCCGCCTGCCCGCCAAGCGGGATCGGCGAATGTGCCGTTTTGGCCGCGTCCTGAGCCAGCCGAAGATCCTTGAGCATCATCGCCGCCGTGAACCCCGGCTGATAGTTTCGATTGGCGGGCGACGTGGGCACCGGCCCCGGCACCGGGCAGTAGGAGGTCATCGACCAGCACTGGCCGGACGCTGTTGAGGAGATGTCAAACAAGGTCTGTGCGTCGAGCCCGAGTTTTTCGCCAAGCACGAACGCCTCCGAAACGCCGATCATCGAAATCCCGAGGATCATGTTGTTGCAGACCTTGGCGACCTGCCCGTTCCCCGCTTGCCCGGCATGAAAGATATTCTTGCCCATCTTTTCGAGGATCGGTTTCGCCCTGGCGAAGGCGGCGTCCGCGCCGCCCACCATGAAGGTGAGCGTACCCGCTTCCGCACCGCCCACGCCGCCCGAAACGGGCGCGTCGAGCATCGCCATGCCGGCCGCCTCGGCCGCCGCAATAGTCTCGCGCGCGGACGGAATATCGATCGTCGATGAATCGATGAAGACCGTGCCCTTCGCCGCAGCCGCGATGAGCCCGCCCTCACCCAGATAGACCGAACGCACATGTTCACCCGCGGGCAGCATGGTCACGACGAACTCGACATCGCGCGCTGCCTCGCTCGCGCTGTCGGCCCTGGTCGCCCCTGCCTCGACAAGCGCCGAAACCGCACCCGGCGCGAGGTCGAAAATCTTTAGCGCATGTCCCGCCTTGACGAGATTTTTCGCCATCGGCCCGCCCATATTGCCAAGCCCGATAAATCCGATTGCCGCCATCTTGTTCTCCCTTCGGCCCTAGCCAAATGTCAGTTCGCCATCGCCGAGCGGTTCGAAATATCCATCCACATCGCTCGCACTCATTTCGGCGAGCGTGGCCGGCTTCCATTTTGGCGCCTGGTCCTTGTCGATCACCACCGCGCGCACACCCTCATAGAAATCATGCCCCTTCACGAAACTGTTGATGAGCCGGTATTCGAGCTTCATGCAGTCCTCGAAGCCGAGCCTCTCGCCCTCGTTTACCTGCCGGAAGGCGACAAGCGTCGAAGTCGGTGATTTTGCCTCGATCGTGTCCGCCGTCTTCGTCGCCCATTCGCCGCCGTCGCCACGTAGCGAGGCGAGAATATCGGCAACGGAGTCCTTTCCGAAGTGGCTGTCGATATCACTTTGTATGTCGACAAGCGGCGCATGGCCTTCCTCCTCGACAACCTCACCGAGTGCCTCGCGCACAGGCGCGCCGCCGGCAAGCCGGTCCTTCAGCGTTTCAAGCCGCACCGAGGGCACATAGGCGTCCGCGATCCCGGTATAAATGGCATCCGCCGCCTTCAGCCTCGTGCCCGTCAACGCGAGATAGAGCCCGGTCTCGCCGGGCGCGCGCGGCAGGAAATGCGTGCCGCCGACATCGGGAAAAAGCCCGATCCCGGTTTCCGGCATCGCGAAGGCAAGCCGCTCGGTCGCCACCCGGTGCGAACCATGCACAGAGAGGCCGACGCCGCCCCCCATATTGATCCCGTCCATCAGCGACACATAAGGTTTTGGATAGCGCTTCACCAGCGTGTTGAGGCGGTACTCCTCGCGCCAGAAGGCGAGTGCGGAAGGGTCGCCCGCTCGCCCCCAGTCATAGAGGGCGCGAATATCGCCGCCCGCGCAAAACGCCCTGTCGCCAGCGCCCTCGATGATGACACAAAGGATCGTGTTATCCGCCGCCCACTCGACCAGTTTTTGATGGAGTTCGCGCACCATCCCCAATGTCAGCGCGTTGAGCGCCTTCGGCCGGTTCAATGTGATAATGCCCGCCGCGCCGCGCCGGTCAAACAGAACTTCCGCTTCTTTGTTCATTTCAACTCTTCAACAGTTCGCGCGCAATGATCACACGCATGATCTCGTTCGTTCCCTCGAGGATCTGATGCACACGCGCATCGCGCAGATGCCGCTCCAGGGGGAAGTCCTTGAGATAGCCATAGCCACCGTGAATTTGCAGGGCGTCGTTGATAATGTTGAATCCCGCATCGGTCGCAAAGCGCTTCGCCATCGCGGCATACATTGTCGCATCCGGCGTTTTCGCGTCCACCTTCGCCGCGGCCTGATAGATCATCAGCCGCGCCGCCTCCAGTTCCGTCGCCATGTCCGCCAGTTTGAATTGCAGCGCCTGGAACTGCGCGAGCTTCTTGCCGAATTGCTCGCGCTCACCGAGATAGGTCTTCGCCTGCAACAGGGCCGCCCGCGCTGTGCCGAGCGAACACGCTCCGATATTGAGGCGTCCCCCGTCGAGCCCCATCATCGCAATTCTGAAGCCCTCGCCTTCTTCACCGATCCGGTTCGCGACGGGCACCCGCGCATCCTCGAAAATCACCTGCGCCGTCGGCTGGCTGTTCCAGCCCATCTTGCGTTCCGGCGCACCGAATGAAACGCCCGGAGTGTCCTTTTCGACCACAAGGCAGGAAATGCCCTTCGGCCCCGCCTCCCCGGTTCTCACCATGCAGACATAGATGTCGGAGGTGCCCGCGCCCGAAATAAACGCCTTCGACCCGTTCAGCACATAATGATCGCCATCGCGCGATGCTTTCGTCTTCAGCGATGCCGCATCCGAACCGCTCGACGGCTCGGTCAGGCAATAGCTCGCGATCAGATCCATCGGCGTCAGCTTCGGCAGATATTTCTGCCGCTGCGCCTCATTGCCGAAGCGGTCGATCATCCACGACGCCATATTATGGATCGACATGAAGGCCGCCGTCGACGTGCAACCCTCCGACAGGGCCTCGAAAATCAGCGCGGCATCAAGGCGCGTCAGCGCCGAGCCGCCAACATCCTCACGCACATAGATGCCGGCAAAACCGAGCGCGGCGGCCTTTCGCATCGTTTCGACGGGGAACACCGCATCGCGATCCCATCCGGCGGCATGAGGCGCAAGTTCGTCGGCAGCAAAACTCCGCGCGACATCCTGGAATGCCTGCTGCTCTTCGGTCAGCTCGAAGTGCATCTCTGTCCTCCTGCACCGGTCTCGATCCGGCGCGACACCGGGCCATGTGAGCGGTGATACTGGCCCCCCTTAACCCTGTCAACGAGGGCCCGCCTTACGTTGCGGAATGTGCCCGCGGCCATGCGTCCCTCACGTTGCGCGCCTCCTGTCTTGGCGCTATGAGTTGCAAATGACTGAAAAGCGCCACCCTGCCCCCGCCTTTCCCGCCATTCGCATGCGCCGCAACCGCAAGAGCGACTGGTCGCGCCGTCTCGTCGGCGAGACTGTGCTGACGGTGAACGATCTTCTCTGGCCGATCTTCATCACCGAGGGAACGGGCGTTCGTGAGCCGGTGCCGGCCATGCCAGGCGTCGATCGCCTGAGCGTGGACGAGGCCGTGCGGGCCGCCGAGGAAGCCGCCACGCTCGGCATTCCCGTCATCGCCCTCTTCCCCTATACGCCCGCCGGCTCCCGCGATCCGTCAGGCTCGCTCGCCACCGATCCGGAAAATCTTATCTGCCGCGCAACCCGCGCCATCAAGGCGGCCGTTCCCGGCATCGGTATCCTGTGCGACGTCGCGCTCGATCCCTATACCAGCCACGGACATGACGGCCTGATGTCAGGCGATGCGATCCTGAACGACGAAACGGTCGAGGTGCTGGTCCGCCAGGCGCTGGTCCAGGTCGAGGCGGGCTGCGATATCATCGCGCCCTCCGACATGATGGATGGCCGCATCGGCGCATTGCGGTCCGCCTTCGAGGCGGCGGGGCACACGGATATGCAGATCATGTCCTATGCGGCGAAATATGCCTCCGCCTTCTATGGCCCCTTCCGCGATGCGGTCGGCTCGTCAGGCGCCTTGAAGGGCGACAAGCGCACCTACCAGATGGACCCGGCAAACGGCGACGAGGCGCTGCGCGAAGTCGCCCTCGACATCGCCGAGGGGGCGGACATGGTCATGGTGAAGCCGGGCCTGCCCTATCTCGACATCGTGACCCGCGTGAAGGCTGAATTCGGCATGCCAACCTTCGCCTATCAGGTCTCGGGCGAATATTCGATGATTGCCGGCGCCATCGAACGCGGCTGGTTCGACCGCGACCGCGTCATTCTCGAAAGCCTGATGGCCTTCAAGCGCGCGGGCGCTGACGGCATCCTCACCTATTTCGCGCCCGCAGCCGCGAAACTGCTGAAAAGTCTCTAAACACTCAATCCCGAAATCCTGAGCGACGCCTCGCCATGCAGCGCGGCGAGCCCGCCGGCGCGTTCCGTAATATCGGCAAGCCGCGCGATCATATGCTTGCGCTTGGTCGCCGACTTCCGGTCGCCGAACCTGCCGAACATCAATTCATAGCGTCCTGGAAAATCATTGGCGAAGCCGAGATAGGTGTCCTTCAGCGCCCTGGCACTCCCCACGGCATCAAGGTCGGAAATCAACATCTCGTAGCCCTCAAGGGCAACCGCCCCAAGCAACTCGTCGAGATTGGCGAAATGCCGGTAGGGCGCCGCTTCCGATACGCCCGCCCGCCGCGCCGCCTCCCGCAGGGTCAGCGCATGTCGCCCCCTTACGTCAATCAGCGTCATGGCCGCGTCCATCAGCCCGCGTTTGAGGTCACCATGATGATAGACCGCCTTTTGCCCCCTCAGCCGCGTCCGCATGGCTTGCCCTGTTCCTGCTTTGTCTCAATAATTTACATGTTATCGGCGTTAACATGTGTGTCAACCCTAACGGGAGAACGCTCCGTGAACGGAGGAGTATTTCGTTTTGGTTAAAAAACGAAATCGCCATGCAGACCATCGATACGCACAATCGTATCGGTTATGAAACCATTGAAGCCCGTCTGCATGCCGATCGAATAGGCTCCCATCAGGCCGAACTCAATCCAGTCGCCCTCCCCGATATCCTCGGGCAGGTGGAAAGGCAGCTTCAGCACATCGAGGCTGTCGCAGGTCGGCCCGAAAATGCGGAACGGCCGCGACTTTCCGCTAACCGGTCCGTCGCGCGAGATCGCACGCACCGGCGGATCGAGATCGCCATCCCGGATTTCCGAAAGGCACCCGTAAATGCCGTCATTGATATAAAGGTCATCGCCCTTGCGAAGATGAACCTGGGTCAGCAGCGTACAGCCATCCGCAACGAGCGCCCGGCCCGGCTCGGCAAGCAACGGCACCTCGATCCCGAGCGCTTTCCGGCTATTGCCGATGACATCGAAATAGTCCTGCAATGGCGGTACATTCGTCTTGTAGAGAGCGGGAAAACCGCCGCCGACATCGAGATATTCAAGCGGTGTCCCTGCCTCTCCCGCCACCTTCATCGCCATCTCCATCGCAACACGAAAGGCGTCCGGGTCGAGACACTGGCTTCCGACATGAAACGCAAGGGCGGTGCGGCAGCCGCGTACCTGCGCCTCCTTCAGCAACGCCGCGGCAGCCTCCGGCCGCGCGCCGAACTTCGCCGAAAGGTCGTAAACCGCCTTCCCTTTCGGCGTCGCGATCCTCACTTCGATGGTGATGTCCGTGCCCGCGATCCCGATTACCTTTTCGAGTTCGTGCATGTCGTCGACCACATAATCGGAAATCCCGTAAACATCCGCCGCCGCTTCCAGCGCGCCGCGCCCTTTCACCGGATGGTTGAAATAACAATGCGCGCCGGGAATCATCTCCGTCACCTTGGCGATCTCCGAGATCGACGCCGTATCGAAATGCGAGATGCCGCCCTCCACCAGCGCATTCAGAACAAAAGGATGCGGGTTGCATTTCGTTGCATAGAGAACCGTGCCGGGAAAACCTTCGATGAAGCTTTGCGCGCGCGCTTTCAGGATATCGGGAAAGACACAGAACACGGGATAGGAAGGATCGAGCCGCTTGATGACATCGGCGACCGAAGAAAAGCGCAATTGACGCGAGCTGCTCATCATGATTTTTCCAGCCGCGCGATCAGGCTCGATGTATCCCATCGCCGGCCGCCCATTGCCTGCACATCGCCGTAGAACCGGTCGACAATTTCCGTCACGGGCAATTGCGCGCCGTTCCGCTTTGCCTCATCGAGACAGATCGCCAAGTCTTTTCGCATCCAGTCGACCGCGAAGCCGAAATCGAATTTGCCTTCCATCATTGTCTTGTAACGGTTTTCCATTTGCCAGCTTTGTGCCGCGCCCTTCGAGATCGTTTCGACCACCGCCTCGACATCAAGCCCGGCCTTTTTGGCGAAATGAAGACCCTCGGCAAGGCCCTCCACAAGCCCTGCGATGCAGATCTGGTTTACCATTTTTGTAAGCTGGCCTGCACCCGGGGGGCCAAGCAGCTTCGCCATTCGCGCATAGGCGTCGATCGCGGGCTTGGCTCTCGCAAACGCCTCCGCGTCACCCCCCGCCATGACTGTCAGCACACCCTTTTCGGCGCCCGCCTGCCCGCCCGAAACGGGCGCATCGATGAAGAAAACGCCGCGCGCCTGTGCCTCACCATGAAGTTCGCGCGCCACAGTGGCGGACGCGGTCGTGTGGTCGACGAAAATCGCCCCCGCCCTCATGCCGTGAAAAGCACCCGCACTCCCGCTCGTCACCTCGCGCAGGTCGTCATCATTGCCCACACAGGCAAACACGATGTCCGCGCCCGCCGCCGCGTCTGCTGGCGTCGCCACCATTTTGCCACCATGTTCGCCGGTCCAGCGCTGCGCCTTCTCCGCCGTCCGGTTGTAAACGGTGACCTCGTGCCCGGCCGCCGCAAGATGTCCGGCCATCGGATATCCCATCACGCCAAGCCCGATAAATGCCACTTTGCTCACGACCGTCTCCTTACGCTTCTTTGAGTGGGTCTATCTAACAGGCTCCACCCCCAATGCGCAAAAAGACACGCGCCACACCTCGCAATGGATTTATCTGATTTCACCCTCAGCGGCGATGCGCCCGGTCTTGCAGAGCTGCGAGGACTGCGCCGTGCACGGCCCGTAATAGAGCCGCACGATGTTGCCTTCCTTCGTCATATCGTAGCAATCCTTCGTGCCGTACTGGATGGCTTTGGAGGCATGGCACCAGCGATTGCCCTCGATCCACCAGCGTCCCTCGCCGGAGCGGCCGCGCGTCGAAGAGGTGCCGCGATGATAGGTCCGGAAGAAATACTGGATCAGCTCCACTTCCGTCGTGCCGTCGGAATGAAGCTCAATGATCGTGTTGATGAGACGGTTGCCTCCCTGCTGGTCGAGGCGTCCCATCTCGAGGTGAAAGGTCTTGCCCATCATTTGCGCGCGAATTTGTCCCGCCGTCAGCGAGTTGCCCTTTTTGTTGAGAATGGTCTCCTGTGCATCGCCGCCCGCACCGCCGGCGCTTCCGCCTGTCATGCCGCCACCGGCGGTAGCGGGAGGCTGTACGACATCGGGCTTCGGTTCGGGAATCTCCTCGGGTGGCGGCAGCGGCTTTGCGGCTTTTCGGATCGCCGTCTGCTTTTCCGGCTCAGGTGGCTTCACCGGCTCGGGCTTTGCCTCTACCGGCTTCTGGACCGGCTCGGGCGGCGCTGCATAGC
>TARA_R110002110_G_scaffold87905_3_pt1 | contig 14423 bp, 10 predicted proteins | sample TARA_R110002110 | Tara Oceans TARA_R110002110 (sample SAMEA4397330) | marine metagenome | biome: Polar Biome; feature: [SRF] surface water layer (ENVO:00010504); material: water (ENVO:00002006), including particulate matter (ENVO:01000060) such as... | depth 5 m
CTGTCGCGCGATCAGGATATCGCCCGGCTGAAGGTCACGCTGGACGACCTGCTCGCCGAAATCGACGACGTTTAACCGCCGAGCCCGAGAATGCCGCGGATACCGATACGATAATTCGGAAAATCAAGTTCGACGCCCAGGACGTCCTTGATCCGGTCGTTGCGGACGCGGCGGTTGTCCGACCAGAAACTTTGCGCCATGGGCGACATGTCGGCGTCCTCGTAGGCAATTTCGGGCGGCGGTTCCCGGCCCAGCAATTCGCACACATAGCTTACGACGTCGGCCGGCGCCGCCGGTTCGTCGTCGCACACATTATAGATGCCGCCGGGTTCCGGTTGCGCGATCGATGCGGCGACCACGGTCGCGATATCCTCGACATGGATACGCGAAAAAACATGGCCGGGTTTGGAAATGCGCCTGGCAGTACCGGCCTTGACCTGATCGACGGCCGACCGCCCGGGACCGTAGATACCCGGCAGCCGGAATATCTGTACCGGAATGTCGTGGCGATCCCCCCAGGTCAGCCAGTCCCGTTCCGCGTCGACGCGGCGGCGGCTGCGATCGCTGCCCGGGCGCAGGTCGGATGTCTCGTCTACCCAGCCGCCGTCCCGGTCCCCGTAGACACCGGTCGTGGAAAAATAGCCCACCCACTTCACCGTACCCGCGGCGTCGATATTTTCCGCGTGATGCCTGAAGGCCGGATCGCCGTGTTCCCCCGGGGGGATCGACAGCAGGATATGGGTGGCGCCCTGAAGCAGTTCCACCGGGTCCATCGGGCCCTCGCCGTCGAACAGCGCCGCCGAGATGCCGAGCGCGCCGAGAGCCGCCTGTCGCGCCGGTTTGCGGCACGTACCGCGGATCGTCCAGCCGGCGGCGTCGAGACGGCGAGACAGCGCCATAGCGCTGTATCCCAGTCCAAAACAGAAAAGCGTTCCGGGGTCGGTCATGACGGGATAGACATTTTATTGGCTTGCCTTCGCGGTACGGGGCCGCGACTTTAAGACGTATGACAATCCGGCTGCAAGTTGAACGGTTATGGTCGCGCGCCGTTTTCTGCGGGATCGCAGGTGCGCTGCTCCTGAGCGGGTCTGCGCCTGCCCAGACACCGTCGGGTCAGACACCGCCATCCGCCGCGCAGCAATACACTGCCTGCATGGCCCTGGCGCGCAGCAATCCCGAAAAGGCGATCGCCGCCGCCGCTGCCTGGGAGCGCGACGGCGGCAACGAAGGCGCGCGCCACTGCGCGGCGGTGGCGCTGCTGAACAGCGGATCCTATCAGGAAGCGGCCCGGCGCCTCGAATCGCTCGCTGCGACCACCCGCCGGCCGGGCAAGGGGCTGAAGGCGGAACTGCTCGCGCAGGCGGGCCAGGCATGGCTCATCGCCGGCAGGACGACCGAGGCGTTGTCGGCGCAGACCCGGGCGCTCGAACTTGCGGGCCCCGAGATCGAGCTGTTGCTCGACCGGGCAATTACCCGGGCCAGCATCGGCGAATACTGGGATGCGATCGATGACCTGAACCGCGCGATCGATAGGGACCCCAAGCGGGTAGATGCGCTGGTGTTCCGGGCGACGGCCTGGCGCAAGCTGGAGAATCTCGATCTTGCGCAGGACGATATTGCCCGGGCGGTGGAACTGGCACCCGGCCATGTGGATGCGCTGCTGGAGCGCGGCAACATCCTGTCCCTGCGGGGCGACACCGCCGCCGCCGCGGCGGACTGGCGGCGTGTTATCGACCTGGAGGCAAAGTCGCCCGCGGCGGATGCGGCGCGCGACAATCTTGCCAGGCAGAAAGCGCCGGCGACGACGCCGTAACGGGCGACAGGGGTTAGTCCCTGCTTTTCGCCAGTTTGGCGACCGTGGAAGATGCCGCCACCGTGCCGTCGCGGACATAGGCTTCATGGTTGGAGATGATCTGGTCGGAATCGTACAGGTAGTTGACCATCATTCCTGCAGATTGCTCTATCCCTTTTTCGGACAGATCTGCGGACCAGTTCAGCCGCTCCACGCTTGCACCGTTGCCCAGATGAAAACGGGCGACGGGATCCAGGGGCCGTCCATTGCGTTTTTCGGCGACCAGGTACCGGGCGCACAGATTCATCAGCGCGGGCTTGAGCGGCTGGCGGATCAGTTCGTTTTCGCGCCAGTCGCTCCGGTTGAGCAGGTCGATGTCGTCTTCGCTCAACCCCTCCGGCGTGTCGTGGACCAGGACGTCGTCCAGCCACTTTCTGAAGCCGGGGATGGGCGACAGGGTGGCGAACTGCTTGATATTGGGGAACTCGTTTTTGACGGCATCGGCAACCTGTTTGATCAGGAAGTTACCGAAGCTGATCCCGGCCAGTCCTGTCTGGCAGTTACTGATCGAATAGAAAATTGCGGTGTCCGGTTTTTCACCCGCCTGGTCTTCGGGGCGGTTCTCGATCAGGGTGTGGATTTCGCCGGCCAGTCCACGGGTCAAAGCGACTTCGACGAATATCAGCGGCTCATCCGGCAATGCAGGGTGGAAAAAGCCGAAGCATCGGCGGTCATCCGCAAGCCGGCGACGCAGATCGTCCCATCCGTGGATTTCGTGTACCGCTTCATAGGCGATCAGTTTTTCGAGGATGACGGCGGGGGTGCGCCAGTCGATCTGTTCGAATTGCAGGAAACCGCGGTTGAACCACGAAGACAGAAGGTGCTTGAGATCCTGCTCGAAAGGTTTGATTTCGGGATGTTCGCGAAGGCGCGACAGGATCAGCTGGCGCATACCGACGATCGCGGCGGTGCCGCCCGGCGCCATGTTCAGGCGGCGAAACAACTCCTGGCGGGGCGCTTCGATTGCCGTGGCGAGTGCCCGGTATGTGTCGTCGTCCGGGGTGTCGGCATAACGGCGGGCAGCCGCGGACAGGGCTTCGCTGTCAGGCGCGAAATCGGCACCGAGGCGCAGTAGGACGTCGAACCGCGCGTCATCGTCAAGGCTGAGATAGCTGTCCAGAATCCGGCTTGCCAGGGCCGTGCCCGAAGCCTCGCCATGGGCGGAAACCAAGTCGTGACATTGCGCGACCAGCGCGTCGACACCGCCGGCAGCGGACGGGCGATCGAGATAGGTGCGCCCGAGATCGACAAGGGCGTTCAACATCTGACTGACACTGACACGCGTCATGCTATTTCCTTTTCCCGGCAGCGTGGGGGCTGCCGCCATTACGCCAGTTTAGCGACCGAACGTTACCGCTTTGTGTCTCACCGCGAACCGGCCTTCTCTCGGAAGCATAAGAGCGATACCGTTAACCGGTCAACAAAATATCGATATTTATGGCAAAACACGATGTATATTAGATATTTATAGATGATAGCCCCCTTTGCAATAACAAGGTACAAATTGTCGACATTTACGAGGGAGCGGTAAACCGGTGGCGAGCGTGACACCCGAAATACCGGGGAAATCCGAGGGAGCGGCGGGGACACTTGCCAGTTCCGTCTACGATATGATGCGACGGGACATCCTGAAAGGCGACCTGCCGCCGGGCGAGAAGCTCCGCGTCGAATATCTCCGCGACCGGTACGGTGTCGGCGCGAGTCCGATTCGGGAGGCGCTGAACAGGCTGTCGGTCGACGGAGTCGTGATGCGTGTCGACCAGAAAGGCTTTCGCGTCGCCGAGGTCAGTGTCGCGGAGCTCGACGAGCTGATCAAAACCAGATGCTGGCTCGAGGAAACCGCCCTTCGCGAATCCATCGCCGCCGGAGACGATGCCTGGGAAGAACAGCTGGTCCTCGCCTTTCACCGGTTATCCAAGACACCCCGGTCCGCAGATCAGGTTACCTATGCCATCAACCCCGACTGGGAAATTCTGCACCGGGCATTTCATCTGGCATTGATCGGTGCCTGCGGCTCCCGGTGGCTGATTTCCTATTGCGAACAGCTGAACGATCTCGCCGACAGGTATCGTCAACTTGCTATCCGTGTGGCCTATCCGCGACGAAACGAACTGGACGAGCATAAGGCGATCATGGATGCCGCCGTCAACCGCGATGCCGATCTTGCCGTCGAGATCCTGATGGATCACTACCGGCGCACGGCGGAGATCATTCGCGATTCGGTCGACCGGATTTCCTGAGCGCGCACGCAGGGGCGGAATTCCCGCAAGTTTTCAACGGCAGCTAAAAATCCAGATCGGCGTAGTGTTTGGGCGGCGGCTCGCCCGGGATGTGATCTGCCAGGATCGCCCGGAAAGAGGGACGGGATTTCAGCCGGGCATACCATTCGCGCGCCGGTTCGTGATCGCTCCACGGCACGTCGTTGATGTAATCGAGGCAGGACAGATGCGCCCCTGCCGCCACATCGGCCATCGAGAACTCTTCGCCGCCGAGCCAGTTCCGTCTCTCGGTCAGCCAGGCGATATAATCCATGTGAATGTGAAAGTTCTCGCGTCCCGCCCGAATGGCCCGTGAATCGGGCGCTCCCTGACGCAATAGCCGCTTCATCAGTTTTTCGCCGACGAGATTGTTGGTGACCTCGGTATTGAACTTGATATCGAACCACGCGATCAGACGCCTGATTTCGGCGCGCTCCGAGGGGCCGCCGGGATAGAGCGGCGGGTCGGGGCATATTTCTTCGAGGTATTCGCCGATCGCCGCCGAATTCGAAATGACCGGGCCGCTGTCTTCGACCAGAACCGGTACGTCGCAGGCCGGATTCAGCGCCAGGAACTCAGCGCGGCGTTCCGCCGGGTTTTCCGCCTTGAGCTCGAAGTCGAGTTTTTTCTCCGCCAAAGCGATGCGGATCTTGCGGCTGAACGGCGAAAGCCAGAGGTGATAAAGCGTACGCATTGTCGGCAGTCTACCTAAACGGGTGCGTCGCGGAAACGGCTAACCTGCGGCTACCCCGCAGCAGGCAGCGACGTGTCCTGTTCCGCCGCGTTCACCGGTTGCTCGTACCGGTCGACCATCTCAAGCGGAATGACCTGCCAGAATTTATCGACCTCGGTATGCCAGTGGTTCAGCATGCGCTCGGCGAAGGGCGACTGGGTCTCGTGCCGGTGTTCCTCGATGGCACCCTTCAGGACGTTCTCCCAATACGGGGTCTGGATCCGCTGATACATAACGGTGTCGTCGTTCACGTGGTCGATAAAGCTGTCGTCGGAATCGTAGACATACGCCATGCCGCCGGTCATGCCGGCGCCGAAATTGTCGCCGACGGGTCCCAGGATTACGGCGATCCCGTTGGTCATGTATTCGCAGCCGTTCGAACCGCACCCTTCGACAACCACTTCCGCGCCCGAATTGCGGACCGCGAAGCGTTCGCCGGCCTGGCCTGCCGCAAACAGCTTGCCGCCGGTTGCGCCATACAGAACGGTGTTGCCGATGATGGTGTTCTCGTTCGTTTTGCGGGGTGCGGCCGTCGGCGGACGGACGACGATGGTGCCGCCCGACAGGCCTTTTCCGACATAATCGTTCGCGTCGCCGAGAACCTCGAGCTTCAGGCCCTGCACGGCAAAGGCGCCGAGCGACTGTCCGGCCGATCCGCGCAACCGGACCGTGATATGTCCCGGCTGGAGCCCGTGCATGCCGAAACGGCGGGTGATCAGCGAGGACAGCTTGGTGCCGATCGCGCGCTGCGTGTTGCGCACGTTGTACTGCAGCTGCATCTTTTCGCCGCCGTCGAGCGCGGGCCGTGCGTCTTCGATCATCTGGGCGTCCAGCGTCTCCGGCACTTCGTTGCGGCCTTCGATGGTGCAGTAATGGGCGTCGTCCCCCGGGTCGGCCTGGACCAGCAGCGGGTTGAGGTCGAGATCGTCGAGATGCGGACTGCCGCGGCTGACCTGCATCAGCAGTTCCGTGTGGCCGATGACTTCGTTCAGCGACCGGGCGCCCAGCGACGCCAGAATTTCGCGGACTTCCTCGGCGATAAAGCTGAACAGGTTGACCACCTTTTCCGGCGTGCCGACGAATTTCTCCCGCAGCTTGTCGTGCTGGGTGCAGACGCCGACCGGACAGGTATTCGAATGGCACTGGCGCACCATGATGCAGCCCATTGCGACAAGCGATGCGGTGCCGATACCGAATTCCTCTGCACCCAAAAGCGCCGCGATCACGACGTCGCGGCCGGTCTTGAACCCGCCGTCGGTCCGCAGCACGACCCGGTGTCGAAGCTGGTTCAGCGTCAGAACCTGGTGGACTTCAGACAGACCCATTTCCCACGGCAGCCCGGCATACTTGATCGACGATTGCGGGCTGGCGCCGGTACCGCCGGAATGGCCGGATACCAGAATCGCGTCGGCATGCGCCTTGGCGACGCCGGCGGCGATGGTGCCGATCCCGGTCTGGGCGACAAGCTTCACGCAGACCTTGGCGTCGGGGTTAATCTGCTTGAGGTCGTAGATGAGCTGCGCCAGATCCTCGATCGAATAGATATCGTGATGCGGCGGCGGCGAAATCAGCGTGACGCCCGGCGTGGCGTGGCGCAGCCTGGCAATCACTTCCGATACCTTGATGCCGGGCAGCTGGCCGCCTTCGCCGGGTTTGGCGCCCTGCGCCACCTTGATTTCGATTTCGCGGCAATTGTTCAGGTATTCCGCCGTTACGCCGAAGCGGCCGGACGCGACCTGCTTGATCGCGCTGGAGGCATTGTCGCCGTTGGCGCGCGGCTTGTAACGCGAGGCATCCTCGCCGCCTTCGCCGGAATCCGATTTTGCACCGATACGGTTCATCGCGATCGACAGCGTCTCATGCGCTTCGGGGCTGAGTGCCCCCAGCGAAATCCCGGGGGAGACAAGGCGTTTGCGCAGATCGGTGATCGATTCGACCTCCTCGATCGGCACCGGGTCGCGTTTCGGATCGAATTCCATCAGGTCGCGCAGGCTGATCGGCGGCGACTGGCGTACCGCTTCGGCGTATTTCTTGTAGGTCGCGAAGGAATCCGTGGCGACGGCTTCCTGCAGCGTGTGGATCTGGGTGCCTTCGAAGCCATGGGTCTCGCCGCTGCGCCTGTAGCGATAGAGCCCGCCGACCGGCAACGCGGTGACGTCTTCGCTGAAAGCGCGTTCGTGCAGCTCGCGGGCCTTCAGTTGCAGTCCTGCGAGACCGATACCCGATATCCGCGACGTCATGCCGGGGAAATAGCTCGACACCAGCCAGCGGCTCAGGCCCACGGCCTCGAACTTGTAGGCGCCGCGATAGCTCGCCAGGACGGAGATACCCATTTTCGACATGATCTTGAGCAGGCCCTGATCGACCGCTTTGCGATAGCGCTGGACGCAATCGTATAGCGGCACGTCGCCGAACAATCCGCGGCGATGCCGGTCGATGATCGTTTCCTGCGCCAGATAGGCGTTTACGGTCGAGGCGCCGACGCCGATCAGGACCGCAAAATAATGCGTATCCAGGCATTCGGCGCTCCGTACGTTGATCGAGGTATAGGTCCGCAGCGCCTCGCTCACCAGATGCGTATGAACCGCGCCCGTCGCCAGAATCATCGGTATCGCGGCGCGCCCCGGCCCGATGGCCTTGTCCGACAGAATAAGATGGGCGGCACCGCCGCGGACGGCGTCTTCGGCGACCCGCTGCAGTTTGTATACCGCGCGGCGCAGGGCGTGTTCGCCTTTTTCCGGGCGGAACGTGCAGTCGAGTTCGACGGCGGCATCGCCCATCAGATCGCGCATCGCGGCAAACCCGGCATTCGACAGAACGGGGCTTTCCAGTTGCAGCAGGCGCGTCTGGCTTTCGTCCTCGTCGAGGATGTTCCCGAGGTTGCCGAGCCGTGTCTTCAGACCCATCACGCGGTATTCGCGGAGCGAATCGATCGGCGGGTTGGTGACCTGGCTGAAAGACTGGCGGAAGAAATGATGCAGCCCGCGATAGCCGTCCGACAGAACGGCGAGCGGCGTGTCGTCGCCCATCGAGCCGACGGCTTCCTTGCCTTCCTCGGCCATCGGCTGAAGCAGAAGTTCGAGCTCTTCGAGCGTATAGCCCGCCGCGACCTGGCGCCGCCGCAGCTCGTCGCCCGCAAATTCCGGCTCCGCGGCTTCATCGGGCCGGATGGCATCGTCTATGGGTTCGATGTTCCGAACCCATTCGCCGAACGGACGCGATGTCGCGAGAAGATGCTTGAGGTCCGCATCGTGATAGAGCTTCGCCTCGGCGAGATCGACGCCGATCATCTGGCCCGGGCCGAGCCGGCCCTTTTCCACAATTTCAGTTTCCCGGACGGGCACCATGCCGGCCTCCGATCCCATGATCAGCAGCCCGTCAATCGTGATCGTATAGCGCATCGGCCGCAGACCGTTGCGGTCGACGGCGCCGAGCACCCAGCGGCCATCCGTTGCCGTGATCGCCGCCGGCCCGTCCCAGGGCTCCATGACGCAATTGCAATAGCTGTAAAAATCGCGGAGTTCCTGGCTCATGGTCGTCTTGTTCGACCACGCCTCGGGGATCAGCAGACATTTCGTCATCGGGGCAGAGCGGCCGCCACGGACGATCAGTTCGAACGCATTGTCGAGCGACGCGGAATCGGAATTGCCCGGTGCGATGACGGGTTTGAGGTCGCTGACATGCTTGCCGAACACCTCGCTTTCAAGTCGGGTCTCGTGGCTCTGCATCCAGTTGGCGTTGCCGGAAAGCGTGTTGATTTCGCCATTATGGGCGAGCATCCGGAAGGGTTGGGCGAGCCGCCATGTCGGGAAAGTGTTCGTCGAATAGCGCTGATGATACAGGGCGAAGCGCGACACGAAGCGCTCGTCCAGCAGATCCGGATAGAACGCCGACAACTGTTCGGCGAGGAACATGCCCTTGTAGATCAGCGTCCGGCAACTCAGCGAGCAGATATAGAAATCGCGGATGTTCTCTTGCTGCGCCCGGTTCTCGATAATCTTGCGGATGACGAAAAGGTCGCGCTCGAACTTTTCCATGTCGGCGTCTGCCGGCCCTTCGATCATCACCTGTTCGATCTCGGGCCGCGTGCTGTTGCCCTTCTCGCCCAGCGCGGTGACGTCGATCGGAACCTGGCGCCAGCCGTATATCGGATAGCCGAATTTCAGTATTTCGGATTCAACGATAAAGCGGCAGCGTTCCTGCGCTTCAAGATCGGTTCGCGGCAGGAATGTCATGCCGACGGCGATCGGCCCCGCGCTTGCCGTGTGTCCCGTGCGCGATACATGGTCGCGGAAAAAATCCTGGGGTATTTCGACCATGATGCCGGCGCCGTCTCCGGTCATGCCGTCGGCGTCGACGGCGCCACGGTGCCACAGCGCCTTTAGCGCCTCGATGCCGGCCTCGACGACCTGCCGGCTTGGTTCGCCGTCAATCGCCGCGATCAGGCCGACGCCGCAGGCGTCCCGGCCGTCGACCTCGACGGCGGCTTCGTCGCGCAGCCGATCCGCATCGCGCTCGTACCGTGCCACAAACCGATCCGCTGCGGCTGCTCTGTCCTGTCCGGTTTTCATCTCGCTTACTCCGCCGCGACGGCTGCGCCGGTCGCCGCCTGTGTCTGGATATAGCTGTGGATGCCCTCGGCCGCGTCGCGCCCGTCGCGGATGCCCCAGACCACCAGGGACGCGCCGCGGACGATGTCGCCGGCGGCAAATACGCCGTCCAGGTTGGTCATCATGGTACGATGGTTGATGCGCACCGTGCCCCATTTGGTGACCTGAAGTTCCGGCGCACCGAACAACGCCGGCAGGTTCTCGGGATCGAAGCCGAGCGCCATGATCGCGAGATCGGCGTCGACATTATAGCTGGACCCCGGAATCAGTTCCGGCGACTGACGCCCCGACGCATCGGGCACGCCGAGATGGATGCGCTGGGCGCGGACACCGGACACGGACGTGTCTCCGAGGAATGCCTCGGGGGCGGCCAGCCAGTCGAAGACGACGCCTTCTTCCTCGGCATATTGCACCTCGCGGCGCGATCCCGGCATGTTCGCCCGGTCGCGCCGGTACTGGCAGGTAACGGATTTCGCGCCCTGGCGTATCGCCGTGCGCACGCAATCCATCGCGGTGTCGCCGCCGCCGATCACCACGACGTTCTTCGCCTCTGCATTGAGGCTGCCGTCGTCGAATGCCGGCACGGAATCGTTCAGGCCCTTGCGGTTCGAAGCCACCAGGAAGTCGAGCGCCGGCACCACGTTATCCAGTCCGACGCCAGGCACCTTGATGTCGCGCGCCTTGTATACGCCGGTGGCGATCAGCACGGCATCGTGACGGTCGCGGATATCGTCCAGGGTTGCGTCGCGCCCGACTTCGAAGTTCCGGTGAAAATTCACCCCGCCCTGTTCCAGCAGGTCGACGCGACGCTCGACGATGTCTTTCTCGAGCTTGAAATTGGGGATGCCGTATATCAAAAGCCCGCCAATCCGGTCATAGCGGTCGTAGACGTGTACTTCGTAGCCCTTGCGGCGCAGTTGTTCGGCCGCCGCCATGCCTGCGGGGCCGCCGCCGATAATGCCGACCGAGTTGCCGCGCTCGCGCGGCGGGGATACCGGTTTTACCCAGCCGCGCTCGAAAGCCGTGTCGGTGATGTATTTTTCGACGGAACCGATCGTGACGGTGCCGTGACCCGATTGCTCGATAACGCAATTGCCTTCGCACAGGCGGTCCTGCGGACAGATACGGCCACAGATTTCCGGCAGGTTGTTGGTCGCGGCCGAGACCTCGTATGCCTCTTCCAGCCGCCCTTCGGCCGTCAGCATCAGCCAGTCGGGTATATTGTTATGGACCGGGCAATGGACCTGGCAGAACGGCACGCCGCATTGCGAACACCGGCTTGCCTGCTCCGTCGCGGCGTCGGGGTCGAACCGGTTATAAATTTCATCGAAATCCTGCCGACGGGCATCTGCGGCCCGCTTTTCGGGCGTCCTTTGCGCGAGATCGACGAATTTCAGGAGCTTATTGGGCATATGGTCCCCTCGCGCCCGCCCGGCTCTGGGCAGCGTGCCTAGGTTCAATTGTCAGGTTGAACGGACTATAGCGCCGATTTCGTCCAAAAGCCAGCGAAAAGCACGTATTAGGTCAATATAGATGACTTAAATTGCAACCGCTCGCTGGATAGCGGAGCCGTAAAATTATGTTTCGGACCGTTTTCGCGTAGATAGTACCAAAACAAGACCAATTGTTTTACTTGGCGTTAGGGAAGACCATGGAGTATAGGCGTATTAACCGTCTTTGCCCGGAGAATCCCGTGACACTCGTCCAGCTTGCCGTCATTGCCCTCATCCAGGGGCTGACGGAGTTTCTGCCCATCAGTTCGTCGGGACACCTGATTCTGATCCCCAGCTTCACCGGTTGGCAGGACCAGGGGCTGGTCATCGACGTTGCCGTCCATGTCGGCACGCTCGGCGCTGTCATGGCGTATCTGTGGCGCGATATCTGGATGATGCTCAAAGGGGTGTGCAAGCCGGGGAACGTCCGCCGGAATCCCGGGCTGAAACTGATGGCGCAGCTCGCCGTCGCGACAGTACCGCTGGTGATCGTCGGCTGGTTCGTCTTTACCCATGTCGGCGACCTGCTGCGCAGCGCCGTCGTCGTCGGCTGGGCGACGATCGGGTTCGGTGTGCTGCTCTATCTCGCCGACCGGTTCACTGTCACGATCAATCGGGTAGAGCACATGACCTGGGGGCGCGCCTTTATTATCGGAATCGCCCAGATTTTTGCCCTTATTCCCGGCGCCAGCCGCGCCGGTACGACGATTACGATGGCCCGCTGGCTCGGTTTCGAACGGACCGAAGCGGCGCGTTTTTCGATGCTGATGTCGATCCCGGCCATACTCGCCGCCGGCGCCGCAGCGACGCTGAAGCTGATTGAGGAGGACGCGCAACACGTTCTGGCCGACGCCATCGTCGCCGGTGCCATGGCCTTTATCGCCGCATTTATCGCGATCGTTCTGATGATGAGCTGGCTGAAAGCCGCGAGCTTTACGCCGTTTGTGATCTATCGGCTGTTTCTGGGCGCCGCGATCCTCGTCTGGGCCTATAACTAGGTACCGGATCGCCGGACGGCGCGGGCCGTCCCGGCGCCCGTCGGCGCCTGGTGTCAGGTGTGCCAGACACCGCGACGGTAACGCCGCAGATAGGCCGGCACGATTGTCTCCAGCGCTGTTGCGTCGACCCCGAGATCTTCAAGACCCGGCAGGTCGCCCGTCAGAACATTGTCATGCCGGAGCAGCTTGACCTGGTCGACCGTCACCGGCGGGTTCGCGCCGAGGTTCAGCATCCTGGGCAACAGGAACGCGAATTCGAGTATGGCCGCCTGGACGGTTGCGATCGGGAAGGGTACCGGCACCAGCAGGCGCTTGCGGTCGATCTCCTTGAGCACGATCTCCATCAGTTCACGGAAGCTGTATATCTGCGGCCCGCCCAGTTCGTATGTCTGTCCCGCCGCCCCGGGTTCTTTGCAAATCGCCGCAATCGCGTCGGCCACGTCGCCGACATAGACCGGCTGGAATTTCGTATGGCCGCCGCCGATCAGCGGCAGGGCAGGGGTGAAGCGGGCGAGTGCGGCAAACCGGTTGAAAAAATCGTCTTCCGGCCCGAAAACGATGCTCGGACGCACGATGCTTGCGCCGGGGAAAGCCTGCTGCACCAGCTGCTCGCCGATGCCTTTCGTCGACGCGTAATCGGAGTCGGATTCGGCGTCGGCGCCGATCGCGGAGACCTGGACAAGCCGCTCGGCCCCTGCCGCCCGGGCGGCGCGCGCGACACGATGGGCGCCGTCGGCCTGAAGGCTCTGGAAGGTCTGCTTGCTGCCCGGAAAAAGAATGCCGACCAGATTGATAACCGTATCCGCGCCGTCGATCGCGGCGGCGACAGAGGCATCGTCGCGGATATTGGCCGCGATCGGCGTGATCTGGCCGACATCGCCCATGGGCCTGAGGAAGCTCGCACGGTCCGGCCGGCGGACCGCCGCGCGGACCCGGGCACCGGATTTCGCAATCTCGCCGACAACGTAACGACCGATAAAACCCGACGCCCCGAATACGGTAACGACATCCATCTGTTCAGAGCCTCCGCCAATTGCGTGCCAATTACGTCCAAGGGGGCTAATAAAGAGTGAGGCATATGGCGTCAACCAAAACGGCAAAACCTGTTGACATTGGAGAGGCCGAATTGCATACCCTCGCTTCGTTTTGCTGAAGACGGCAAAACGAATGCCCAGGTGGCGGAATTGGTAGACGCGCTGGCTTCAGGTGCCAGTGGCCGCAAGGTCGTGGAAGTTCGAGTCTTCTCCTGGGCACCATTTTCCCGATAGACGACAGTTTTCTGAAGACATGATCAGGAGAACGGACGGACCGTGGCGATAGAACTCCACCATGGCGATTTGCCGGACGGCCTGGATCTCGGACCGGTGGTTGCGATCGATACCGAGACCATGGGGTTGAATCCGCACCGCGACCGGCTCTGTGTCGCGCAGCTTTCCGCGGGCGACGGCAACGCCCATCTCGTCAAATTCTCGACCGGGGGGTTCGATGCTCCCAATCTGTGCGCCCTTCTGGCGGACCCCGATGTGCTGAAGCTGTTTCACTTCGGCCGCTTCGACATCGCGGTCATGAGCCGCTTTCTGGGTGTGTCGGCTGCGCCGGTTTACTGCACGAAAATAGCGTCGAAGCTGGTGCGCACCTACACCGACCGGCACGGCCTGAAGGATTTGTGTCGCGAACTGATCGGGGTCGAACTTTCGAAGGAACAGCAGTCGTCGGATTGGGGCGCGGAGACACTGACCGACCAGCAGATGGCCTATGCCGCATCGGATGTGCTTCATCTGCACGCGCTGATGGCGAAGCTCGACGAGATGCTTGCGCGCGAGGGCCGAAAGGACATGGCCCGGGCGTGTTTCGACTTTTTGCCGCGCCGCGCCGAGCTCGATCTTGCCGGTTGGCCAGAGCTCGATATTTTCGCCCACTGACACTATCTATGCAGCGAGCCGCCAATCGCCGCGGTGCCTGAACGCTTTTGCCCCCGTGGGCCGGAATCGGCGGGGCGCTGCGGGATCGCGTTTGGGGTCGCCGGATTCGGCGGATTCGGATACGATAACCGATTGAAATTACGTTGATTGAATTCTCCGGGTCCCACAATGGCTGATAGCGAAAGCACTATTCTGGACAAGACGGCCGATGCGACGGACGCCGCGCTTCGGTCGGCACGGCGCGTACTCCAGACCGAGATCGACGGCCTGCGTGCCCTGTCCGATGCGCTCGACGCGGATTTCGCGCGTGCCGTCGACCTGATCTCGGCGGTTTCCGGCCGCGTTGTCGTCACCGGTATGGGCAAGAGCGGCCATATCGCGACCAAAATCGCCGCAACGCTCGCATCGACCGGCACACCCGCGCAATACGTTCACCCGGGAGAGGCGAGTCACGGCGATCTCGGCATGATTACGGCCAGTGACGCCATCATCGCGCTTTCGAATTCGGGCGAGACGGCAGAGCTGTCGGACATCGTCGCCTATGCAAAACTGCAGCG
>TARA_R110002110_G_scaffold355944_1_pt1 | contig 14402 bp, 4 predicted proteins | sample TARA_R110002110 | Tara Oceans TARA_R110002110 (sample SAMEA4397330) | marine metagenome | biome: Polar Biome; feature: [SRF] surface water layer (ENVO:00010504); material: water (ENVO:00002006), including particulate matter (ENVO:01000060) such as... | depth 5 m
GCAGCAGCTAGAAGTCCAAGGCCGCCATCGATGGGAGCTGGATCAGGAGAATCCGGAAATCCTGGTAAGCCGGGTATCCCTTGTGCATAAAGCAACGGTGAGGTGATTATGATCAAAATGCCTAGAACGAATAGTATCTTTTTAAGTGTATTGATAAGTTTCATTTTCATCTTTGATTCGTTAGAATTTTCTTTTTCCAAACTTTTTCTATAGTTCAAATAACAGCTTTGGCAAACCAGTTCAGTTTTATCTGAAGTTTCAATTTCCTTTAGTTCTACCACATAGTTGCCAATTGGCCGAAGCTTTCCTTCTTCTGATTTACAAAAAGAACATTGCCTTATACGCGCTGATTTTTGAAGTTTCATTTTTACAACTAAATTTCTATAACTAATTGTTATTTAATAAGGGTCATCTTTTTAACTATCACTTTATTACCAACAGATAGTCGATACAAATATATGCCGGAAGCTAAATTGTCTCCAAAGAAGGTTAAATTATACCTGCCTGCGGGCTTCACTTCATTGTTAAGAAGTGTGGCTACTTTACGGCCCAGTATATCGAAAACCTCGAGCTTCACTTTACTTTGTTCAGGGACGCCAAAACGTATGATTGAAGTTGGGTTGAATGGATTTGGGTAGTTCTGATAAAGCTCAACTTCATTCGGGATACCTAACTCATTCTCTGTTCCTACCGATAAACTTGACACTAATTTCAGCGTAAGTACAGAGTTATTTTTCATTTTCTTATTCTTGTCAAAATCAAAAGTGTAGAAATGAGTAGGTGAATTCAGTACGGCTTTTCGTTTCGACTCTAAATCCAGTGAATAACTACTTGCATCATTCATAGAGATTGATTCACCAGTAGAATTATTTACCAGTGTGACCGTCCATTCTGAGGGTAAGAGTTCGGGATTCCAATCAAGTTCGAATTCACCGGAAATGGTAGCATCTAAATGGAGTGGAATTTCGATTTCACCATTAAAACCCAGTGGAATGTTATTAATACTAAGCGGTTGATCCCCAACTAAGCTGTACAAATTAGCAAACTTATTTGCGTAAGATCCCAAATAGTATCCATCGTAAGGATCAATATCTTCAGATGCAGAACTACCATTTCTTAAATACAATTTTGAACTAATACCGCTTTCCGTGTGAACAAGATTAAGTTCAAACATTTTAGGAGTTTGAGTTTTTGCAAGAACACCAACCCCATCGTCGTAATCAAAGCTTAAATCAGCTGTTGTTCCTGAAGTTATAACTCGGACAAATACAGATTCATAAGGATTTATAGATCCTGTTGAAAGAATTTGGTAGGTTTTTTCTACCGCATTCCATCTGTACACGTAACTATTTGCAAGAGGATCTTCCCTTTTCAGTGTCGAAATCACAGAATCTGCTGATAATGACCAACCATAAGGATTACCCAACAATGCAAATCCTTCACTTCCGGAGGTTCCCTCTACCCCATCGTGATTCACATTCTTTGTGGTAATACTTATGTCGGTGCCAAATGGAGAGCCGTAGTTAGTTAACGTTTTAGGCCATCCACCATCAATATCACTTTGTCCGTCACCAAGGTCATCATCTTCATACAGATACACAAGCAATCCTTGCCCTGCAGAAAGCTTGGTCGTATCCACATCTGTTGTTGTTGCAACATATTTAGAGCTGTCTTGGCTGAAAGTATATAAAGTTGCATCTCCACTTGGAGCATTAGAATTCACTGCTCCCTGAGTCCACACATTACTCAATAATTCACCAATTGTAGTTGTAAACGGATTGGATAATAAATACCATCCATTTTCATCAGCGTTGCCTGAAAGGATAGGATCACCTTCAACGGTAAAGAAATCAAGAGAAACTGAATCTGCTTCACTGTCAAACTGGAGTTTTATAACTGCTGTTTCCAGACCTGAAGTTGAAGAGTTGTATCTCAACTTAATACTGCCAGAAGGTGTGTACTGCAATTCTTTATTAGCAGTAAGTAAGGAATCGGTGCCGGAATCATAAGCATCATTAGAGTTTTGATCGAGATACAACGTTCCGGTTAAAGTAGATTTGGAGTTTATTGTTAATACCGAATCTGCAAATCCATCTTCCAAATCAAATAGAGAATCTGCAAACGTATAGGTACTATCGTTGTAAGAAACAATCTCAGTTCCATCTGCAATTTGAATATTAAAAGTAGGTTCGTCTGCAACCGCCATAAACTGGCTGAAAGAAGTAATTCCATTCCAGGTTACAACTCCGGTTGCCGAATTTGCTGAACTTGCGGATGCAACTTCTATCCACGCACCGGTAGAATTAGAACCTCGCTTGTACAACTTGAGCTGTCCCGGATTAGATTGTTGTGTAGCTGTAACAACTCCGGCACCATATTCAAGAGTTAAAGAAGCACTGAATGTACCGGGCGTACCAAATAAATTGATTACGAAGTACTTACCGCCAAGACCTGATGTAAAGCCTGTTGGGAATTGATTCGGATTTCCTGAAACTTCCGTTACCTGAATATCTACAGGGTTGTCAAATCCATCTACCATACTTAGAGATGCGTTACCAATAGTTGCCGTGCCCGTTTGGAAATTTGTGGTGATTTGTGGCGTTCCTCCTCCTATTGGAACATATGAAGTTACCCAAGCAGGTTGAAAAGACGCTCCATCCTGATCCAATGTTAGATCCTGCCCGTTGGCAAGGTCTTCTACTGTATTTCCTGAACCTTCATTCATTTGCCAGTAAGATTCAATCTCAAGTTTAGTGGCATTTAAATTACTTGTAAACATTCCTGCTCTGATAGCAGAATCGGTTCTAGCTTCACTCCAGATGCGAACTTCATCCATCTTTCCGTCAAAATAGTAATAACTACCGTTGTCAAGATACCTTGAAGAACCAAACTGATATCTATCAGAACCAGCCCTGTATAGCGAATAGGCAACCGTGTCTTCACGAGTACCATTAACATACATTTTGGCAACAACTTCACTGGATTCTCCATCTGCAACTGTACCTACCGAAATTGCTAAATGATTCCATTGCCCTGCAGTAAGTGAAGTTGTTGAGTATAAACTGTCTCGTGACAAGTCATCTGCATCACGGAACCATGCATAGAAATTATTGTCGCTGTTAATTCCGATTTGATAAGCTGTACCATAAGATGCTGCAAGAACCATCTGGTTCCCTAAAGTATCAGGGTTCACCCACATTTCAATGGTCATAGGATCTGGTAAATCATCAGATTCTTCCGTGTTAGGATCTACCCTATCGTAATACATGTAATCATCAGTACCATCAAAATCTAAAGCATAACCAGCAGTAGAATCAAACGTGATAGGAGATGGATCTGGGATATTTACAACACTACGTATATATGAGAATCCGCCTCCATTTCCATTACTAGTCCATGCCAGGAATTTTATGTCTACATATTCCTCATGATCTGGAAGGTACATAACCATATCTTTGCCTAACGAAGCAGGGGGGTTACTGTTTATCGCATCTTTCCAATTATCAAAGGATAGCGACCCAACATCCTCAGTAGTACCAAAAGCCCAAAATGTTCCATCAGGAGATGTGTTGCGACTAAAACTTGTTTCTGTGCTGGCATTATAGATTCCCTGATCATCTCCTCTAGTAATCCAAACATCATAGGCAATACGATCCTGATTAGCTTCAAGTGACCCATCGGCATAATTTGTCTTAGTGAATGTTACGCCAACGTTACCCGTATCTACCGCAGCAAACTGGCTGAAAGATGTAATTCCATTCCATGTAGCCGTACCAGCAGTTGAAGAAACAGCATCGGCACCTCCCAGTGAGGTCCAGTTCAGATTTCCACCAGATCCCTGCGAGAGTAATTTAAGGCTGTCCGGAGTACTGTCATAACTTGGAGGAATATTTCCCGAACCATAGTCAAGGGTCAGGTTAGCAGAAAATGTACCCGGATCTCCAAATACACTGATGATAAAGTACTTATTACCAAAGGTTGATAAATATCCTGAAGGTGGATAGGTAAGAGCTTCAAGTTCGTAGGCATACACATCTACGGTATTATCGAAACCATTGGTAAGGTTTATAGAAACGTTCCCAAGTGATAATGTACCTGATTGTACTCCATTGGCTTGGTTTAGAGTTCCTGCAGCTACCGGAGCGGTTGACAATACCCAACCATACTCATCATAGAAATCAGCGGTGTAGCTATTCAATTCATCATCAGAATCGCCGGTTCCTTCATTAAACTGCCAGTATGCTGCTAAATCATTTGTAAGACCTGCATAGGTTCTATGCATAAAGGATCTAATTTCTGATTCTGTACGAACTGCTGACCAAATTCTTAGTTCATCAACCGTTCCATAGAAGTAGTTGTTTTCTGCGTATTCAGATCCCAGATACCAATAATCATCGTAATCGTCATCACCTGAGACATCTGTAATGGCACTGGAAGCTTCTTCTACCCCATTTACAAACAGGGTTAAGTTTCCACCAGATTCCCCGGTTAAAGCCACATGATACCATTCACCTTTTGTCAATGTTGTCGTACCTGTAACAGTAACCTGACTACCACCCGAACCTTGTTGACTGTGGAATCCGAATAGTTGATTAGAACTGTTAACTCCAAGAACAAGCTGTTCTTCGTACCATGAAAGGAAATATTGTTGTATACCTAATGAATCCGGTTTTATCCAGATTTCAGTGGTAAATGCATCATCGATTAAAACATTCCCATCTGTATATAACTCTGCATAAGAATCGAGGATATCTCCGCCGTCAAATCGGTAGGCGAAGCCAGCCTCAGAATCAAAAGCTACTCCTTCAAAGCTTTGTGTTGTGGTACTTGCTGTCCCTGTTTGACTTGTCAAATAAGTCTCGAAGCCAGCATCGCCGTTATATTCGAATACCGTGATGTAGTAAGTCATTGATAAACTTAAATCTGTAACTGTTACAGAACCGCTATTATCATTGCTTACTACTTTAGTACCATCACCGAGATCAGCAGCTGATGTAAAGCTTGAATTAGCGGAATACGTTGTACTATCTGAAGGTTCCCAGGTAATTGCAGAACCTTCTCTGATTGCTACCAATTGTTTAGCACCGTCCCCACCACTCCATGAAAGTTCGAGTAGAGTACCCTGATCATCATCAATAGATACTGTTGATGCCGTTGTTGGATATAGTTTTGTTGTCGTATTTCCGGTAGCCGGTCCAGAGGTTAAATACTTAATCGCCGTACTTCCTTTGTTGTATTCATATACTGCAAAATGATAGGTGCTGTCGGGAGTCAAACCTGTAATGTCGGCGGAGCTTCCCGTGCCTGCATACACCACGTAATTTCCTGTTCCCAGCTCAGTTCCTGATCCGAAATCGCCGGCGGTATAGAATTCGTCATCGGTAGGAGTTGCATCTACTGCACTTCCTTCTTTAGCAACCACCAATCTACCGGTTCCATCACCATTGCTCCAATTCGTTGTTACTTCAGTACCAAAGACATTGCTGAAAGATAAACTCGTAACTGCACTGGAAGGTGTTGTAGGTGATGTGTTGGTTAAGTAAGAAACATTAGGAAAATTTGGATTAAGGATATCCAGATCACCGTCTCCATCATAATCAAACACGGCTGCTCCTGAATTTGAACCACTGATAGAATAGCTGATAATTTCGTCAATAGTTCCACTACCATCATTGTACCCAATTATTAAGGCATTTGATCTTCCGAGAATTACATCCAGATCGTCATCTCCATCCATATCCGCAGCTTTTACCCAAAAACCATCAAATGACATTAAAGTATTTGAGCTGCTTGTAAAAGTCCCATTACCCTGGTTTAAATAGATAGAGAAACTGCTTCCGTCATCAGCATAAGCATTTGATACAATAATATCTTGATACCCATCGCCATTTAAATCAGCAGCGATAGCGCGGGTATTTGATCCAGAAGGTGCTGAAATAGTGGTTTCTGAACCTAACGTTCCATCTCCGTTATTTAAAATAGTAGCAAATGATTCATAGCGATCACTCAATACAAAATCAAGATGTCCATCATTATTTAAATCTGTGATATCTACATAAGAGTTTTCTGCAAGATCACTGCTTTGATAGTAAGAAGTAAAGTTCATGGCACCATCATTGGTATAGATGTATATTGCATAAGCTGACCCTGTATAATCAACCATAGCAACATCAATAATGCCATCGTTATTAAAGTCGCCAATTCCCCATCGTCCTCCAACTACTACCTGATTGGTTGCAATACTATCATTTCGGGAAAATGCCCCACTTCCATTATTTTCCATAAATACGAGGTATTTAGAGTTTGCTCTCATTGCAAGAACATCAATATCACCGTCGTTATCTAAATCTGCTGGTATAATATGTCCTCCCCCACCAGACATGGAGTAATCCGTGGCAGTACCAAAGCCATAGGTACCGGAACCATCATTAAATCGAACAGAGAAATAATTATTATAAACACCAACTTGATCTTGATCACCATCACCATCAAGGTCGGCTCCATACAATGAACTCACTTGATTTGGGAATACACTCGATTCTAGTGCATAAGAGAAATAACCTGAACCTGAAGCTTCTGCAATAAAGCTAAATGTCTCAGGCATAGTTAATGAATTACCATTTGAGTTCTCAACCCCAGAAGTAACTGTAACAGTTATTTCTTCGCCGGGTTTAAATGAGTTATCAGGATTGAATGTCATTGTTTTGGATGGACCATCATAGGAGAAAACCCCGGGTATTAATCCGGTAAATGAACCATGTACGAGTACAGTAGAACTGGTAAATGTACCTGAGTCCATATCTGTATTGAACGTTGCTGTAATATTTGCTGTAGCTGAAATACCCTGTGAATTTGTAGCAGGTGAGACTGCAGTAACCTCAACAAATTCTAACCCATAGTTTATTGAAATATTATCGCCTCCACGGTTAGGAGTTACAAAATCGAGTTGCCCGTCTTCGTCAAGATCTGCAATAGCTACTTGCTCTGGCCATGTTCCAACATCATAGGTCTGTCCTGTTGAAAGGCTTCCAGTACCATCATTCAGCAGAATTTGAACCTCTTGATCCGTAAATTTTACAACAGCAAAGTCCATATCTCCATCATTATCGTAATCAAATGCAGAAACATCTTCCGGATCTGTCATTGCGTAATCGGTTGCAGCCCCGAAACCACCTGTACCATCATTTATACGTACAGATACTTGATCATTGATTCTACTGGTTAGTACGGCGTCAACAAACCCATCACCATCAATATCTATAAATTCTACACCTCTATATTGTCCTGCTATTGCTGAACCACTGGTAAAAGTGCCATCACCATCATTTAATACGATATGGACTGCTGCATCACTTCCTGTAATTACCAAATCTATATCTTTATCGTTATCAAGATCAGCAGCATAAATCCGATCAACATTCGAACCAATCGAACCAATGTTACCTGAGGAGGTAAAAGTTCCATCCTGATCGTTGATAAAAACCGTTGCATTAAGTCCATTTCTGTTCACTGCTGCAATGTCTAAATACCCGTCCCCATCGAAATCTCCTACAGCAGCATCTATAGTTCCTGTACTTGCAGCGTAATCAGCTGTACTGAAAGTTCCACTTCCGTTATTCAGATATACTCTGATATCGTTATCAGTAAAATTGGTAACTACGAAGTCCATTCCATTAGCGTTATCAAAATCTCCTGAAGTTACACTTGTAGGGAATGTACCTGTGGCTAAAGTACTTGCAGTTGAATACCCACCGGTTCCATCATTCAATAAGATGCTCACAGTATTATCAGTAGCATCGTTTGTAACCAGATCAAGATTACCATCCAGATCAACATCTATAATTAGTACATCATAGGGGTCTTGTCCTACAGATTTAAGCGTATCGTCTTTTGTTATGTACTCTCCAGAGCCATCCACGTTAAAATCAAATACTCTAGGTCCTTCAATCGCAACATTACTACTATTTTCCACATTAGTTGTTACTACTACAGAAACTTCTTCCCCGTCCAGAAAATCAGCTGTGGGATCGAAAGTTGCTGTATTTCCAGATATTGAAATAGAGCCCGCAACTTTACCCGATAGAGACCCAAATACCAGAATATTACTCGTAGTAAGAGTTGTGTTATCCATATTATCATTAAATGTAATATCAATATCACTATTTGCAGCTACTTCAACAGCATTAGCGGAAGGTGATGTACTTTGAATGTTTACACCTTCAACTGTAAATGTAGAAGCAGCGCTTGAAGCAATCGGCTGATCGCCTTCATTGGTTACGTTAGTGGTAACGGTAACTGTAATTTCATCTCCAAGAATAAAATCAGAAGAAGGATCTATACTTAGCGTACTGTCACCGGAATTGTAAGTATAGGTAGCTGAGATTGTACCTGCTGTATTTCCCACCACCGTTACATTTGTGGAGTTCAGGGTAGACTCCTTCATTGCATCATTAAATTTAACTGTAATGTTTCCATTAGATGCAATGTCCGTGGAGCTGTTCGCTGGAGTGATTGATGTAACCTGAGTGCCTTCAAAGTTATCTGCAACACTTAGAGTACCATCCTGATTTGCCATTACAATATCAAGATCACCATCATTATCAACATCAGCCAGAGAGATGAAGTTTGCATAGGTTGAACCCGTTGAATACTCACTCACTGTAAATGAAGGAGTTCCATCATTCATAATTATAGATAAATTCATATCTACTGCATTAGAAACAACCACATCAATATGCCCGTCTCCATCAAGGTCACCGGAAGCAATTCCCACCGGCGTGTCACCAACCATAATGGTTGATGGTGTAGCACCAAATGCCCAGGGAATGCCATCCCCCAAGTAAGTAACTTCATCGTCAGCCTGGTCTGCAGTCATTGCTTCAATATCAGCTGAAGATGACTTGAAATTGGCCAAAGTGAACTGATAGGATGAGGATGTAACGGTACTCGTTGTATGGATAGAAAATGATCCTGTTCCATCATTCCTGTAGGTAACTAATTGACCCAATCCCGGACTTAGCCCAACAAAATCAAGATCTTCATCGCCGTCAATATCCCATAACTTTATTTGCTCATACCCATCTGTTGTGGATATTCCATCAGCAACAGTGTAAGTACCATCCCCATCATTTAAGAAAACCTGAATACTATCTACAGCTCCACCTATTATGATATCAATTAATACATCCTCATCCCCATCGTTATCAATATCCCCGGTAGTTAGCGCTTTTCCATTCCAACTTGATCCGTTAGCATAATCAACTTTAGAAGCAAAAGTTCCTGAACCGCTCCCGTTGTTAATAAATACCGACATCATGAAGGCATTATTATTTGACGTTACCAAATCAACTGCTCCATCCTGGTTTACGTCTTTAGCTTCAACCTGGAAAGAATTAGCTGTAGTATAGTTAGTAGGACCAGAAAAACTTCCATTACCGTCATTTGTAAATACAGACATTTGATTTTGTGAAGGAACCAGAGTAATAATATCAACATAGCCATCTTCATTGATATCAGCTGTAATCGACCAATCTGCAAAACTTGAACCGTGAACTGTATATTCATCACTTGAAGAAAATTCACCATCCCCAGAAGCCTGAGCTGTAAACATGGTGCGATACGGAGAAGTAATAGGTGTATTGGATGCATTTTCAACGCCGTCGGTAACAATAACCGTAATTATTTCACCTGCAAAAAATGACTCATCGGGGTTAAAGGTTGCGGAATTAGATCCATAAGAAAATGTACCACTATATATACCTCTCTGTGATCCACTCACGATAACAGTGGATGAGGTAATAGTTCCATTATCCATAGCTTCGCTGAAGTTTATGGTAATGTTTGAAGTGACTGAGACATCATCCGAATTTAGAGATGGAGATATTGAAGTCACAGTTTGTGCCAATGCTACACCTCCGATGAATGTAAAAATCGAAACTAATAGTAACAGCTTTTTCATAATTGTACCTCTTATAGTTGTGTAATAACTTTGTTAAGTAATTTGTTTATGTCTGATAAATTTTCTTTAGAGATAAACCCTTTGGCTCGAAGTTGTTTTGCTTTTTTCCTAAATGTGAATGAGTCGTAGCTTGTTACGAATATCACTTTTGCATTTATGTCCTGCTTTAATATCTCTTCTGTTGTCTCAAAACCGTTCATATTTTTTAACTCAATGTCCATCAACACACAATCGGGTTGATGAATTAAATAACATTCTAGTGCCTCTTCTCCACTTTCACATTCAATAGTTTCTATCGGAAGTTCAGTGGAAAAGGAAATCATGTTTCTCAACATGCGCCGCATGTCTGCGTGGTCCTCTACAATCATTATTTTCATTATTTGATTTTGAGTTCTTTGTAACAAATAAGGATGTACCCTCAAAAGCCAATAGAAAATCTATGCATGACGTAAGAATTTCAATAGGGAGGACTGCTCAATCGTATAGGTTGAAGTACCTACAAACTAATAGGTAGAAGTACCTATGGATTTACTTTTAAAACCTGAGTTCTGCCAAAGGCATCACTTTGTGGGAACTCAGGTTTAAAGCTCTTTTGAGTGATCTACGGCAAATTTAAGAAGTGCATGAGCTCCGCTTAACTCTAGTTTATTACAAATGTTATTGCGATGGTTTTGGACTGTTTTAATACTGATGCTTAATTCTTCGGCAATCTCTTGGTTCGTTTTCATCATTGCCAACAGCTTCAATAGATTAGTTTCGGAAGGTGTAAGTAGCCCTAATCCGGATTTATCTGTAGCCGGCGCTACTAACTTATTATTTCTTCGAATTAAAAAATCTGAAATAGCCGGGCTCAAGTAATAATTTCCCTTCAATACAGCTCGGATACACTTCACAATCTCAGAAACAGTATTTTCCTTCAATACATATCCTTTTACTCCAATATCCATTGCATTATTGAATATGGATTCATCTTTGAACATGGTAAGAAAGATGATATCCAATCTGAGCGATTCTTTTTGCACACGTTTTGCGACATCAAAGCCCGTCATTTTTGGCATTTCTATATCGAGAACTGCAATATCTGGTTTATGCTCACGAATACATGTCATAGCTTCTTTACCGTTCCCAGCTTCAATAACCTGATAATCAGGTTCCAATTCCAGTACTTGACGTAATCCTTTACGAATAAGGGCGTGATCATCTGCAATAACTATCGATGTTTTATTGGGCATTTTCTTCAATGGGTATATTAATTTTAATGGTGGTTCCCTTACCTTTCAGTGATTGAATAACAATAGTTCCACCAAGGGTTTGAACACGCTCCCGCATTCCAAGAAATCCTAATCCTTCTGGTTTTTTATCCATTCTTAAACTAAAACCTCTACCGTCATCCCATAAAGTAGCATAAATATTATTGGTATTTCTTTGTATCAAAACAGATGCTTCACTTGCTAAGGAATGCTTTAGAATATTATTTATCCCCTCCTGTATAACACGATAAAAATTAATTTCTTTGTTAGCAGGGATTATCCCATCAATATTATCTATATGGTAACTCCACTCAATTATGGAGGTATCCTGAAGTTCGTTGCACAGGTTTGTGATTGCTTCCGATAATCCAAACTTTTCTAAATGAACAGGGCGGAGCCCATGAGAAATATTTCTAACATCTTCAATTGAGCGAGTAGCACTATGTTGGATTTCATTTAACTGTTCCTCCATTTCAGCATTATCCCGAATATGTAATTTTGCAAGTTCTACACGGTTTTTTATAACCAGGATTTGCTGCCCAAGCCCATCATGAAGTTCCGACGCAATACGCCTTCTTTCTTGTTCCTGAGAATCAATAAGCTGTTCAGAAAATCTTTTCTGCTTTTCATTTTCCTTTTTAAGCTGTTGAACTCTGTAATAGTACACCGCAGGGCCAGAACTAAGAAAAAAGAATCCAATTATTCCATAAAACCAGTATGTTTGCCAAAAAGGAGGGGTTATTGTAACTCTTAGCGATGCTCCTTCGGTATTCCATAGCCCATCATTATTACTGGCAATTACTTTAAAAGTATAATCACCCGGTGGAATTTTTGAATAAAGTGCAATTCTACGATTTTGCACATCAATCCAAGAGTCGTCAAAGCCTACAAGCTTATACCTGAATTTTACTTTTTTAGGTGCTGTAAAACTGAGTGCTGTATATCTTATTTCCAGAAAAGCGTTATCATAAGGCAGGGTAATTGCACTAGAAAAAGGTATTTCGTCTTCACTCGATCTTAGATTCTCAATATAAACAGTTGGAGGTATGTTATTGTCTTGCACTTTATGTGTTGAAACAACCGCGACCCCTTCTACCGTAGGAAAATAGATGTTTCCTGAAGAATCAGAAATTACATTCGGTTGAAACCCTCCATTGGTTTCGGATGAATTCATCCCATCTCCAACACCATATGAGTAGGAATTAATACTTTCTCTACCACCATCGCTTAGGTCGTTTAACTCTTTTTTGCTTGCTCTGAAAATTCCTCTATTGCTACCCATCCAAAAATTCCCCTGGTCATCTTCAGCGATATGAGAAACTATATCATCAAAAAGGCCCTGTTTGGTAGTAATATTTGTGATCTGTCCATCTTTCCATCGAAAAAGACCATTACCATAAGAGCCGAACCACATTGTTCCTTCCTTATCTTTATAGATTGCTCGAATATAGGGCTCTTGAACTTGCTTACTAGCTGCTACAGTTTCCAGTAACTTAACTTTCCTAACGGTGTTATTATGAATGGTGTTTAAGCCTTCTGAAGTACCAATCCACAATATTCCCTTTTCATCTTCAAAAATCGCTCGTGTATCGTTGTATGAAAGCCCATCAGCCGTTGTATATCGATAAAATTCTTTCCCATCAAATACAAATAACCCGTTAAAAGCGCCGATCCAAATATTTCCCCGAGAATCTTCTGTAATAGCAAAAATATCAACGCCGCTAAATCCTTTAGTTGAATCAAAAACTACCCCGGGTTCTTCTAATGAATTACTTTGGTATAATACTCTGGAACCAAACCAAATACGATTTTTTGAATCTTGAAAAATAGACCACACACATTGGTTAGGCATTAGTTTGTTTACAGGAGAAGGAGTTGCAACCTTCCCATTCCATTCATATATACCACCGCAATTAGTCGCAAAAAGAAAGGTTCCATCTTTTAATTTTGTAAGTGAAAGCATGCTTTCATTTAACAAGCCTTCCTCTTTGCTAATTGTTGAAATTATGGATGGACGTATTTTTAAAAATCCCTCACTCCGTGTTCCAATCCAGTAGTTCCCTTCATTATCTTGAAGGATATTCGAGAGTTGAATGTCTTTCGTTTCAGCTATTGCTGTAAAACGAACAAATACTGAGTCATCCCATATACTTAGTCCATTATAGCTGGTAACCCATAAGTTATTCTTGCGATCAATATTAAAATGCCAAAAGTCGTTAGAGGGTAGGCCATTGTTTTCAGTAAAAAAAGTTAGCTTTCCATCTTTATAACGTGCAACACCATCACCGCTCGTTCCAATAAAATAAGTTCCTGAAGCTTCCGGAAACTCAATCATATCTATGATATAATTACTCAACTCAGAACTTAAGTCCAAAATTTGTACTACAGAGTCGCCCAGCGTTCGTAATACTTTCTTTTCGTGCCCAATCAATACTCCTCCAGGATTCAGTATAGCCTTTTCAGCTGCGTATTTGTCTTTTATCACAGGAACTTCAACAAAAGAGCCCTCTTCGAACTTGTACGGTTTTTCATTTATAGAAAGCCAAAGAACATTATTTGCATCTTCTAATATCTTGGATTTGGTAAAAATCTGTGATTCTTGTGAAATAACAAATGATGAGTATTCTCCATTAAGTAAACGAATTATACCATTTTCTGTACTTAACCAGATGGCACCTTCATGATCTTCATAAAGGCTCAGAATACGATCGGAACGCATTCCTTTTGTATTAGAACGGTCGAACGTTGTGAATGTGTTTCCGTCAAATCTTACTAACCCTCCAAATGTTGCCAGCCATATATACCCATCTCTTGTTTGGATAATATCGTTAACAGAACTTTGCGGTAAGCCTTCTTCCATTCCGAATTGAGTAACTACATAATTTTTAAAATCTATATCTTGCCCATCAATTGAAGAGAAATGTGTCTGTATAACCAAAAATAGACAGAAAAATGTTATTCGATAAAAATACCCCATGCAATAATGTACCTTTTTTATTGGAATTCGGAAATATTAATATAAAAACCCAATCAAATTAATGATCGAGTTAGTTTCTTGCTCAGATGGCCTGCGTTGGTATACAAGTTACGCTGCAGAAGACAAGAACATGCCGGCGGAGACCATCGGCACGAGGCGAATTAGATAAAAAGCCTAAAGGCTAGTGTCAAGTCAATGTTCATTTGTCGGTTAAAAG
>TARA_R110002110_G_scaffold5635_18_pt1 | contig 14381 bp, 18 predicted proteins | sample TARA_R110002110 | Tara Oceans TARA_R110002110 (sample SAMEA4397330) | marine metagenome | biome: Polar Biome; feature: [SRF] surface water layer (ENVO:00010504); material: water (ENVO:00002006), including particulate matter (ENVO:01000060) such as... | depth 5 m
AATGGAGCTAGATTCTTAAACATAGAAATTATTTATCCTGGAACTAAAAATGTTATAATGTATGGACCAAAAGCTTATATACAATTTCATGGAGTAGATGAATATGATTTAGAATTAGCAGTTAAAATAGATTCATATCCAGAATATGCTCCATTACTACAAAAAACAATTGCTAGTGTAAATGCTCATATACAAAAACAATTTGAAATTATTCCACCAAAGATATTAACAGTTGGGAAATTACCTGATTTCGAAAAGAAAGAAAAATATTTTATAGATAAAGTAACATTCTTACAAAAACAATTTCAACTAAAAGATACAGATGAATTAGTAATGTGGCATGAAGCTTGGTGGAAAGGAAAAATCGAACAAACAATTCCATATGCAGCAGAAGACATAAAATTAGGATTATTAAAAAGATGGGCATACTTTGATAAATCATATAGATTAAATAGTAAAAATATACCAGATTCAGAAATATTACAGATGGCTAAAGACTTTGATAAACAAGATTTTAAAGGCCAAAATAAACATAATGTATATAATTTTGAAAGAATATTTTTAGAATTAGGAGTTGAAATATTACATAATATATCAGATTATCTATCAGTTGTACCTACAGATGCAATAAAAGATATGAAAAGACGGATAGCTGCAAAAATCAAAGTCATACAGAAATCTAAGGACCTAGCGTCACTTACAAAATTAAAAACAGAATTAAAACGAATAGAAGACTTAGGTGGATTTGAAAAACTAGTACCAACAGAAGGAATAGTATTCGTATATAAAGGAAAGACATATAAGTTAACTGGTTTATTTGCTCCTATTAATCAGTTGTTAGGAATAGGCGGACTTGGAGATAAATAGCATATTTATATTAAAATAGGGACAACAATGAAAGAACAAGAATTAAGAAGTATTATTCGTAAAGAAATTAAATCTGCATTAACCGAAAAGGTGAGTGCTACATTAACAACTAAAATGGATAGAGTTGACAAGACACAAGCCATGAAAATGTTAAAAAAAATATTTGCATCAAAGCCAGCATCACAACAAGCTGAATTTGTAGCAAATTTAGTTAAAAATTTAAACCTTAAAGGTAATATTGGACTTCTAATTAAAAAAATCCGAAAGGTAAATTAATATGAGTAATAAGTTACAAAATAAAAAAGCTGTTAAACAGTTATTAGATGGCACACACAAAATGCAAACCAGAAAGAGTATCAGTCTTTCAGATACATCAAAGACAACTAAAAGACGTATGATTGGTGAAACATGGACTGAAAAAAATGCTAACGGTGTAGAGTTTAAATGGGAACAAAAAGATGGCTTTCGAGTAAAACGACCTGTTAATAGTATTCTAGATTCTGTTACAACTGCATTAACATTACCAACTGATTGTCCTAAATGTAAACAATCCATGCATGGAACAGAAAAACATCTCAATAAAAAAATGTATTTTAAAGCTGGCAAATGTTTTGATTGTGTTATCAAAGAGGAGACGTTGATCCGATCTGATAAAGATAAATGGACATCATATTCTAGTAAAAAGATGTTATCAAATGCAACCGCTTGGTTTGAGGATGCAGACAAAGAAGTTGAGATTCTTAAATCAACTCTTAAAGATGTTGTTTGGGAAAATGCTGATGGTGAGGTAGGAGAGGTAGGTAGATCAAAATGGCTAAAGAGGATAGATAAGGATTACAAAAAAATTAAAAAACAGATAATTAATAATTTATCAAATAACAAAAGTGATTAAATTAAAAACTATATTAAATGAAGCTGATGTAGATATGGGTAACGTATTTATGAAGGGAGTAGGCCCAGGAGGAAAACCTAACCCAGACCAACTTACAGATGAACCAGAAGAAGCTGTAGAAGATTTATTTCAGGACTTTGAAAAGGATATTAAACATGCAGATCTTGAACCAAAAAAGGTAGATGAAGCATTAGGATTGACTTTAGCAGGAGTTGCATTATCAATGCCTGAGATTATCAAATTAATAGGAAAATTAGTAAACCTAATGAAGAAGATACCTTTCTTAAAAAAGTTATCGGGAGATAAGTTAATTGAGATAGGTAATAAATATCATCATAAGATAACAGGTGCGTTCGAATTTATACTAAAAAAGGCAGGTGTGAAGGATCCAGCAAAATCAAAGAAGTTTGCAAATATATTACATCATGTAGTAATTGCAATGTTACTAATAGCCGGAAGTGTAAGTATGTCAGGCCTATTAACTAAAGGAAGTATAAAAAGCGCAACATTAAAAGGTGTTATAAATGCAATTAAAGCAAAAGAAATAAGAACATTTCTGATAACATCAGCTGATGCAATAGTATAAAAGAGAAAAGTTATGAGTATATTAACAAATTTATTTTCAGGAGGAGCTGCAGAACTTGTAAAAGGAGTAGGTGGCGTTCTTGATAATTTAACGACTTCGAAAGAAGAAAAATTAGAAGCAGAACAAAAAATACAACAACTAGTTTCAGACTACGAAACAAAAATGGAAGCTAATATAACTGACAGATGGAAAGCTGATATGAACTCTGATTCTTGGTTAAGTAAAAATGTACGGCCATTAGTTTTAATATTTTTAGTAGTATGTACAGTTCTAATGATATTTATTGATGCAGGAGCATTAACATTCAACGTAGAAGAAAAATGGACAGATTTATTACAATTAGTTCTAATGACAACTATAGGTGCATACTTTGGTGGTAGATCATTTGAAAAACGTAAAAAATAGTTTTCTTTTTATTAGGTTTTTTCAATAAAATTTTTTATATTATAATATTATGCAGAAGAAAACTCTTAAAGAGATAATCAAAGAAGAATATATTAAATGTGCAAATGATCCAATTCATTTTATGCGTAAATATTGTATTATTCAACATCCTACCAAAGGTAAAATATACTTTAATTTATTTCCATTCCAGGAAGATTCTTTAACTCAACTAAAAGAAAATAGGTATAATATTATACTTAAATCTAGGCAGTTAGGTATTTCTACACTTACTGCAGGTTATGCATTATGGAAGATGATTTTTAAATCAGATTTTAACTGTTTAGTTATTGCAACAAAACAAGATGTAGCAAAAAACTTGGTTACAAAGGTTAGAGTGATGAATGAAAATTTACCTGGTTGGTTAAAAGGTAAAACACTTGAAGATAATAAACTTTCATTAAAATATGCAAATGGTTCTCAAATTAAAGCTATATCATCAAAAGGAGATGCGGGTAGATCTGAAGCATTATCATTATTAATATTTGATGAAGCAGCATTTATTGATAAGATAGATGATATATGGACAGCCGCTCAACAAACATTAGCTACTGGTGGTGATTGTATTGCATTATCAACTCCTAATGGTGTTGGTAACTGGTTTCATAAACAATGGGTAGATGCAGAAGCCGGCGGAGAATTTAACTCAATAAAGTTACATTGGACAGTACATCCAGATAGAGATGAGGTCTGGAGAGATAAACAAACTGCATTATTAGGTGATAAGATGGCAGCGCAAGAATGTGATTGTGATTTTATATCATCTGGTCATACTGTAGTAGACGGAGAAGTGTTACAATGGTATAATGAAACTTATGTTAAAGATCCAATAGAAAAACGAGGTTATGATAGTAATTATTGGATATGGGAATATCCGAACTATTCTAAAAATTATATGGTTGTAGCTGATGTCGCTAGAGGAGATTCCACAGATTATTCAGCGTTCCATGTATTTGATACTGAGCAATGTATGCAAGTTGCAGAATACAAGGGTAAGATAGGAACTACTGAATATGGAAATATGTTAGTTGCAGTAGCAACAGAATATAATAATGCATTACTTGTCGTAGAAAATGCAAATATAGGCTGGGCATCAATACAAGTAGCATTAGATAAAGGATATTCTAATTTGTATTACTCATATAAACAAGATGGATATGTTGATGATGAAATACATTTAAAAAAGAATTATGACTTAAAAGCAAAGTCACAGAAGGTTCCTGGCTTCTCAATGACTTCAAGAACTCGTCCATTAGTAATATCAAAACTAGAAACGTATTTTAGAGATAAAACACCTATAGTTCATAGTAAGCGATTGGTAGATGAATTATTTACTTTTATATGGTTAGGACATAGAGCCGAAGCTGCAAGAGGATATAATGATGATTTAACTATGTCATTTGCAACAGGTTTATGGATGCGTGATACAGCATTACGGTTACAACAACAAGGTATGGATTTAAATAGAAAGGCATTATCAGGCCTTGCAAGATCTAAAGGAATCTATACAAATACACAAGAAACCCCAGAAGAATGGAAATGGAAGACAGGAGATGAAGAAAATGGGGATTTAAAGTGGTTACTCTAATATTTATATAAAACGAAAAGATATGGCAAACACATCATTAAGATCAAGACTAAAAAGACTTTTTGCAACAAATGTAATTGTACGAAGGATTTCAAAAAATCGACTCAAAGCAGTTGATACAAGTAGATTACAATCAGTAGGTAATTTATCAAATAAATCATATATAGACCGATTCTCTGGTATACATAAAGGTACGGGGTATGGGACTGGATATAACGAATCCCAAACATTTCATACAGCTAAAGTAGAATTATTTACTGATTATGAGGCAATGGATATGGATGCAATAGTAGGTTCTGCATTAGATATTTATGCAGATGAAGCAACAGTAAAAGATGCAGATGGTGATACATTAACTATTGCATCATCTAATGATGAAATACAAAAAATACTTCATAACTTATTTTATGATGTATTAAATATAGATTATAATTTATGGCCATGGATTAGAAATGCATGTAAATATGGAGACTTTTATTTACATTTAGATGTTGAAGAAGAAATTGGTATTGTTAACGTAACACCAATATCAGCATATGAATTAAGAAGAGATGAAGGGTTCGATCCAGAGAATCCATATGCATATAAATTTACACTTGAACAAACGCATGGAGGAGGTGCAAATCATTATATGACAGGAAACCGTGGAGGATCAATTCAAGAATTTGAGCCATTTGAGATAGCACATTTTAGATTATTATCTGATACAAACTTCTTGCCATATGGTAAATCAATGATTGAACCTGCAAGAAAATTATTTAAACAATTAATGTTAATGGAAGATGCAATGTTAATACATCGTATTATGAGAGCTCCTGAAAGACGTATATTTAAAGTAGACGTAGGTAATCTTCCACCAGCAGAAGTTGATAACCATATGCAGACTATCATTAATAAAATGAAAAAGGTTCCTTATATAGATGAATCAACAGGAGATTATAATCTTAAATTTAATATGCAAAATATGATCGAAGATTATTTCTTACCAGTAAGGGGAGGCGATTCAGGAACTAGTATAGAATCATTACCAGGCATGTCATCAGACGGCCAAATTGAAGATATAGATTATTTAAAAAATAAATTATTCGCAGCATTAAAAATTCCAAAAGCATATTTAGGATATGATGAAGGAGTAGAAGGAAAAGCTACATTAGCAGCAGAAGATGTAAGATTTGCAAGAACAATAGAACGAATACAAAAAATATTTGTTTCAGAGTTAACTAAAATTGCAATTGTACATTTATATACTCAAGGATTTAAAGATGAAGATTTAGTTAATTTTTCTTTAGAACTTACTAATCCATCTCTTGTATATGAAAAACAAAAAGTAGAAATACTTAATGAAAAAATTGGACTTGCAAATACAATGAAAGAAAGTAATATGTTCTCTGAAAGATGGATATATGAAAACTTATTTAATATGAGTCAAAACGAATGGAATCATGAACAAGAACAAGTAATTGAAGATCTGAAACAAAGATTTAGACACGAACAAATTACATCAGAAGGAAATGATCCTAAAAAGACAAATATGAGTTTTGGAACACCTCATGATATTGCATCTATGCATACAGCAACCTCAGGAGAATTATTACCAGGACAAGAACAAGAACATGTTGGTGGTACAGGTAGACCAAAAGGACCTATTACAGGTAAGTCACATAAATCAGCATTAGGTAGAGATCCATTAGGAATAAAACAAATAAGCAAAGCTTTTGATACAGATAAATCACCATTGCAACATAATTTCCGTAACGGTCCATTTAGTATGGAGTCGGTTAGTAAAATAGATAAAACTTTACTACAATCTTTAATGAAGTCATCAGTAAAATCTAAACAAATTCTTAAAGAAAGTTTAGAACAATCTGCAGCTGATATAGATAAAGGAACAATATTAGATGAATCACAACTACTAGATGATTAAAACCTAGTTGTTTCTGTAAGAGTCTCATATTTATTTAAAAATATATGCATATTATAGGGCGCCCCATATGACACACATAAAACATTCAAAATTCAAAAACACAGGACTATTGTTTGAGCTATTAGTTAGACAAGTAGCTTCTGACGTAATGAATGGTACAGAATCAACAGCATTGAATCTAATTAAACGACATTTCAAATCTGGTTCTGAATTAAGCAAAGAACTTAAGTTATACAGAAGTTTATCAGAAGAAAAATTTTCTACAGAAAAGAAAGCTGATATGTTTATAGATGCATGCATTTCGTCACGAAACAGGTTGCAGGAAAGTATACTACGAAGAGAAAAATATAATTTAATAAAAGATTTAAAAAAATCATTCGTGACAGAATCATTTTTGAAATCTAGAGTTAAGAATTACAAATTGCAGGCATCAATATATAAATTATTTGAATCAACAGACTTTGAAGATCCAAAGTCAGTGGTATCTAATAGATATGCAATAATTGATAATATATTATCTACTAAACCAACTACAAAGAAAAAATTAGTTAAGGAAGATAAAGATGTTAGACTTCTTGCATCTAAAATTATGATTGATAAGTTTAATAAAAAATATTCTAATTTATCAAAAAATCAACAAAAGATGCTTAGAGAATATATTAATAACGTTACAAATACAGTAACTCTTAAAGAATATATTACAACAGAGTCTCATAAATTAATAAATGAGATGACAAGACTTAAAACTATAGTTCCTAATAAAATATTACGTATTAAATTAAATGAAGTAACTAACCTTTTAAAAGAGTTAAGTGAACGTCATTCCGTAAAAGATAAAGATGTTTTAACAATGTTAAGATATTATGAACTAGTTAAAGAACTTAAAACGATAAAGGGATAATAAATGACTAATAGATATACAGCATCGTATGCAGATCATAGAGTTATACAACCAGCGGATAAATTTGAGAAATTTGGAGCTCCTGGTGTATATCATTCAATGGAAACAGTTGCAACCACCCAAACAGGTTCCTTTACAGAACATGGAGCATTTATGATGGCAACATCTGCAGATTCAGCAACAACAAAGATATTTGTACAAGGAGGAGGAGTTTTTAATGGATCTGATTTACCAGTAGAAACAATATTTGATATAGCACCTTCCTCGATCCAAGCTACTGGTGGTAATATATACGTATTTAAAAGACAACAATAGATATGAACTTGCAAGAAGAGCTAGATAAATATTTTACAGAAATCAATGAGGAAGAACTTGATGAAATGAGCACGACAGCAGCAGTCCCAGGAGATATTAAAACTCCAGCTGCATTTAGTGATGGCTCATCTAGAAGTAAGAAGAAAAGAAAAAAATCTGCAACTAACTCGACAGGGAATACAATAGTGAAAAAAACTAACAAACATACTACAACTGAAAGTTCATATAAGCGGATGATGAATCAAATGATGGGTATTAATGAAGTATCTTATAGAGAGTATAAAAAAGATCCTACATCAACACCTCAACAAAAAGTTAATCGTGGTATTATGGAAGTTAATAAGATGTTAGGTGAAATTGAAAAAATTGTAAATAATAATTTACGATTAAAGACAGAAACAGGAGTTCAGTCAGGACACTTCTGGAAAACAACAGGTGATAGGTTTAGAAAAATTAATGAACGTATGTTACGAGTTGCAAATAGATTAAAAGAATTATCACAATAACAATAGAGGAATAAAATGAATTACACATTAACTTGGAAAAATTTTATGCGCCAACCAGAAAATAAAAAACTTTTGGAAACAAAAGGAATGCCTGCATGTGTTACAAAATTTAAACAAATGCAGAATAAACTAATGTGGGATCAACCAAATATAATAATAGGGAAATAATATGTCTAAGAAATTATTAGTTGAATATACAACATTTGAGGTAACACCACAACAAATTACCGAAAGTTTAAGCAAAAATGGTGGTAGGCTAATTGTCAATGGTGTTCTACAAAGAGCTGAAGCAAAGAACCAAAACGGCAGAGTTTATCCAAAAGAAACTTTGATGCGTGAAGCAAAAAAATATGCAGAGTCATTTATTGCAGAAAAAAGAGCTTTAGGAGAATTAGACCATCCAGATTCATCAGTAGTAAATTTGAATAACGTATCTCATAATGTATTAGGTATGAATTGGAACGGTGATGATTTAGTTGGAACAGTAGAAGTACTAGGTACACCTTCAGGTAATATATTAAAAGAACTTTTTAAATCAGGAATTAGATTAGGTATTAGTTCTAGAGGTATGGGATCTGTTAAAGAAGTATTTTCAGAAGGAGATAATACATTAGAAGTACAACCTGATTTTGAATTAATTGCTTTTGATTTTGTTTCTAATCCATCTACCCATGGAGCATTTTTATCACCAGTAAATGAATCAGTGAAGCGTACAGCAAAACAAGCTCAGTATAATAATATTGATAGATTAATAACAGATATAATAAAAGATTTTTAATATGGCATTAGAAGATTTACAATCAACTTTAGGACCCACGAATAAGAAGGGTGAACAAGGAACAGGAAAAAATGTTGATCCTCTTGCAAATGAGGGAACAACAGGAATGGCAGAAGCAACTAGTAGATATAGTACTTCTGAAAAGATAGGAGCAAAACCTTCTGGACCAGATCCATTAGGTAATATACCAGCCGAAAGGTCTTTTGAGTAGAGGAGAGAATATGAAATTTAATCATGGAAAATGGATAAAGAAGTTTAAGTCCGGTAATATAAATGAAGCACCAGTTGACTTTAAACCAGGAGATAGATTTGGTGGACGAGATGGCTTTGATTCGGATAGAATGGAACCAGATTCAGAATTTGATGCAGCTTATTATACAAATCAGTTAGATGAAATGCAAGAAGCTTTAAGAGACTTTGAACAAGAACTTATAACTGATATAGATTATAGATCTGAAAATTCTGGAGATTTTGTTTTCGACCAAATGCCAAACCAGATACGTAGATATTTAGCAGCTGCCGAAAGACAATTAGGTGGTTTAGAAAACTACATTAAAAGACAAGGGAAAAAAATATGAAATTTGAAAGAGCGTTATTAAAATCAATCTTAAATGAAAAGTATATAGCAGAAGAAGGAGATTCACCAGAATTAACATCTGAGCAAAAAAAGGCATTTCGAGAAGCGGTAGGAAATTATCATAAACTAGGAGAAGCTGTTTATCGTAATTCAACATTAAGAGAGACTACAGAAACTTTAAGAGAAATTGCACAAGTGGCAGAACAATTAACTCTATCAGAATCAGAACATTGGTTTGATAATGTTACTACATCTCGTCATATGAAACAAATGAATGAAGCTATGAAAGTATTTGAAAAGACAGCAGGTGAAGTTCATACATTACAACAAAGATTAGAATCTGCATATGAAGATATGGGTACAGTATTAAATAAATACTATAAAGTAAACGAAAGTTTAGACCCAATTGGCAAAGAAGATGATGATATAGATAATGATGGAGATACAGATAAGACTGATAAGTATCTAGCCAATAGAAGAAAGACTGTTTCTAAAGCTGTTAGTGAGCATATTCTTAAAGAAGTATATGCTACTTGGGAAATGTCTTTTGCCGCAATGAATCTTTCAGGTGTAGAATTAAGACCAGAAAAGAAATACAAAGTAAAAGCTAGAACAACTGTTGAAGCTATTAAGAAGGCAGCTAAAATGGCAGGATTAAAAGGAAATGCTTGGATGGCAACTCAAACTGATAAATTAGAAAAGATAGGTTAACAAAGTAATAAAAGAATTTGGTATATTGAAAATAATTCTATATATTAATAATAGTTATAATCATAAAATAGTTATATGAACAAAAAACATAAAATTTGGCAATCTCATGTACCAGGATCTGCATTAGCCACAGCAGTAGTAAAAGATCCTAATAATCCAAGTGATAAAGGAGATATAGCATTTGCTTTACGTTTCTGGAAAAGATCTCTTAAAGAAGCCGGAACATTGTTAGAGTATAAAGGTAGAAGAGAATACATTAAAAAATCTCAAAGAAAGAGAGAAAAGATGAATGCTGCAAAATTTAACCAATGGGTTAAAGATAAAAATCAAGAATAGATAATCTAATATATAATAGAAAGAAGATGCAATTGCATCTTTTTTACGTTTATTTACCATGTTTTTGGTAGTTGTTACATAATTATAATTGACAACTAGTGATACGGTGTCTCTAATACAACGTCCCTCCGTCAACAAACATATCTATTAAGGTTCTTAATAACCTTATTTCCAAATTAAATATAGGAGAATTGTAATGAATAAATTACTAAAAGAAGCGATTGCTGATGCAAAAGCGGTTAGAGAAACTGCATTAGCCAACGCAAAATTAGCATTAGAAGAAGCATTTACACCAAGGCTTCAATCTATGTTATCTGCAAGACTTTCAGAAGAAGAAGAAATGGAAATGGAAGAAGACGAAGAAATGGCAATGGATACACCTGTAGAAGAAGTACCTACAGAAGAACCAGCTATGGAAGAAGGCGACTATTCTGACGAAGAAGTATCTGAAGAAGAAGAAATGGACATGGAAGAAGACATGGAAGCACCAGCAGAGCCAGAAATGGAAGAATACATGGAAGGTGAAGGTGAAGATGATCTAGAACTAGAAGCTATTATTAGAGAATTAGAAGATGAGATTGAAGAGCAATCTGATTCAACTGATATAGGTAATGGTGATAACAAAATGGATGCAGCAACTGCGTCTGACGAAGAAGATCCTGGTAAAGGAAAAATGACGGAAGACGAATCAACTCCAGAGGAAGACCCTGCTTTAGAAGAGGGAGAAGAAACTGAAGATGATGTATCTATTGATGAGATTATTAAAGCTTTAAGAGAAGAAGATGAAGAAGAAGTAACTGAGGGTGAAGAATCTGAGGAAGCTGAGGTAACTGAAGCAGCTGAAGAAGATTTAGAAGAAGCTTATACTGTTATCAAATTTTTGAAATCTAAAATCAATGAAGTTAATCTTCTAAATGCAAAACTTTTGTTTTCGAACAAATTGTTTAGAAATTTTGCAATGAATGAGTCGCAAAAGATGAAAGTGATTGAAAACTTCGATCGCGCTTCAACTATCCGCGAAGTTAAATTAGTGTTCTCAACATTAGCTGAGTCATTAAAGGTTAACAAGACAAAACGAATTGTTAAAGAAAGCACTGCTTCAAGACCAACAAGATCAACTGCACCTAAAAGGATTTTATCTGAAGGTAACCAGTTAGCATCAAGATGGGCGAAGTTGGCAGGACTTAACAAAAATAATTAAAAAAAGAGGAGAAAATAAATGAATTTAAATTCTTTATTGCCACATGAGTCTCAAGCAAATCAAAATGCTGTATCATTAAAACTAGAAAGAAAATGGGAAAGAACCGGTCTTCTAGAAGGAATGAATAGTGAGATTGATAGAAAGAGCATGGCGGTTCTATTAGAGAACCAGGCAAAACAACTAGTAACAGAAGCAAATGCAACTGGTACTGGTGCAAGTGATGAACAATGGTCAGGTGTTGCTTTACCATTAGTTCGTAGAATCTTTGCTGAAATTGCAGCAAAAGATTTCGTAAGTGTACAACCAATGAACTTACCATCAGGTCTAGTATTTTTCTTAGACTTCAAATATGGTACAGCTCAAGGTAATGCACAAGGTACAACAGGTGGGAATGATTTTTTAACTGGTCAAGGTAGAACAGCTCAAGATGATTCCGTATTTGGTGTAACTAATATGGGTAATGGAAACGATGTTTCTAATACAGCAGGTAGTGCACCAGCTGAAGGTCTTTATGGTGCAGGTAGATTTGGGTATACAATGAATGATGTAACTTCATCTACTGCAACATTAGCACCTCAAGCTATTACTACTGTTTCAACAGGATCATGGAGTACATCAAATGCATTTACTGATGCTGGTACATTAGATCAAACAGGGTATAATATTTTTACTAACTTTAATGCTGAAGCTTCTGCATCTGCATTAGGAGTTGCGCATCAAATTGTATCAGTAGGTTCAACAGTAATTTCTGGTTTTGATACTAACGGTGTTAGAGCATTTAACTTATCAGGAACTGATATTTCTACAGTCTATCCTGAATTTACTAGAGTATCATCAGATGGTAGTTATGTATACTTCTTAGTAGGAACTGGCGCATCTGGTAATACTGTAAATTCTGTAATATGTACTTACCATAAACAACCAGCTGATAATACAAGAGGTGATTTTGAAGATGGAGCTGGAGCAGCATTAAATAATGCAGGTGGTACAAACTTAGATATTCCAGAAATCAATTTAGAATTGAGATCTGAGGCTATCGTTGCTAAGACTAGAAAATTGAAGGCTGTTTGGTCTCCTGAGTTCGCTCAAGATTTAAACGCTTATCATTCAATTGATGCAGAAGCTGAATTAACTTCTATGTTATCTGAATATGTTTCGCAAGAAATTGATTTAGAAATTTTAGATATGTTAATGAGTAATGCTCAAACAACTGAATTTTGGTCAGCAAAATTAGGATATGAGTATGATTCAGCAACTAGATCATTTGGTCAAGGAAATGCAACTGCAATGGCATACAACCAAGGAACTTGGTTCCAAACTTTAGGTACGAAAATACAAAAAGTTTCGAACAAGATTCACCAATTAACTTTAAGAGGTGGAGCTAACTTCCTAGTATGTTCTCCAACTGTAGCAACTATCCTAGAATCAATTCCAGGATATGCAGCTGATACAGATGGTGACAAAATGCAATTTGCAATGGGTGTTCAGAAAGTAGGATCTATTAATAGTAGATTCCAAGTATATAAGAATCCTTATATGACTGAAAACCAAATCCTAATGGGATATAGAGGAGCTCAATTCCTTGAAACTGGAGCAGTTTATGCACCATATATTCCGTTAATCATGACTCCATTAGTATATGATCCTAACAACTTTACTCCAAGAAAAGGTGTTATGACTAGATATGCTAAGAAAATGGTACGTCCTGAATTCTATGGTAAGATTGCCGTAGCTCATTTAGATACTGTGTAATTATATAATTTACATTTTATTTATAATTAAAAGGCCTTCTTCGGAAGGTCTTTTTTTATGGCTACATATTTATATAAAAGGGTTATATTATGCCAAAACAAAATATTCAAAAGACGCCACCAAAAGGCGCAGTTAGATTTTCTCTTTCACTTTCAGCTGAACAAAAAAAAGCAAAAACTGAAATATTAAAACATCCTTATAATTTTATTGTAGGTAAAGCAGGTAGTGGTAAAACATTATTAGCAGTGCAAGTTGCATTAGATATGTTTTTTAAAAAACAAATTAATAAAATTATAATTACTAGACCAACTATATCTACAGAAGATAATGGATTCTTGCCAGGATCTGAACGAGAAAAAATGGAGCCTTGGTTAGTTCCAATTAGAAGTAATATGAGAAAGGTTTATAACAAGCCTATTATTCTTGAAAAAATGGAAAAGTCCGAACAAATTGAATTAGTATCATTAGCTCATTTTAGAGGAAGAACATTTGATAATGCAGTAGTTATTGTAGATGAGTTTCAAAATTTAAGTAGATCACAATTAGCAATGGCAATAGGAAGATTAGGTAAAGATTCAAAAATGTTATTTTGTGGTGATTCATATCAAATAGATCTTAAAGATAAAAATTGGTCTGCATATCATGATATGGCCAAATTAACAAATTCTAATTATGTATATAAAATAGTATTAGAAGATTCTCATCGACATGATTCAATTGATGAATTATTGGAATTATTGAATGGTTATCATTGATAAGCGATATTTATATTAAAGATAATGGCTACTAAGATTAAATGGGAAGAAGCGGACTTCAAATGGAATGATAATCCATATAAATGGAGTGACGTTCAATTAGTTGAAGAAATTGTTGAAGCAGTAGCTGAAGGCGGTGGACTTGTAGATGTTGTAGAACAACTCGACCCAGAAAAGAAAAAACGTTTTATTAAACTAATATGTAAAATAAAAGGTAAAGAAACTTATTCAGGTCAAAAAACAATTCATGA
>TARA_R110002110_G_scaffold84548_1_pt1 | contig 14378 bp, 10 predicted proteins | sample TARA_R110002110 | Tara Oceans TARA_R110002110 (sample SAMEA4397330) | marine metagenome | biome: Polar Biome; feature: [SRF] surface water layer (ENVO:00010504); material: water (ENVO:00002006), including particulate matter (ENVO:01000060) such as... | depth 5 m
CGGCAGGGTGTGCTGAAACAGCAGTTCCAGCGTGTAGATCCGGTTCAGATGTTCCAGGCTGTTAACGCGGGGAATATTGAAGAACTGGCGCATGTAGGGTGTGTCGGTATCTATCACCTGTTTGAGATACGCTTCGCTCAGCCAATACGGCCGCTCCGGCGGTTTGCGGTGTTTGAGCCTGAAGGTCAGACGGCGCAGCCGCGGGGGGCGCATATACACCATCAGGTCCTTCAGCCGGCGTTTGAGCGGCGGCGCGCCGACAAAGGAATGGCCGTAATCCGACGGATATGCCGCGAGCGCGGGGCTGACGGCCTCTATCATGCGCGCTTCCAGCCGCCCCGAATTCTTGTAGCGTAACGGCAGCGCGAGCGCCGCCGGCACGATGTTCGCATCGATGAACGGCGTCAGTGCCGCACCGAGCTTGTTGTTGACGCTGTTGTTGCGTCCCATCCAGTACCGGCACCGGTAGAACGGATAAAGCGCTTCGACCTGCCCGCGAGACAGGCGGTCGGTCTCGGCACCCACGGCCTGCCTGATTTTGCGCGCCTTGTTCGACAAATAAACCTTTTCATCGAACGCGTTGCTGCACCACGCAGGGTCGAAGCCGCCGTAAAACGACCAGAGGATCTCCCGTGCGGTAAACGACCGGTCGGGCAGATAGAAAAAGTTTCGGAAAATTTCGCCCCCGCCGCCATTCAGCGCCACCTTGCCGTCGCTGCACCGGGATATCCGGGTCGGCCAGTCGGTACCGTTGTCGAACAGCCCGTCGGGCGGGTGGCCGTGGAAGGAAAAAAGGTTTCGGTAGACCGCGTCGGCAAACGCGTCTTCTTCGACCGGCGGAAAGCTCCCCTTGTCCTGATGCTCCAGCGCGAAGCCCTGCCCGCCGGCAATTTGCTTCGCGATCTTTACGTCGGCATCGGTTTCGCTTCCATAGACATGAATGAACGGTTTGATGCCGTGACTCTGGAGAAGGGCAAGCGTGAGACGCGAATCGTACCCGCCTGACAGTGCCGTATCGATGCGGTCGCCGAAACAGGCCGCTATCGCATCGTAGTAACGGTGAAGATTCGCAAGGTTCCGCTCGACGTGCTCTTCGATCGGCGCGTCGATGACGTCGTTCGGGATCGGTTTGTGAACCGGCACGGCGCTCACAGTTTCGCCCAGCGTTAACGCGTCGCTCGCGGCATGGAGCCGGATTTCCCGGAACAGGGTCCGGTCGCCGTAAGTCGTACCCTGGAAGACGTATTCGTACACGCATTGCGGATCGACGCTGAGGTTTTCAGCGGCATTTGCGACGGCCAGAAAACTGCTCGATATCGCCGTCGACGCGTCGTCGTACCAGACCGGATAGGTGCCCATCGGGTCTCCGATCAGTTCGAGCTTTCCGCCGGCCCACAGAATGACAGCGTATTGTCCGAATGCTTCAGTCCAGTCGATCCCGGCACCGCGGTGATCGGCGAGGATCGCTTTCAGGGCCGCCCGGCCCGTCGTGTTTCTGTATAAAAGCGTTCCGGTGGCCGCACAGAAATCGTCATTCGTATCGACAAAGATATTTTCGGTCGGAGAGACGATCTTTGGAAACAGGTAAAGCCGCCAGGGCCCTGCATCGCGAATTATCGGCGTGCGGAAACCCTCGCGCTCGAACCACGTGCGGATTCGGTCATCCGCGCGCGTCGAGGCATCCGTTCCGGCCGTCTCTTTTCGGGTGAGATAAAACGCGCCCATGCGCGGACATTCACATCGTATTTGTCTGACACGCGTTGCCCCGCCCACAAAAGGTCACAACCCTCCGCTGGCGAAACATCGCCGATAGCAGTATCACATGAACCCATGACAGGTCACCTCGGCATATTGACAGGGGCAGGATGGGCAATCCGGCGGAACCGGATGCTGGCTGCATTGATAGCGGGAACGGTCTGCATTTTCATGTTGCCCCTTGCGGATGCCGGTGCCGAAATGCGCGTCAAGCTCAAGGACGGCAGGGTTCTCACCCTCCCGGTCGATCCGGATGAGGTCGATTCCGTTACGTTCCCAGGCAAGGCGGGGTCCCCGCCGGGGGTCCTGAAACTCCAGCCGATCAGGCGGGCGGCCGATCAGATCAAGGAGGACGAGAAGTCCATTCAGACTTCGCGCGATGCCGAGCGCCGCGCGCTCGAGGCGGCAACGGCGGCGGAAGCAGCCGCAAAGGCGGCGGCAGAGGCCGCGGCGGCGGCAAGACGCGAAGCCGCCGCTGCAGGGCGCGCGCGCGCCCAGGCAGAGAGCGCTGCGCGTGTCGCGCCGAAGGGTATAGCGCCGGCGCGCCCTGTCGCTCCCCTTGTCAGGCGCCCTTCCCCAAACAAACCGTCCACCGGCCGGAAAACACCAGGCGCGGCGCGGCGCGCCGCGATGGTTCTCAAAGTCGGCCCCGGGCAGAAATACGATGTGCCGAGCAAGGCGGCCAAGGTCGCACGGGACGGGGATACGGTCGAAATTGCGGCCGGCGTATATGTCGGCGATGTCGCGGAATGGAATGCGGACAATCTGACCATCCGCGGTGTCGGCGGGCGCGCCCACATGAATGCGAAAGGCAAATCGCTCGGGGGCAAGGCGACGTGGGTGATCGTCGGCGATAACGCGGTCGTCGAGAATATCGAATTCTCCAACAGCCGGGTGAGGGATCGCAACGGTGCCGGGATCCGCCTCGAAGGCCGCAGCCTGACGGTGCGAAACAGTTACTTCCACGATAACCAGATGGGTATCCTGACCGGCCGGAACCCCGACAGCGATATCCTGATCGAAGGCTCGGAGTTCGCCCGGAATTTTGTCGACTACAAGAAGACCGGCAGTCTGGGCCACAATATCTATATCGGACGGGTGCGCAGTTTTACCTTGCGAAACAGCTATGCTCACAGCGGAGCGTGGGGGCATAACGTCAAGTCGCGGGCGGCCGAAACGCGTCTTCTCTACAATCGTATCGTCGATGGTAGCGATGGGTCTGCCAGCTATCAGGTCGACATCGCCAATGGCGGCCGCGCCTGGCTTGTCGGCAACGTGATCCAGCAGGGTAAGAATGCCGAGAACTGGGCGCTTGTCAGTTTCGGCGCCGAGGCGCGGGCGGCGTCGGACCAGCTGGCAATGGTCAACAATACGGTCATAAACGAGCGTGGCAGCGGGATATTTCTGCAGAACCGCAGCCCGGGTATGGCGACGCTGATCAATAATATTCTTGCCGGCACCGGCACGCCGGTGAAAGGGCCGGCAACCCTGCGCAATAACCTGATCGTTAAAAGCGTGTCGGCGGGAATTGTCGGCTCGCTGATCGGCTCCGGCAGGGCCGGCAAGGCATCCGGCGAACTGGTGGGGAACTTCACGGCGCGCAGTGCGGGTTTTGTCGATCCGGGCAACATGGATTTCAGACTGACGGAAAACTCTCCGGCGCGAAATATCGGCGTCGAGCCAGGCCTCGTGAACGGCTGGCCGTCCCGGCCGTCCGCGCAGTATCTGCATGCGCGTCGCCAGGTGCCGCGTCCGAATGACGGCAAGATCGATATCGGCGCGTTCGAATTCGCGCCGCCGAAAGCCAAGCGCTGATCGCACGGATGTCTATTCGGCGGGCAGCTTCGTGATCCAGTCGATCGTGATTTCCGCCACCTCGTCGCGCCAGGCGCGGCGGGAAAACGTATGGTCAGCCGCGGGCAGGTCGTGACGTATCATGCGGCCGTCGGCAATCAGCCGCTGCCAACGCGGAGACGCTTTGGTCGCATCGTCGAATTCCCGGGCGGTCAGGTCGTTGCCGCTCATGATCAGTAAGACCGGGCGTTCGTATCGCGACAGGCCGTCCGCCATCCGGTCGGCAAGACGGTTTCCGTTTCCGTTCTCGCCCGGGCCGTTGCTGTTTTCGCCGTTGTTCCTGTCGGCATCTGCCGCCGCCGTACGGACAGTGCCGAAAAACGAGCCCAGCGATTCCGCCAGTTTAAAGCGGCCGCGCAGTATTTTCGACCACATCTCCCGGCTGGTCAGACGCTGCAGATAATAGTGCCGCAACTGCGTTTTCGCGTACCCGGTTTCGCTACGGACCCAGGGGTTCAGCAGGACGGCTGCGGCAATGCGCGGGTCTGACGGCGCGTAGAACAGAATGGCGGAGGCCGCGTCACACAGCCCCCAAAGGATGATCTCGTCGAGTTCCGGCACCGCCTGCTGAAACGCATCTGCGGCCGCGCGGATATCATCGTCGATATTCTCGAATCCGGCGAAGTCGCCGCCGCTATCGCCCAGCCCGCGGTAATCGAACCGCATCGCGGCAATGCCGTCTTCGCTCAGCGCGCGGGCCAGGAGAAGAAACTGGCGATGACTGCCGATACGGTATTGCGGGCCGCCGACAACGATCAGGACGCCCCGCCGGGGCGTTCCCCGGGGGTCATCGTCCGGGCGGTGAACCACGCCGACGAGGTCGGCACCGCCACAGCGAAACGAGATGGCAGTCTCGGTACTCATGGATTGCGCACAGCGTCCAGCGTGACGTCGATCATGGCCGGTGCCGTCGTGGTTTCCTGGATGGTCCAGAAAGGTTCGCCCGGGCACAGCCGTGTGCGAATATCGAGGCCTTTGTCCGACCATGCGTCGATTACGCGCCGGCTGGCCGGGCTGTGGCCGCGTTCGGCATCGCCGGTTTCGACCCAGATGACCGGTACGTTATTCGGCGGCGGCATGTCGGCGAGACGCAGGGGATCCAGTTCCGCCGCAAGCGCCGGGTCGATCTCGTATCCTGCCACCTCGACGGCCTTGCCTGCGTCCCATAGCGCGCGCAGATCCCGGGTCGATTCTTTTTGCGCATTTCCCGTCAGCGCCGCGGCGACCCGGATCCGCAGGAACTGGTTCAGCATCGTTTCGCCGTTCCCGACCGGTTGCCAGAGGATCAGAGGGGACGGGTGCCGGAGGCTGGCAGCGAGCAGGGCTCCGGCCCGCAGCCCCAGCAGCATCGGAGCGTGGCCTGTCTTTTCCTGCAGCCAGTCGATTGCCGCATGGGCGTCTTCCCGCCAGGTGGTCCAGCGTGCATCGGCGAAATCGCCACTGCTGTCGCCGGTGCCGGTCAGGTCCAGCGACAGGAATCCGTAGCCCGCCGCGGCAAATGCCCGGCCCGTCAGATAGGTCATGCGGCGCGACATGTTCATTTCTTCGGCGAAGGGCGGCAGCATAAGAACGCATCCACGCGTCTCCGCCGGGGGCGGGTGATAGAGCGCAAACAGGCGGCGATCGCCAATCTCGATGAACAGGGGTTCGGGGGCAGCGGTCATATCGCCATCCCGCGGACAGCTGTCACGCTGCCAGCTTCTGGTCCACGAAATCTGTCAGGGTGCCGACCGATTCGAAGGCGTCGGCTGAAATTTCATCGTCTTCGACGAAAATATCGAACTGCTCTTCCAGGGCGGTGATGACCGTTACGACCGCCATGGAATCCAGTTCGGCGATGCTGCCCAGCAGAGGCGTGGATTCGGTAAAATTATCCGCCCGGTCTCCAAGCTGGAGAGTTTCGCCCAACACCTGCTTCACGACATCGATCGTTGCCATTACATTCGCCCCGTACGCATTTAATTAATAATTCGGTCGCGCCTTTATATTCCACGCCCGCCGTTCCGACAAAGGCCAATCGTGGTCCGGTGGCGGTATCAGGAACTTTCATGCAGGTAATTCGCAAATTCCGCGGTCTGATTTCCGAGTTCGGCTTCTGGAACGCTGTTCTCTATACGCTCGGTTTGGCGCTGCGCGCGATCTGTCCGAGGGTTTTTCTCTATCGCTACTACATTGTCGCCCAGCCGGTGCCGGACGGGGACCTGTTGCCGGCCCGGCGCGGCAAGTCGATCGACGTGCGCGAACTGTCGCAGGGCGACCCCGTATTCCGGGCGCTGCCGCTTGACGACGACGTGCTTGCCCGGCGGTTTGCGCAGGACTCGATATGTCTGGCCGCCTTCCAGGACGGAAAAGTCATCGGGTGTTTGTGGATGTGCTTCGATGCCTATGAAGAAGACGAGGTCCGGTGCATTTTCCGGCTCGACCCGCCGTCGCAGGTATCTTGGGATTTCGATGTCTATCTGCATCCCGACGCGCGCCTCGGATTTGCCTTTCTGCGGCTTTGGGATGCGGCAAACGCGCTCCTGCGCGCCCGCGGGATTTCCTGGTCGCTGAGCCGCATTTCGGGGTTCAACCCCGGATCGATGGCATCGCACAGCCGGATGGGTGCGACGCGTGTCGGCGGCCTGATTGCGGTCAAAGGCCCCAAAAGACAGCTCGTTTTCAGTAGTTATACGCCGTTTGTCAGCTTTCGGCGGCTCGATCGCCCGCTTCCCGAATACGCGGTTTCTGCGCCGCGGAATGCCGAGACGCGTTGATCCTGCCGCTATTTCTGCTATTCCCTTGCGCGAATCCACTGCGTAAACGGCCCTGCCGATGTTGCTACATGAGTTGATCGAGACGACCGCCCGCCGAACCCCGGCGGCGGATGCATTGCAGTTCCGCGACGATGTCTGGAGCTACGAGCGGCTGAACGACGAGGTGCAGCACTTCGCGCGCTGCCTCGTCGGGCTCGGCGTCGGGCGCGCCGAGCGCGTCGCGGTATTTCTCGATAAACGCTTCGAGACAGTCGTCGGGACATTCGGCGCCGCCGCCGGCGGCGGCGTGTTCGTGCCCGTCAACCCGATCCTGAAGCCGGCCCAGGTCGGCCATATCCTGACCGACTGCAACGTGCGGGTATTGGTGACGTCGGCGGCGCGTCTCACGCCCTTGATCGAAACACTGGGCGATTGCCCCGACCTGAAACATGTGATCCTCATCGACGGCGACCCGGGGCAGCACAGCCTCGCCGGTATAGACGTTCATGCGTGGGACGGGCTCGAACCGTCAGGCGCGCCGCACCCGGTTATCGACGACGACATGGCCGCGATCCTCTATACGTCCGGCAGCACCGGTCGCCCCAAGGGCGTGGTCTTGTCGCACCGGAACATGGTGGCCGGTGCGATCAGCGTGAGCACCTATCTCGAAAATGTTCCCGAAGACCGCATCCTGTGCGTGCTGCCGTTCAGCTTCGATGCCGGCTACAGCCAGATGACAACGGCTTTTCGGGTTGGCGCCTGCGCGGTTCTGATGAATTACCTGTTGCCGAACGACGTGGTCAAAACCGCGGCGAAGCAGCGGATTACAGGTATCGGCGGCGTCCCGCCGCTGTGGAATCAGCTCGCGGGTCTGACCTGGCCGGAAGAGGCCGTGGCCTCAATGCGCTATTTTACCAATACCGGCGGCCACATGCCGCGGGCGACGCTCGACCGCCTGCGCGCCTCGTTGACCAATGCGAAACCCTATCTGATGTACGGTCTGACCGAAGCTTTCCGGTCGACCTACCTGCCGCCGGAAGAGGTTGATAAAAGGCCGGATTCCATGGGCAAGGCGATCCCGAATGCGGAAATTCAGATCGTGAACGAAAACGGCGAGCTCTGCGCGGCGGACGAACCGGGCGAACTGGTTCATCGCGGTGCCCTCGTGTCTCTGGGGTACTGGAACGATCCCGAACGCACGGCGGAACGGTTCAAGCCTGCGCCCGGTCAGCTGCCGGGCCTGCCGATGACCGAATATGCCGTCTGGTCGGGCGATACGGTCCGCCGCGATGCCGAGGGCTTCCTTTACTTCGTGGGCCGGCGTGACGAGATGATCAAGAGCTCCGGCTACCGGATCAGCCCGACCGAGCTTGAAGAGGTCGTATATTCGTCCGGCGCAGTCAGTGAAGCGGTCGCGCTTGGCCTGCCCCATCCGATGATCGGTCAGGGCATCGTGATCGTGGCGACACCGCCTCCCGAAGGCAGTCTGGATGCCGACGCGGTGATCGCCGCGTGCCGCGACGCGCTGCCCCAATTCATGGTGCCGCATGCGGTGGTCGAACGGTCCTCGCTTGAGCGGAACCCCAACGGTAAGATCGACCGGAAAAAGCTGTCGGAGGAACTGGCAGGCTTTTTCGAGGAGGAGTCGTGAGCGAAGCGCCAAAAACAGCGAAGCGTGGAAAACCCGCAGCCGTCACCGCCCCGATCGAGCGGTTTCCGGTCGAGGGTGGCGATCTGGTGATTGGCGGTGTCCCGCTCACCATGCTTGCGCGCCGTATCGGGGCAACGCCGTTTTTTGCCTATGACCGCGACCTGATCACGCAGCGCATCGCGCACCTGCGCGAGATGCTGCCGGACGGCGTGAATCTCAACTTCGCGATGAAAGCGAACCCGATGCCGGCCGTCGTACAGCACGCGGCGACGCTGGTGGATGGCATTGATGTCGCGTCTGCACTGGAAATGAACGTCGCGCTTGACACCACGATGCCGCGCGAACGCATCAGCTTTGCCGGTCCCGGCAAGACCGAAGAGGAAATCGCCCGCGCCGTGGCCGCCGGAATCGTGATCAATCTCGAATCCGAAAACGAAATGGAAATCGTCGCACGCCATGCCGCCGGCCTTGGCGTCGTAACACCGGTGGCCGTGCGGGTGAATCCCGATTTCGAGCTCAAGACCTCGGGCATGCGGATGAGCGGCGGGCCGAAGCAGTTCGGCGTCGACGCCGAGCGCGTGCCCGACATGCTGAAGCGCATGGGCGCGCTGGCGTCTCTCGAATTTCACGGCTTTCACATTTTCAGCGGCTCGCAGAACCTGCGGGAGGATGCGCTGATCGAGGCGCAGAGCAATACGGTCGATCTGGCAATCTCGCTGGCCGCCGCAGCGCCCGGACCGGTGAAGCACCTGAACATCGGCGGTGGCTTCGGCATTCCGTATTTCCCCGGCGATACAACGCTCGATCTCGCGCCGATTGCGGCGAACCTTGCAGTGCTGATGGACCGGATCAAAGCGGATCTGGGCGATGTGCGCGTGGTTATCGAACTCGGCCGGTATATCGTCGGCGAGGCGGGCATATATGTCAGCCGTATCGTCGACCGCAAGGAGTCGCGCGGTAAGATATTCCTGATTACCGACGGCGGGTTGCATCATCAGCTTGCCGCATCCGGCAATTTCGGCCAGGTGATCCGCAAGAACTATCCGGTCGCCATCGGCAATCGCATGAACGAGCCGGCGAGCGAAACAGCCGATATTGTCGGTTGTCTGTGCACGCCTCTCGACCTGCTGGGCGACAAGGTCGATATCCCGGCGGCCGATGTGGGCGATCTCGTCGTTCTTTTTCAGTCCGGCGCCTACGGCCTGACGGCCAGTCCGACCGCGTTTCTGAGCCATCCGACGCCGCTGGAGGTTCTGGTGTGACGGGACTTGCCGGTTGGGTCGGCGGCGAAGCGGATCGGTCATCTTCCGATGCCGTCAACGGGATGCTGGCGGCGGGCCACGCGCACGAGGGCTCCGGCCGGGCGACCGAAACACTGCCGAGGGCCGGCATCGGCCTGCAGGGCTGGCCGTCCGATCTGTCGGTTCATCGCAGCGACGACATACTGGCTGCGGTGTATGGCCAGCCACAATGGCGCGACGAAGGCTATCGGCGGCGCGCGGCGGCGCACGGCTCCGCGGCGGTGCTGGTTGACGCATGGCGGGAAAGGGGCACCGACCTGTTCGATGTGTTTGGCGGGCCGGCATCGCTGGCCATTGTCGATGCCCGGAAACGCGAAGCGCTGATTGCGATCGATCGCATCGGTATCCAGCAGATGTCTTTCGCTCTGTCGCCGGACGGCGCGCTGGTCTTTGCCTCCGATGCCCGGGCCGTCTGCTGGCACCCGGCGATCGATGCGCGCATATCGCGCCAGGCGCTGTTCAACTATCTCTATTTCTACATCAGCCCGGGCCCACCCACGATCTTCGAGGGCGTCGAAAAACTGCAGCCCGGTCAATTCTGTCATTTCAGGAACGGTGCGCTGACCAGATCTTTCTACTGGCAGCCGGCGTATGCCGAACCGACAGGCGCGCGCGCCGAGGAATACGCCGAACGGATGCGCGAAGGCCTGAATGCCAGTGTCGGTGCGGCTTCGGATAGCGTCGAAGATGTCGAGGTCGGGTCCTTCCTGAGCGGTGGGCTCGACAGCACGACGGTATCCGGATATCTCGCCGGGCATCGCCCCGGTGCCAAAAGTTTCACGATCGCGTTTCCCGAGGAAAAGTACAACGAACTGCCGTGGGCCGAGACCGGTGCGAAACATTTCGGGCTCGATCATGTCACTCACGTTCTGACCCCGGCGGAGACCGTTGCAGCGATCCCCGGCATCGTCGAAGCCCATGACGAGCCCTATGGAAATTCTTCATCTGTCCCCGCTTATGTCTGTGCGCGAGTCGCGCGTGAGAACGGGATCGGGCTGCTGCTTGCCGGGGATGGCGGCGACGAAATTTTTGCCGGCAACGAGCGTTATGTCGAACAGCGGCGATACGACGCCTGGCAGCGCATACCGTCGCCGCTTCGCAGCTTGCTGATACGTCCCCTGCTGAAGGTCGCGGCGACGGCCGGGGGTAACAGCGTTTTCGCGCGTGCCGGGGCCTATGCCGATCGCGCATCGACGCCGCTCCCGGACCGGTTGCAGGCCTACAATCTCATGGCGACGACAGCGCTCGGCACGCTGTTCCATCCCGATTTTCTCGCCGCGCTCGATTTCGATGGGCCGCTGCAGCTTGTTCGTGAAATCTACAACCGACCGTCGGATGCAACAGAACTTAAGCGGATGCATTTCCTCGACCTGCATATCACGCTGGCGGATAACGATCTGCGAAAGGTGAACCGGGCCTGCGAACTGGCGGGGGTCCGGGTCGCGTACCCGATGCTGGATGAAGACCTTGTGACGTTCGCCGCCGGAATTCCGTCGGAGATGCTGCTACCCGGGGGACGGCTGCGCGGTTTCTACAAGGATGCGATGAGCGGGTTTCTGCCGGCGGAGATTCTCAACAAGCAAAAGCACGGTTTCGGGATGCCGTTTGCCGAATGGACCCGCTCGCCGGGGGACCTGCGCGACATGGCAGAAGAGGCGCTTGAGGCGTTTGCCAGGCGCGATATTCTGGCGAAAGCACTGCTCGGGGAAATCCGCGATGATCTGGCGGGGGTCCGGGACAGTCGCTTCGGTGGTCTGATCTGGGATATAATGATGCTGGAATTCTGGCTTTCGCGTCATGGCGACATCGCTACATTACGTTGAACGATTTCCGTTTGCGGCTATTATGCGCGCGGGAACTCTGGTTTTGGTTACGGTAGATAATGGTGGGCACAATGTTGTGGAATAAGCTTGGCGGCGCTCTTCTCGTACTGAGTGTTGCGGCACTGACCGGTTGTTCCTCGCTTGAGGAGCTTCCGACGGCAAAACCGGTTGCCGAGACGGAAGAACTGGAAACCGAATACCGGATCGGCTCCGACGATTCGCTTCAGATTTTCGTCTGGCGAAATCCCGAGCTGTCGAACAGCGTGTCTGTGCGTCCCGACGGCAAGATTACGATCCCGCTGATCGAGGATCTGCCGGCGACCGGCAAGACGCCGACGGAACTGGCACGCGATATCGAAAAACAGCTCAGCGTGTACATTCAGGATCCTATCGTCACCGTCATCATGCGCGGTTTCGTGGGCCTGCCCAAAGACCGTGTCCGCGTTGTCGGCGAAGCCGCCCAGCCCCAGGCGCTCCCGTACCGGTCGACCATGACGTTGCTGGATATCATGATTTCGGTTGGCGGCCTGACGGACTTCGCCGATGGCAATCGTGCAACGATCTCGCGCCTGGTGGATGACGAGTTGAAGCAGTTCAGGGTGCGGATCGACGATATGCTGCGTGCCGGCGATATGACGGCCAATGTCAGGATCATGCCCGGCGACGTGATCGTTATTCCCGAAGCCTGGTTCTGATCCGCCGGCGGCCCGCCCGGTGCCGCGCGCAGAATTTATATTGCGGATTGTTTCGCCGGTAACCAAATACCCTTTTGCATCTATCGTGCCGTATGCCAGCTCAGAGAGCTTCAGATCAGCCCGTCGATGAGGTCGAATGTCATAGGGTATTGATTTGGTTGGCGAATTTTTGTGCGGAAACTTCCGAACATTTACTGTTCTGCAGTTCTGTGTCGGGCCATCTTACCGAATGTAACGTTAATCCCGAGACGATCATCTTGTTGAATTTATAAAGATTTGTTGCTAATTTATTCGATGTAGGGTCATCGTGGGTAAAACAGGCACAAAGTCAAAGACGCGCCCCTCGGTTGGCGCCGGCGCATTCCGGTGCTGAGAGGTTGTCGGCATTGACACCGTGCTTGAGATGATCGCGGAGTGAGCAGGTTGAGTAGTATGGGCAGTTATCGGGATCAGCGTATCGTGGTGGATAGAACAAAAGTAGAATTACGGCTGTTCAATTCTCGCCAGCAATCTTGGTAGGGAGGCTGCGGGTCGATGAACGAATTATATGTACAGCTTCTTGGATACCTCACGTCGATCTGGCGGCGTCGTTGGTATGCCATTGCCATTTCCTGGCTGGTCTGCGGTGCAGGTTGGACGATGGTCGCCGGTCTTCCCGACAAATACGAATCCCAGGCGCGCGTATATGTCGACATGGACACCATGCTTGGGCCGCTGATGAAGGGCATCGCGGTTCAGGTCAACATGTTCCAGCAGATCGATATCATGCAGCGCACGTTGCTGAGCCGGCCCAATCTCGAAAAAGTCATCCTGATGACCGATCTGGATCTCAAGATCAAATCGGATGCCGAAAAAGAGGCGTTGATCGAGAAGCTGGAAAATTCCATTTCCATCCGACAGCAGGGCCGTAACCTTTTCCGGGTCGCCTATGACGACCGTGAGCCTGCCATTACCAAGCGTGTGGTTCAGGCTGTGCTCCAGATTTTCGTTGAGAGTAACCTGGGGTCGAGCCGGAAGGACATGGACTCCACACGCAGGTTCCTCTCGGATCAGATCAAGGATTACGAACGTCAGCTGGAATTGGCGGAAAACAAGCTCGCTATGTTCAAGCGCAAGAATCTCGGCATGCTCCCGGGCGAGGGGAACTATTATTCCAACATGCAGGCCATGCGGACGCAGTACAAGCGGACCCAGGGCCAGATGGCCGAGGCGATGACCGTTCGCGATGAACTGAAGGAGCAACTCACGTCGGTGCCCCAGTTTCTTGAGCTGGCCGGCGGTACGCCGGATATCGCCCTGGCTTCCTCTGCGGGCGATGGACCGGAATCAGACACGCAGATCCGGATTTTCGAATTGCAGAAAGTGGTCGACAGCCTGCTGACCCGCTACACCGCGAAACATCCCGATGTGGCTACCACCATCAAACGCCTCGAGACTCTGAAGAAAGAACTGGCCGAGGAGCGCAAGGCCGAATTCGGACCCTCGGATGATGCTGCCCTGGAAGAGCAGGCGGTCGAAGGCGGCAAGAACGTTGTGCCCAATCCCGTCTACGAGCAAGTGAAAATCCAGCTCGTACAGCAGGAAGCGGCGATAGCGGCGTTCAAGCGTCGTGTCGAAAAAGAGGCCGTCGAAGTAAAGAAGTGGGAGCAGATGGCCGGACGTGTGCCGCAGGTTGAGGCTGAACTTGCCCGTTTGAGCCGTGATTACGAAATCGTCAAGCGCGGTTACGAAGAGCTTCGCCAGCGTCAGGAATCGGCGCGACTGGCATCCGATATGGAAACCAAGGCGCAAAAGGTGCAGTTCCGCATCGTCGATCCGCCCAAGCTTCCGCTGAAGCCGAGCGGTCCGAACCGTCCCCTGTTCATGGCCGTCGTGCTGGTTGCGGGTCTTGGTGCCGGCCTCGCCTTTGCGTTCCTCCTCGGTCAGGTGAATTCCACTTTCCAGACCGTCCAGCGTTTGCGGCAGACCTTCGCACTGCCCGTTCTGGGGTGTGTAACCGCCATCACATCGGTCGGCGAACGCCGCCGGCGTCGGCGTGAACTGCTCGGTTTTGGCCTGGTGGCCGCTAGCTTGATTGTCGCGTTCGGAGGTCTCCTCATGGTTGAAGTCATGGGCGCAAATGGCTTGCTTGCGACCGTCAAGGGACTTAGCATCGTCTAACTTCGGGGTAGGCGATGACTGATACAGATCGACCGCGTCGCGGCTCTTCCGGCGACGACAATGCAACTTCAGGCAGTGAAAAGCCCGAATCGGACACGATGCCCTCATCCGGGCTCCCGTCATCCGACCCGTTATCGAACCCGTCATCCTCCGTGGAGAAAGCGGCTGAGAAACTGAGCGGCGCCCGGAACGCTTCTTCGTCGCAAGCGCCGTCGGAACGACAGCCTGCACCTGACCAGACCAGCAGCATCGAACGCTTTCTGAATGCCAATGACAGCGATGCCATGGCCCGGCCCGGCGCCGGTCCGGATGCATTCGAACAACCGCCTTCTGCAGATCAGCCGGTATCTGGCATGTCCGATACCGCCGCTGATGCTTCTGCAGAATTCCCTGGCGCAGTTGAG
>TARA_R110002110_G_scaffold13673_7_pt1 | contig 14371 bp, 9 predicted proteins | sample TARA_R110002110 | Tara Oceans TARA_R110002110 (sample SAMEA4397330) | marine metagenome | biome: Polar Biome; feature: [SRF] surface water layer (ENVO:00010504); material: water (ENVO:00002006), including particulate matter (ENVO:01000060) such as... | depth 5 m
AGAATAGGAAACAGCCACATCCACAGTCTGAATGTCCTGACCACCTGAGACGGCCACAACAAAGGGTGGTACACCCTGGCTGAATGCGATTTGCACGTCACCGGACGCCATCGCGGCCGACATTGCTGTGCCTGTTTCGAAAGAAACCCAGTTCACTTTCATGCCCAGGGCTTCGTCATATGCGCCGCTTGCTTTTGCTTCCATCATGGGCAGAGGCCATTCCAGGAAATATGCGACTGTGATTTCACCATGCGCATCGGCGAATGCTGCTTGGCCTGTCATCGCCATCACGACACCAGCTACAAATCCAGTTGTTGTCTTCTTGATCATTGTTTTCTCCCGTTGATCATTCCCGATCCTTTATTGGTCGGGTTTTCTTGGTTATTTCTCGCTGTTCATCTGCCTGTCAGTTTTGCCTTATCATGATCGCTTCACGGCTCTGCCGATATCTCTGAAAATCATGATCAGACGATACTAACCTTACGCACCATGCAACCTATCTTTTGAGTGAGCAATCAATTCCAATCAATTTTTCAAGGTCTTCCTTGCACAAATTGGCCTCATCGCACGATAATTGAACAGTTGCGGCAGATTTCAAGTGGCGCAGTTTGTGTTCCAGACCTTCAAAAAACAAATGTCCAATTCTTGATGGTTCATGAGTCCAGTTTAATCCATTCAAGGGAAACTGATCTCATCAGTCAAATATCCGGGGAGAAATGGGTCCGGCGACAACCGATCATTTCGCCCGTGAACATACATACACCCAAACGTCACATACACCCAAACATCACAGAAACGCTGACTTGTCTGGATTCACCATTCCGGCCAGACTGGCCCTACTCGATTCTAAAAAAAAGCAGTGTTGTATATCTTTAGAATGGCGCGCCTAGCCTTGAATTCACACATCGCCCCCGACGCGAAGAAAGGTCTGAACCCCATGGACGGTACTTTTAACGAAAATGATATTTCCCGCGTTGTCGAGGTCGACCGCGCGCACATCTGGCATCATCTAAGCCAGCACAAGCCCTATGAAACAACGGACCCCCGCATCATTGTCGAAGGCAAAGGCATGCGAGTCTGGGATCAAAAAGGCAAAGAACACCTTGATGCGGTGTCAGGTGGGGTCTGGACTGTCAATGTGGGCTATGGCCGCGAACGTATCGCTAACGCTGTGCGCGATCAGTTGATCAAGCTGAACTTTTTTGCGGGGTCTGCAGGCTCCATCCCCGGCTCCAACTTTGCCGAAATGCTGATCGATAAAATGCCGGGGATGTCTCGCGTCTATTACTGCAATTCTGGCTCCGAGGCGAACGAAAAGGGCTTTAAGATGGTCCGCCAGATCGCGCACAAGCGTTATGGCGGCAAAAAGTACAAGGTGCTGTACCGCGATCGCGACTATCATGGCACAACAATCACTGCCCTGTCAGCGGGCGGGCAGGATGAACGAAACGCGCAATATGGCCCCTTCACAGAAGGGTTTATCCGCGTCCCACATTGCCTTGAATATCGCGCGTTTGAACAAGACGGCGCGCCACAGGAAAACTATGGTGTGTGGGCTGCGGATCAGATTGAAAAGGTGATCTTGGCAGAAGGCCCCGACACCGTCGGCGGCCTGTGCCTAGAACCTGTGACTGCGGGTGGCGGTGTGATCACGCCCCCGGATGGGTATTGGGACCGTGTGCAGGAGATTTGCAAAAAGTACGACATCCTGCTGCACATTGATGAAGTCGTATGTGGCGTTGGTCGCACCGGTGCCTGGTTTGGCTATCAGCACTACGGCGTCAAACCTGATATGGTGACAATGGCCAAAGGTGTTGCATCTGGCTATGCCGCAATCGCATGCCTTGTGACCACCGAAGAGGTGTTCAACATGTTCAAGGACGACGCCGCAGACCCGATGAACTACTTCCGCGATATCTCAACCTTTGGCGGCTGTACCGCGGGTCCGACAGCAGGCATTGAGAATATGAAGATTATTGAGGATGAAAACCTTCTCGAAAACACCACCAAGATGGGCGACTATATGCTCGGCAAGCTTGAAGAGTTGGCGGACAAACACGCGGCCATTGGTCAGGTACGCGGCAAGGGATTGTTTCTGGGTGCAGAATTGGTAGAGGATCGCGACAGCCGGGCACCCGTGCATGAAAAGATGGCACAGGCCGTGGTGGGCGACTGCATGCAGCAAGGTGTCATTATCGGAATGACGAACCGATCCCTGCCCGGCAAGAACAATACATTATGTTTCTCGCCTGCGTTGATCGCCAAGAAAGACGACATTGATCAAATCATCACTGCTGTTGATGGCGCGCTTGGTCGTGTGTTCTCCTGAACGCAACTGCATGTTGGTGATAACGTGATTTAAGAATGGTGTGTTGGGCTTGACCCGACATGCTATTGCACCGTAATTGAGGACGTCTTGCCCGAACATGACAACACGTGAGCGGCGGCCATCGGCCATTTTCCGCGCGCTATTCATAATCATCGGAACATAGCGCAACCATATGCGTTAAAAGTCCAAGTATTAACGGGAGACTACTATGATTAAACTACTTATCGCTTTACCGCTTGTCGCTGCTTTGGCTGCTTGCGAAACCCAGAACCAATCTACGGCTGCCGGTGCTCTGACAGGTGCCGCATTGGGTGCCGCTGTCTCAAATGACAGCGACAACATCAAAGGCGCGATCATCGGCGGCATCGCTGGTGCTGCCGCGGGCAACTATTTGGGCCGTACACAGAGCGGTCGATGCGTGTACCAAAACTCCGCTGGCCAGCGGTATACGGCCGCTTGCCCATAACGACTTAAGACACTCATTGAATATGATTGGCCCGGGTTTGGCGACCCGGGCCTTTTTTGTCGACCAGTCAGAAAATATCACTCGATGACATATCAATGTTGGCGCAGCGGCCTCTCTCGCCCCTCTCCGTTCCATATTTTCAATTATTGAAATAAAAAGTCTCATTAATTGCTTTACGATGTCAATAATCTACGCTAAAGTTAGAATCGAGGAAGACTATTTTCGCGCGTTGATAATGCCAGATTGAAGCTCAACTAGGTCCACTATAGGATAGCGATTATGGCACTCCCGGTTGAGACATTCTTTCTACACCCCGACGCACAGGGGACGCTGCAACAGCAGATTCAGCAGATGATCGCGCAAGGCATTCTTTCCGGTCGCTTCCAACATGGTGAAAAACTCCCCTCAACACGCAAATTGGCGGGGCATCTGGGTATCAGCCGAATTACCGTCACGATTGCCTATACTGAATTGTTGGCGAACGATTATCTGATCTCAAAGGGCCGGTCTGGATATTTTGTATCAGACAACGCGCCCGCGCCGCCACGGTTTTCGCCGACGGCGCAAGAGACCGATGCGGTTGATTGGTCTCGGGCAATAGGCCAGAAATTTAGTGGGGGTGCCACGCCATCAAAGCCACAGGATTGGGCCAAGTATCGGTTTCCTTTCATTTATGGCCAAGCTGATCCAACACTTTTTGATCACGCAAATTGGCGACTCTGTGCACTACAAGCTTTGGGCCAACGCGATTTTACATCGTTGACGACGGATTATTACGACAAGGATGATCCACAACTGATCGAATTTATCGCGCGCCACACCCTGCCCCGACGCGGCATTTCGGCACGACCTGAACAGATATTGATTACGCTGGGTGCACAAAACGCTCTGTGGTTGACCACGCAAGTGCTGCTAACGCAAAGACGCCGCGCCGTGTTAGAGGACCCCTGCTATCACGCATTGCGAGACATCTTATCCCAGTCCAGATGCCATGTGACGCCTGTTCGCGTTGATCGAGATGGATTACCGCCAGATGCGATACCACCCAATACGGATGTGATTTTCACGACACCCAGCCATCAATGCCCCACCAACACGACCATGCCAATGACCCGCCGTACTGCACTATTGGAGCGGGCGCGCGAAATGGATGCGTTGGTTGTTGAGGACGATTACGAATTCGAAATGTCGTTCCTGAAATCACCTTCGCCCGCGCTCAAATCTCTCGATACGGATGGACGTGTGATTTATGTCGGCAGCTTTTCAAAGTCGCTGTTTCCGGGGTTAAGATTGGGATATCTTGTTGGATCTGAACCCTTTATAAGAGAGGCTCGGGCGCTACGGGCCAGCGTTTTGCGCCACCCACCGGGCCATATCCAGCGGACCACTTCATACTTTCTGTCCTTGGGCCACTATGACGCCCTGATCCGACGGATGGGCACCGCAATGCAAGAACGTCGCCGCGTGATGGAAGCGGCACTGGCGGAGCATAATCTTGAGGTGTCGGGCAAAGGGTATCATGGCGGCTCGTCGTTCTGGATGCGCGCGCCGGACAAAGTTGATACCGACGAATTAGCGCGCCGCCTTAACAAAAAAGGCGTCCTCATTGAACCAGGACGCGCTTTTTTTGCAGGCGACGTTCAACCAGCAAACTACTATCGTCTCGCCTATTCTTCTGTCCCAACGGCACGGATCGCAGAAGGGGTCAACATTATTGCAAAGGAAATAGGGGAAATGTCATGACCTGGCATTATGAACCCCATCTTTTTGGACCTAACGGACGACTGACCCACAGCTTACCCTGCGGCCAACACGAACCAGATTCGCTCAAATCACCCAATCTTAAGGATGTTCTGCCATGAAAATGACCACCGAAGAGGCCTTTGTAAAAGTTCTACAAATGCACGGTATCGACAACGCGTTTGGGATCATTGGATCTGCCATGATGCCGATCTCTGATCTGTTCCCAGCTGCAGGCATCAAATTCTGGGATTGCGCCCACGAAACGTCCGGCGGCATGATCGCTGACGGCTACACACGCGCTTCTGGCAAAATGTCGATGGCCATTGCTCAAAACGGCCCCGGCATCACCAACTTTGTCACGCCGATCAAGACCGCGTATTGGAACCACACACCGATGTTGCTTGTTACACCGCAGGCTGCCAACAAAACCATCGGTCAGGGCGGTTTCCAGGAAATCGAACAGATGAAACTGTTTGAAGATATGGTTTGCTATCAAGAAGAAGTACGTGACCCATCTCGTATGGCCGAAGTACTGAACCGCGTGATCGAAAAAGCATGGCGTGGTTGCGCACCCGCACAGATCAACATCCCACGTGATTACTGGACCCAAGTGATCGACATTGAACTGCCACAGATCATTCGTCTTGAGCGCCCACAGGGTGGCGAACAAGCGGTTGCAGACGCCGCCAAGCTGCTCTCTGAGGCAGAATTCCCCGTCATCCTGAACGGCGCTGGTGTGATCTTGTCTGGCGGCATCAATGCGTCGGTAAAGCTGGCCGAGGCGTTGAGCGCCCCTGTTGCCTGTGGTTATCAGCACAACGATGCGTTCCCCGGCGGGCACCCGCTGGCTGTTGGTCCACTGGGCTATAACGGTTCCAAGGCGGCAATGGAGTTGATCCAAAAGGCTGACGTCGTATTGGCGCTTGGCAACCGCCTGAACCCATTCTCGACTTTGCCCGGCTATGGCATCAACTACTGGCCACAGAATGCCAAGATCATTCAAGTCGATATCAACTCTGACCGCATCGGTCTGACCAAAAAGGTTGACGTTGCAATCCAGGGTGACGCGAAAGTCGTGGCCGAACAATTGCTTGCTCAATTGAGCGACGGCGCAGGCGACAAAGGCCGCAAAGAGCGTACTGATTTGATTTCGATGACGAAATCTCGCTGGGCGCAAGAATTGTCGTCGATGGATCACGAAGATGACGCGGATGAAGGTGTGGATTGGAACGAGCGTGCGCGTGATCGCCAGCCAAACCACATGTCACCCCGTCAAGCATGGCGCGCGATCATGTCTGCCATGCCAAAAGATGCGATTGTGTCTTCTGACATCGGCAACAACTGCGCCATCGGCAACGCCTACCCGTCCTTTGATAAGGGTCGCAAATATCTAGCACCGGGCCTCTTTGGTCCCTGCGGATACGGCCTGCCTGCCATCCTTGGTGCAAAAATCGGCTGTCCTGATGTGCCAGTTGTTGGCTTTGCCGGTGACGGCGCGTTCGGCATCTCAATGAACGAAATGACGGCATGTGGCCGCGGTGATTGGCCTGCGATCACCATGATCATATTCCGCAACTATCAGTGGGGTGCTGAAAAACGAAACACCACGCTCTGGTTTGATGATAACTTTGTCGGCACCGAACTGAATGAAGGCGTGAACTATGCGGAAATCGCCAAAGGATGTGGCTTGAAGGGTATTCAGGTAACGTCGATGGAACATTTGACAGAAGCCCTGAACACAGCCGTCAAAGAGCAGATGAAAGATGGCGTAACCACGTTCATCGAAGTTGTTCTGAATCAGGAGCTAGGTGAACCTTTCCGTCGCGATGCGATGAAAAAGCCAGTTTCGGTTGCAGGCATCAGTAAAGACGACATGCGCCAGCAGGCGCGTACATAAATCTGGTGTCAAAAGCCAAAAAACAAAGGGGTGAGCTATGAGTGTGCTGCAAGGTTTATCGAAACGTGCAGCCGCCCGGCCCGCCCACATCGTCCTAAGCGAAGGCCACGACCCCCGGGTCGTGGCCGGCGCAATTGAAGCGGTGCGCAGCGGTATTGCACGGATCACACTTGTGGGTCCCACCGCTAAAGTCACTGCCCAACTGTCGAAAGCTGGCGCATCGGATTCAGACAAAATTGCCATCCAAGATCCCGAAACATCGCCGCTCACTGCAGAATTTGCCCAAACATATTTTGAGCTTCGCCAGCATAAGGGCGTCAGTGAAGATGTTGCAAACACCCAAGCGCATGATCCATTGGTCTTTAGTGCCATGATGGTGCGCAATGGCCACGCAGATGGGACTGTGGGCGGGGCTGTTGCAACCACCTCTGAAACTGTGCGCGCCGCTTTACAAATCATCGGCAAGGCGAAAGAAGCGCCCTTGGTGTCCAGCTTTTTCCTCATGGCCTTGCCCGCCAACCACCCCTCCGGCCGCAGCGCCATGGTGTTTGGCGATTGCGGTTTGGTCATCGATCCAAATGCCGGCGAACTTGCGGCTATCGCAGTCGCCTCTGCTGCGTCGTGCCAAAAACTGTTGGGGGAAACCCCGCGTGTGGCCTTATTGTCATTCTCGACCAAAGGCTCTGCGCGCCATGCCGCCGTGACCAAAGTGTCCGAGGCGGTAGACATCTTGCATGCGAACCACCCCGATCTGATTGCTGATGGCGAACTGCAATTCGACGCCGCCTTTGTGCCCGAGATCGGCGCATCAAAAGCACCCGGGTCAGATGTGGCAGGGCATGCCAACGTCATGATCTTTCCAAATCTCGACGCAGGCAATATTGGCTACAAAATCGCGCAACGGATCGGCGGCGCAGATGCTATTGGCCCCGTGCTGCAAGGTCTTGCCAAGCCTGCAAATGATCTGTCTCGTGGATGCACCGCGCAGGACGTAACGAACATGATCGCTGTCACCACCCTTCAGGCGGCCCTTTGATAATAAGTCAGGAATCACCATGACGCACAAACAGCCTGTTCTCGACCTGTCGCCCAAGGTGTCCGACGAGATCCGCAAGACGACCTGTTATATGTGCGCATGTCGCTGTGGCATTAACGTGCATATGAAAAAGGGTGAAGACGGTGAGATGAAGGTCGCCTATATCGAAGGCAACCGTGATCACCCGGTGAACCAAGGGGTGCTTTGCGCCAAAGGCTCTGCCGGGATCATGCAGCACAACGCCCCCTCGCGCCTGCGCAGCCCGCTGAAACGTGTCGGCCCACGCGGATCTGGTGAGTTTGAAGAAATCAGCTGGGATGAGGCCTATCAGATTGCCGCCGATTGGCTTGAGCCAATCCGCAAGGACAACCCAGAGAAGCTGGCGTTTTTCACAGGTCGTGACCAATCCCAGTCTTTCACCAGCTTCTGGGCGCAGGCGTTTGGTACGCCCAACTATGCGGCGCACGGCGGGTTCTGTTCGGTGAACATGGCCGCCGCTGGTATCTACACCATGGGCGGTGCGTTCTGGGAATTTGGCCAGCCTGATTGGGACCATACCAAACTATTCATGCTGTTCGGGGTTGCCGAAGACCACGATTCAAACCCGATCAAGATGGGCATCGGCAAGATCAAAGGTCGCGGCGCACGCGTTATTGGGGTGAACCCGATCCGCACTGGATACAACGCCGTTGCGGATGATTGGGTTGGCATCACACCCGGCACCGATGGGTTGTTCATCCTTGCGATGATCCATTGCTTGATGAAGGCGGGCAAGATGGATCTCAACTATCTGGCCCAATACACCGACGCCCCCGTGCTGGTGAACAACGACCCCAAATCACCCAACTATGGCCTTTTTCTGCGCGACGACGATGGCAAAGAATTGGTGATTGACCGTGGCACGGGCAAGCTGACCGCCTATGACAAGCCGGGCGTGAAGCCAGACCTTGCAGGGACCCACCGCGCCAAGGGTGTGACGCACACGCCTGTTTTCCACCAGATGGCCGAGAAATATCTGAACGACGAATTCGCACCCGAAGCGGTAGCGGACCGTTGCGGCATCCCCGCCAAACGCATCCGGGCCATCGCTGCCGAACTGGCGCGCGTGGCGTTTGAAGAATCGTTTGAGTTGGACCACGAATGGACCGATTTCCGCGGCGAAACCCACAAGACCATGACCGGGCGCCCGGTTAGCTTTCACGCCATGCGCGGGATTTCAGCCCACGCCAATGGGTTCCAGACCTGCCGCGCTTTGCATGTGTTGCAGATCATCCTTGGCACTGTCGAAGTTCCCGGCGGTTTCCGTTTCAAACCGCCCTATCCAAAACCCGCCAAGGCACACCCGAAACCGCATGTCGGCATAACCGTAGGCGCGCCGCTCAACGGTCCGCACCTTGGCTTTGTACATGGCCCTGACGATCTGGCGCTGAAAGAAGATGGAACGCCCGCCCGTATCGACAAAGCGTTTACATGGGAAAACCCGATGTCCAGCCATGGGCTAATGCACATGGTAATCTCCAACGCCCATGCCGGTGATCCTTACAAGATCGACACGCTGTTTATGTACATGGCGAACATGTCGTGGAATTCGTCGATGAACACTGGCGGCGTGATGGAAATGCTGACTGACAAGGACGAAAACGGTGATTACGTCATCCCACATATCATCTATTCGGACGCATATTCGTCCGAAATGGTCGCCTATTCCGACCTGATCCTGCCTGACACCACATACCTTGAACGCCACGATTGTATTTCTCTGCTCGATCGCCCGATCTGCGAGGCCGACGCGGCGGCGGACGCGATCCGTTGGCCAGTGGTGGAACCCGACCGCAACGTCAAAGGCTTCCAATCGGCGCTGTGTGATCTGGGTGCAAAGCTCGGCTTGCCCGGTTTCGTCAACGACGATGGCAGCCAAAAATACGCCGACTACGCCGACTACATCGTTAACCACCAACGCCGTCCGGGCATTGGCCCACTTGCGGGATGGCGCGCGGGCGAAAACGGCCTGCAATCTGGGCGCGGCGATGTGAACAAAAGCCAGCTCGATAATTATATCGAAAACGGTGGTTTCTTTGTTGAACACATCCCGGCAGGGTCGAATTACTACAAGCCCTGGAACAAAGCCTATCAGGCATGGGCCGTAAAAATGGGCCTCTACGACGCGCCGCAGCCGTACCTTTTCAATCTATACGTTGAACCGATGCGCAAATTCCAATTGGCCGCCGAAGGTCATGGGGATCGCCAGCCACCTGACCATCTGCGTGACCGGATCAAGGAAACGATGTCGCCTTTGCCGATCTGGTACGAGACCGATCAGCAAGGCAACGAAGGGTTCACCGTCAACGCCCTGACCCAACGACCGATGGCGATGTATCACTCATGGGGCAGCCAGAACGCTTGGCTGCGCCAGTTGCATGGCCGAAATCCGCTCTATCTGCCGACCAAGCTGATGCGCCAACATGACCTCGCAGATGGTGATTGGGCGCGGGTCACCTCGCCGCATGGCGAGATTACCGTGCCCGTGATGGAGATGGCCGCGCTGAATGAAAATACCATCTGGACATGGAACGCGATCGGCAAACGCAAAGGCACTTGGGCGCTGGACAAGGACGCGCCGGAAGCGACCAAGGGTTTCCTGCTGAACCATCTGATCCACGAGCTTATGCCCCCCAAGGGGGATGGCATGCGTTGGGCCAACTCTGACCCGATCACAGGTCAGGCAGCATGGTTCGACCTCAAGGTCAAAATTGAAAAAGCCGCTGCCCCCAAGGAATCGCGGCCCGAATATCCGCCGATCAAATCCCCGGTTAGCCAAGGGCCGGACAACCTTGCATGGAAGGTGGGCAAATGACCGAGCTCCCGACACATACTGACAAAAAACTAGGCCTGGTGATCGACCTTGATACCTGCGTCGGTTGTCATGCCTGCGTGATATCGTGCAAAGGCTGGAACACGGAAAATTACGGTGCGCCACTTAGCGATCAAGACCCTTACGGGGCCAACCCATCCGGCACCTTCCTGAACCGTGTGCACAGCTATGAGGTCCAGCCAGCGCAAGGCGAGGCGCAGCTGATCCACTTCCCCAAGTCCTGCTTGCATTGCGAAGACGCCCCTTGCGTCACCGTTTGCCCCACCGGGGCCAGCTATAAACGTGTCGAAGACGGCATTGTGCTGGTGAATGAGAGCGACTGCATCGGCTGCGGACTGTGCGCATGGGCGTGCCCCTATGGTGCCCGTGAAATGGACCAAGAAGAGAAGGTGATGAAAAAATGCACCCTCTGCGTGGATCGGATTTATAACGAAAACCTTCCTGAAGTTGACCGCGTACCATCTTGCGTGCGCACATGCCCCTCTGGTGCACGGCACTTTGGTGATCTGGGCGACCCCGACAGCGCTGTCAGCCAACTGGTCTTGGAACGCGGTGGCGTGGACCTGATGCCGGAACAGGGCACCAAACCTGTCAACAAATACCTGCCGCCACGTCCAAAAGACGCACTTCCTGAATTTGATGTGTTGGCCCCTTTCCTTGAACCCGTTGTCGAAGAACCCAAGGGCTTCCTCGGTTGGCTCGACAAAGCGCTGGAGAAAATCTGATGCATCCTGCACCGTCCGTTATCTTTTTCAGCACTTTCTCCGGCTTGGGCTTTGGCCTTCTGTTATGGCTCGGCCTTGGCATTCCAGCGGTTTCTGGTTGGTCTGCCTTTGCGTTCTTTTTGATCGGTTACATTCTCGCAGTTGGTGGTTTGATCTCGTCCACCTTCCACCTCGGCCACCCAGAGCGGGCTCTCAAGGCGTTTACTCAATGGAAAACAAGCTGGCTCAGCCGTGAAGGCTGGTGTGCGGTTGCGGCCCTGATCCTGATGGCGCTCTACGGTGCTGGGTTGGTTTTCTTTGGCCAGCGTTGGACCCTGCTGGGCCTGCTTGGTGCGTTGTTTTCATTGGCAACGGTGTTCACAACGTCAATGATCTACGCGCAACTCAAAACAGTGCCGCGCTGGCATCAACCCCTTACCCCATTTAACTTTCTGTCCCTCAGCATCGCAGGTGGTGCATTGCTTGCAGGACAGGTCATGTGGGCGGTTATTTTGCTGGTCATTTCCGGCATCATCCAAGCCGCCACATGGATCATCGGCGACAAGGCGTTGGCGTTGTCTGGAACCAATATGGCCAGCGCAACGCAGTTGGGTGGCATCGGTAAGGTGCGGGCGTTTGAACCGCCGCACACCGGCACCAATTATCTGTTACGCGAATTCGTACATGTTGTTGGTCGCAAACATAGCCAGAAACTGCGCATAATTGCGTTGGGACTGATGGCCATTCTGCCCGTTGTGCTACTGCTTTTGCCATTCAACCACATCATCGCCATCGTTGCGGTGCTGGCCCATGTGGCGGGTGTCTTGACCGCGCGCTGGTTGTTCTTTGCAGAGGCGGAGCATGTGGTCGGCCTCTACTATGGGAAACGCTGAAAACGGATCAAGGGTGGGGCCAAGCCCCACCTTACTTCAACCCCAAACGGCAGGGCGCAGATCAGTTCAGCAGACCCGCATGACGCAAACTCGCCTCGATCAATGCTTTGGTCTCATCCAATAGCCCGGTTAGCGGCAAGCGCACCTCATCAGAACAAAGATCAAGCCGGGACATTGCGTATTTCACGCCAACCAAGCCTGGTTCTGTAAAGATTGCATTGTGCAGCGGCATCAACCGATCCTGAATCTCAAGCGCTGCACTATAATCCCCTGCCGCACAGGCCGCCTGCATCTGCGACAACAGCCGCGGTGCCACGTTTGCTGTGACGGAAATACACCCAACACCGCCCTGCGCATTGAAACCGTGCGCTGTTGGATCTTCGCCAGACAGCTGGATGAAATCTTTGCCACATGTGATCCGCTGCGCCGATACACGCGACAGATCAGCAGTGGCGTCCTTGACGCCCACAATCCGCGGCAACTTGGCCAGTTCGCCCATCGTCTCGGGTGTCATATCGACGACAGACCGGGGTGGGATATTGTAGATGATGATCGGCAGATCACAGGCATCATGAATGGTGGTGAAATGCGCAATCAAACCGCGTTGCGTTGGTTTGTTGTAATAAGGCGTAACAACCAGAATTGCATCTGCGCCAACTTTTTCGGCGTGCTGGGCCAACCGGATGCTTTCCACCGTGTTGTTGGACCCCGCACCTGCAACAACTGGCACCCGACCTGCGGCGGCCTTCACGACCTCCTCCACGACTGTTTCGTGTTCGCGATGCGTCAGGGTTGGCGACTCGCCGGTTGTGCCCACGGGGACAAACCCATTGCTGCCTTCACCGATGTGCCATTCCACAAGTTTTTTCAAAGTCTCCAGATCCAGCTCGCCGTTCCGAAACGGCGTGACGAGGGCAGGCAGTGAGCCGTTGAACATGTGCACGCTCCTTTGTTGTGCTGGCCGGTGAAATCCGGACGGGCATGAACTTGTGGCGGGATCGTGAGTTGATTACGCCAACGCTTGTCATATGTTGCAAGGCTCTAGCCTTTGAACACAGGGAAATGCAAGTGATCACACGGATGACAGCCGCTATTGCATTGGTTTTTGCACTTGCTTTGCCCGCAACTGCAGAACACCCACGCCCCTTGGGATGGGCGATGGATGCGATGCGCGCGGGCAATTGGGACACGGCGGCGTTGATTGCTAAACGTAATGGCCCGGTTGCCGCAGACGTGATCGAATGGCACCGCTTACGGGCTGGACGCGGCACCTACCTGGAGGCGCGCGCGTTTCTGGATCGCCGCCACGATTGGCCGGGCGAGGCGTATTTACGCAAGCAAACTGAAGAGGAAGTGATCCAGCAAGAGGATCCGGCGATCTTGTCCTTTTTCGCCGAAATGCCGCCACAAACGCCGCGCGGCGTGCTGGCCCACGCGGCGGCGTTGATCCGGGCAGGTCAGCAAGGCGAGGCAGAAGCGGACATCGTTCTGGCGTGGCGCACCATGCCGATGAACGCGACCTCACAGGCGTTGTTTCTGGTCGAACATGATGGGATTTTGAAACCCCACTATCAAGCACGGTTGGATGAAATGCTGTGGCAACGGAAACATGCCGAGGCGCAGCAGATGTTTGATCTGGTGGGAAAGGATGATGTGGCATTGGCCACGACGCGCATCGCACTGCAAAAGCGCGCGGACGATGTGAACACACTGATCAACGCACTGCCCGTCGGACAGGCCAGTGATCCCGGTCTGGCCCATGATCGTTTCGAATGGCGGATACGCAAGAACTTCGTTGATGATGCGAAAACGCTTTTGCTGGAAAAATCCACGTCGGCAAAAGCGTTGGGCCAACCTGCCGCCTGGTCCAACCGCCGCCGGGCATTGGCGCGGAGTGAAATGCGGTCGGGTGACAAAAGGCGCGCCTACCAAATGGCATCGCAGCATTTTCTGGAATCGGGATCAGATTATGCTGACCTTGAGTGGTTGTCGGGGTATATTGCTCTGCGGTTTCTGGACGATCCAAAAGTGGCCTATCAACATTTTCTGAACCATGACGGTGCCGTTGAATCACCAATCAGCCAAGGACGTGCCGGGTACTGGCAAGGCCGCGCGCTGGAGGCGATGGGTGATAACGAAGCAGCCAACAAGGCCTATGCCAAGGGTGCCGAATTTCAGACGTCGTTCTATGGCCTGCTGGCGGCCGAACAGGCGGGTTTGCCTTTTGACGTAGCCTTGGCAGGCGAAACACCCGCGCAAAACTGGCGCGCGGCACCTATGGCGTCGGCCCCTTTGTTTGAGGCCGGTTTGTTGCTGCAGGCCTCTGGCGAATTGGCTGTTGCCAGACTGTTTTGGACCCATCTGGCGGATCAATTGGTGGACGCTGACATTGCGCTATTGGGGCAAGCGGCGATCGACACCGACCAACCCC
>TARA_R110002110_G_scaffold9663_2_pt1 | contig 14371 bp, 9 predicted proteins | sample TARA_R110002110 | Tara Oceans TARA_R110002110 (sample SAMEA4397330) | marine metagenome | biome: Polar Biome; feature: [SRF] surface water layer (ENVO:00010504); material: water (ENVO:00002006), including particulate matter (ENVO:01000060) such as... | depth 5 m
TTTCAGCCGCTGATCGAACGGACCGAGGCAAACGTCACAGGCGATGATCTGCTGCATGCGCCCTCTCCACAGATTGCTTTGATGTCGTCTGCCGGGCAATGGAACGATACACCGATCCGGATGCTGGAACGCCCTTGCGCGACAAGAGCCCTGGAAAAGGGGTCAGGCAAGGCCGGATCCGGCCCTGTGTGCACGATTACCCCCCTTGGGCAAAAGCCCGCGCCGGCAATGGTAGCCAAGTGGTTGCGCTGCGCCCGGACGAGGCCTTCAACTGGTTGGAAAACGGCATGGATTGCCCACGACGGCCACGACGCGAAGGATCACTTCTTGCCGGAACGGATCATTCCCACGCTTTTTTTTCGGAAAAGACTTCAACGCGCCAGCGGGGCCTTCAGGTCACCAGACCAATGGTGACGCGGCGGTTCTGGCGGCCCTTGTTTTCGATTTTACCGAAAGCGACGCGTCCGATTTCAGCGGTGCGGGCGACATGGGTCCCGCCGCAAGGCTGAAGGTCTATCTGACTGTGGCCCTGACCGATGCGGATCAACCGCACCCGGCCCTGCCCCATCGGCGGCAAAACCGACATGGTCTTGACCAGACCGGGGCTGGCCAGCAATTCTTCATCGGTGATCCAGTCTTCTGTGACCGGAAGATCCCGTTCGATCAGGTTATTCAGTGTCTCTTCCAGCGCTGCGATGTCGGCAGGCGGTTCGGGCATGCTGAAATCAAGCCGCCCCTTGTCGACCCCGATCTGCCCGCCGGTAACCGGCAGCGCGATCACAACCGACAACAGGTGCAATGCAGTGTGAACGCGCATGTGGCAGTGTCGGCGATCCCAGTCGAGATACTGGGTGATCGTCGAGCCAACGGGCGGAATCGCGACAGGAACCGCCGCGACCAGTGCCACATGGCCGCCGTCGGCCTTCACCGCCGTTGCAACCGGCACCTTTGCGCCACCGTTCCACAGCAAAAAGCCGCTGTCACCTGGCTGACCTCCGCCGGTCGGGTAGAACACCGTCCGGTCTAGCACAATGCCGCCTTCGGCTGTGTGGGCGATCACCCGCGCCTCGGCCTCGGTCAGATAAGCATCTTCGCGGAACAACAACTCTGTCATGTGGTGCCTTTTTGCGCGGACGGTCCATCGGGAGTCGGTGCCGCCCCTGTTCCTGATACTGCCCCCGCCCCGGATACGGCCCCCGCCCTCGGCGCGAACATCTGCGCCACAGCCTCGGGGTTGCGCAGCCAGATATCGCGCTGGCCGAAGGGAATCTCGATACCCTCTTGCGCAAAGCGGCGGGCGATTTCGTGGTTGATCTCGGATCGCACCACCACCGAAAAATTGATGTCACGCAGAATGACGCGAATTTCAAAATCAAGGCTGTCTGCGCCAAAACCCGCCAGCACGACAAACGGCGGCGGGTTCAGAACGGCGAGGGGCTGCGCCTCGGCGATCTCTTGCAGGATCTTTTCGACCTTGCGGGTGTCGGTACCATAGGCGACGCCAACCTTGACGATCAGGCGGCCCGCCAGGTTGAACCGTGTCCAGTTGGTGACCATGCCCGACACCAGGTCCGCGTTCGGAACAATCACATCGGTCCGGTCAAAAGTCTGGATGCGGGTTGAGCGGACAGAGATCGCCTTGACCGTGCCCTGCACGCCGCCCACCTCAATCCAGTCTCCCTCGGACACCGGGCGTTCAATCAGCAGGATAATGCCGGAGACAAAGTTCGACACGATGTTCTGGAGACCGAAACCGATGCCGACCGAAAGGGCACCGGCAACGATGGCGAGGCCCGAAAGATCAATGCCGGCGGATTTGATGCCGACCAGTGCCGACAGGAAGATACCGCTGTAGCCAACCCCCGCGACAATGGCGTTCCGCCCGCCCTGATCCAGCGATGTCTTGGGCAGGATTGACGATTTCAACGCCCCCTGAAACATCCGGGTCATCAGAAAGCCAAGGCCGAAAATGGCGACCAGTGTCAGGAAATCCGTCGGCGAAATGCGGGTGGCGCCCAGTTGGAAGCCTTCGCGAAAGCGGGTTGCAAGCTCGGTGATATCGGAAAGCCGCGCACCCCAGATCAAAGCAAATACCGGCAGCGACAGAATGGTCAGGGTGAAGCCGATCAACACCGGCACCAACGCATCGCCCGCGCCGTCATCGTTGCGCAGGATCAGGCCGTAAAGCTGCCCTGCCAGCCACTGAAGCACGAACAGGAAACCGATCAGCCCCAGCGACATTGCCGCAGGGTAGACCAGGCCCGCCCCCGCCGCGACATAGCCGACCGCGGCAAGCGCCGGTCCGACTGCTGCAACGACCATCGTTGCCCGCCCTGTCATGCTGATCATCCGCGCGAAAAAGCCGGCCTGCTCGCCACTGCTGTCCGTCGAAGGGTTCACACGCAGGATACGCCCCAGCCGGAACAGCAAGATGCCCGCGAGCAGCAGGACCGGGAAGGCCAGCACTGCGGCGGCCTGCTCTGTCATGTTGTCCGCCGGCAACAACAGCCGGCGCAGCGCCTCGAGACCAAGGACAAGGCCCAGCAACCGGGTGACAGTGCGCCCCTTGGCGCGCGTCGCGTCGGTGCGGGTCAACGGTGTCGGCACGCTCACAACCTTGGGAAAGATCTGCTCTCCGAGCCATCGCGCCAGAAAGATGCCAAAGCCGATCCGCGGCAGGCCTTGGGCAACCACATCGCCCAACGGGCCGACCACCCCCGACATGACAATCGCCAGCGCCAGCGCCCAGACGCCAAGCGTCGGCGCGATGATCTGCCCCAGCGACGCCAGAAACGCCCAGAGCTCGCGGCTGCGGCTGGTGGACCGCTGATGCAGACCCAATGCAAAACTTTCGATCCACGACCGCCCCCGCAGGATCAGCAGCGCAGCAAGCGCCAGCAAGCCGATCACCGGCGGCAGATTCTTGAGCAGGACGCCGCGGCGCTCCTCATCCACAGAATTGTGCACCACTTCTTGCGTCATGGCCTGCATTGTGTCGGTCAGCGCGGTCACTGCCGCAGGCCAGTTGGCCGGATTGACAGGCGCGGGCCACAGCTTGGTCAGTTGCTGGGTCTGGCGCTCGCGCAGGACGCGGTCGATCTCGCGAATGATGCCATCGGCTTGGGTGTAACCGTCAACCGCCTTGATGGACGGCGCCTGAAGCCGCGCCAACTCGTCCGCAAGTTCCGTGCGGCGTTTGCTGATCGCAGGGTCTTCGGTCTGCCCGGTCGCGGGGGCAGGCCCCAGCGACTCGATCTGTGTCCGGATCGTGGCAATCCGCGCGGAGTTGGTGTTTTGCGCTGCCAGAAAGCGTTCGCGCATCCCCGCGATGACCACCCGCATCTGGTCCAGACTGGTCGACGGCGCCGCGGCGTCCCCGATCAGGGTTTCCGCCTGTTTCGACAGCGTATCCCAGGCGGCGTAGTCAAGCGGCGCGGCTTCGGTCGCAACCGCGGCGGGTGGCGCGCCCGTCGCCGGTGTGGCAGCGTTGGTCTGGGCCTGCGCCGACATGGCCAGCGCCAGGCTGAAACCGGCAAGGAATATCCAGGCCAGCACTGTTTTCGCACGTGGTGTAACTGACATCATCAGGCTTCGAAAACGCTCGGGATCGCGCTGTGGCCTTGCTCCAGCCAGGCGGGAACCGGCAGGCCTTTGGCGTGAAGAAATTCCGGATTGAACAGTTTCGACTGATAGCGGGTGCCGTAATCGCACAGGATGGTCACGATGGTATGGCCCGGCCCCAAGTCGCGCGCCATGCGGATCGCACCCGCGACGTTGATGCCCGACGATCCGCCAAGGCAAAGCCCTTCCTGCGCCAGCAGGTCAAACACCACCGGCAGCGCCTCGGCGTCGGGTATGCGGTAGGCAAGATCGGGCGTGAACCCTTCGAGATTTGCGGTGATGCGGCCCTGGCCGATGCCTTCGGTGATCGAACTGCCCGGCGATTCCATCACACCTGTGGTGTAAAACGAATAAAGCGCCGCGCCTTCAGGATCGGCCAGGCCGATTTTCACACCTTTGGGCTGCAAAGCCCCGGCAACCCCGGCCAGCGTGCCGCCAGAGCCTACCGCGCAGACAAAGCCGTCAACCTTGCCGCCGGTCTGTTCCCAAATCTCGGGCCCGGTGGTCTCGAAATGGGCCTGGCGGTTCGCGACATTGTCAAACTGATTGGCCCAGATCACGCCGTTGGGTTCGGATTTCGCCAGCTCTGCCGCCAGCCGCCCCGAGTAGCGCACATAGTTGTTGGGGTTCTTGTACGGGGCCGCGGGCACCTGCACCAATTCCGCCCCCGCCAGGCGGATCATGTCCTTCTTTTCCTGGCTCTGGGTTTCGGGGATCACGATCACCGTGCGAAACCCCATCGACGCCCCGACCAGCGCCAGCCCGATGCCGGTATTGCCGGCAGTGCCCTCGACAATCGTGCCGCCGGGCTTCAGTTGCCCCTTCGCCACCGCGTCACGGATGATGTACAGCGCCGCACGGTCCTTGACCGACTGACCGGGGTTCAGGAACTCGGCCTTGCCCAGAATTTCGCAACCGGTGTCCGACGATGCCTTTTTCAGGCGGATCAGAGGGGTTTTCCCGATTGCATCAGCCAGATCTTCATAAATCCGCATGCGAATTTTCCTTTTTCTCTTTGTCTACCGATGTAGGGTTCCCGACCGCGAAACTCAAGCACCGAAGGCCACCCTGCCGCAGCGCCAAAGCTTCCCCGGCATGTTGCAGCCGGCACCGGAGCGAAATGGCTCAAGCCAGCGACTGCCGCAACCGCGGCCTTTCGCGCTCCAACCACAGCGCCGTCAGGATCAGCGGCGCGGTTGCGGCCTCGCCAGAATGGACAAGCCGCATCAGCCGCTCGAAGCTGATGACATGGCCTTTGATATCTTCGCCCTCGCTTTCAAGCCCCGCGACGATCGCGGTATCGTCGGGCAGATCGGTCAGCGCGACGAAGGAATACAGAAATTCCGTCTTCGCCCCCGGCGAAGGGTAATAATTGGCGACCGGCAGCAGAGTCGTCAGGGTCAGCCCCGCCTCCTCATGCGCCTCGCGGATCGCGGTTTCTTCGGGGGTTTCCCCGGGGTCGATGCGCCCGGCGATGGGTTCCAACTGCCAGGGCTGCACGTCGCCTCGCGCCAGAGGCCCGGCGCGAAACTGCTCGACCAGCAACACGCGGTCACGCCGCGCATCATAGGGCAACACGGTGACGGCATCGCCCGACACAAATACCGCCCGGTTGATCAGCGACCCTTGATTGCCATCAAAAAGGCGATGGATCAGGTCATATTCCTCGACCGCAAAGAATTTGGCGTAGGGCTGATGCTGTGCCATGATCGTGACATCGCCCGATGCTACCGGCCTGCGCAGCGTGTTGACCGCCGCCGCCGCCGCCGCCCGCAACCGGCTGGCCCCGCGCACCAGCATCGGATAGCGCCGCGCCCGCGCGATCGGCTGCGGATAGAGCGCCATCACGTCCGCTGCGGTCGCCTCGACCACGCTCCCCCAACGCGCCTGCCACTCTGCGAGGTCCCAAGGGTTTCCGGGCTGCCACAACCCGGCATCGGCCACATAGACCCTTGCGGGCAAGCTCTCGCCCCACGCGGTTTCGACCTGCGTCTCCAGAATGTGAAAACCGAAGGGGCCTTCGTAATAATCCAGCCGCGCAAAGTCCTCTGGTGTCAGACCCGACAGAAGCCAGCCCGCCGCCGCCGCGCCAGATCTGCCAAGAATTATAGGAAAATCATGGCCTTGCGCCCAGAAGACCGCATGATCCGGCAGATGGGCTTTCGCCATCTCGGGCAAACGGCCCAGAACCCTCGCAAGCAAGGGCAAGTGGCACAACGTGCCATAGACAAACAGGTTTTCCATTATTCAATCCCAGCGGCGCTGAACCCACTCTGTCATGAGCCCCCCGAAAACACCGCCGACCACCAGTGTCGCGATGACTGCGGGCGTCACAAGGACAGGCGCGTTGTCAAAAATCAGTTTGAAAATATCCACCACCGCCTCCAGCGGGGTGTCGTACATCTTGCGAAATGCCTTGCGCACCATCAGGACGATGCTGCCGTAGAGCATCGACCACAGCGTAATGACCGCCGCGATGCGGACCCCGACGTTTATGGCGCTGCGATAGCCCTTCCCGAAACTTCGGTGCGCCATCACCCAGCCGCTGACGAAGCCGATACCCGCGCAAATCTCTGAAAAGGGGCCAAACCTTATCCCCTCCGACATTACTACCTTGACAGCCTCGGCTGCCAAAAAAGCCAAAGCCGCAAAGAAGACCGCTGCAAACAGTCTCGAGATCGTCGCCATATCACTCCCGCAAGCCGACGTGCCCGGCCTGGAAGGGCCGCGTCACGGTGATCTGTGTCACATCACACTGTCCGCTTTGAAAGGCCCCGGCGCAAGAGGTGAGATAAAAATTCCACATCCGACGAAAGCGATCGTCAAAGCCGAGGCGGGCCACATCCTCCCATCGCGCATTGAAAGTCTCATGCCAACGGCGCAGCGTATCAGAGTAGCTCTTGCCGAATTCAACGGAGTGTTTGAAATCCAGTCCGGCGCGCAGCACCTGATCGCGCAACACGGCAGGGCTGGGCACCATGCCGCCCGGAAATATATGTTTTTGAATAAAATCAACACCCTTTCGGTAGGTTTTGAAGCGCCTTTCATCGATGGTGATGATCTGCAAGGTCGCGTTCCGGCCCGGTTTCAGCCGTTCGCGCAGAACTTCGAAATAAACCGGCCAATATCTTTCACCGACGGCCTCGAACATCTCGATGCTGGCGACGCCGTCGTACAGACCCTTTTCATCCCGGTAGTCGCGCAGACGGATTTCCACCAGGTCGGTCAGGCCCGCATTCGCCACACGCGCCACCGCATAATCATACTGCGCCTGCGAAATCGTCAACCCGGTCACCCGAAGGCCGCGTTCCCGGGCGGCGTATTCGGCAAAACCGCCCCAGCCGCAGCCGATATCCAGCACATGGTCACCCGCTTTCGCGCCCATCTGGTCCACCATCGAGGCGTATTTGCGCTGCTGGGCATATTCAAGGCTTTCCTGCCCCGAGGTGAACAGCGCAGAAGAATAGGTCATGGTGTCGTCCAGCCAGAGGCCGTAAAACTCATTACCGAGGTCATAGTGGTATGAAATATTCCGCCGCGCCTGTTTTTTAGAGTTTGCCCGCAGAAGATGGCGCATCCGCTCATAGGCGCGGACAAGGGCCATGCCGCCAAAACCGCTGTAAACCACGTCATTGTCGGCGTGGACAAGGTCCATGAACGCCTGAAGGTCGGGACTCGACCACCACCCCTCAAGATAGGCATCCGAAAAGCCGAGGTCACCCTCGCGGATCAGCCGGGCAAAAACATCCGGGTTGTGCACCTGCAACACCGCATGAGGGCCATGGTTGCGGCCTTGCGCGCGAAAGACGCGGCCATCTTCAAGAACCAGATCGAGGCTGCCGTTCGACAGGTTATTTGCCGTGGCGAAAACCCTGGTGAAATAGCGCGGCAGGTTCTTTTCGCCGTCTGTCGTGGTCAATATCGTCATTGTGGCCCCTGTCCTTCATTCTGTCCCGTTCATCGGCTGTGGTGCCGCTGTTTCGGCGTTTCGCATTTTGGCGTTTCGCGTTCAGGCGTTTCGCGTTCAGGTGTTTCGGGCCCCGGTGTACAGGGCGGCATAGGCGTTCAGCGCCCTCGCGCGCCCCTCGGCCAGGGAAATCATCGCGGACGGATAGCGCGCCTGCGCCTCAAGCCCCCAAGAACGCGGTATGGCCTCGAAATAGCTTCGCGCAATCGGGCCGGGATCTGCCGACAGTTCCGCGATGAAACGGGTACGATACACCGCAGCTTTGTCGAATTTTTCGGCCTGGGTCGCCGGGTTGAAGACCCTGAAGTAAGGCGAGGCATCCGGCCCGCAACCCGCAACCCATTGCCAGCCCATCGCGTTTGACGCGGGGTCCCAGTCCGTCAGGCACTCCTCGAACCAGCGCAACCCGACACGCCAGTCTGTCAGCAGGTGCTTGGTCAGGTAGCTGGCCGCGACCATCCGCGCCCGATTGTGCATGGTGCCGGTGACATACATCTCGCGCATCGCGGCATCGACAAAAGGCTCTCCGGTCATGCCGCGCCGCCAGCGTTCGGCGCAGGCGTTGTCATCTCGCCAGGCAAAGCCCTGCCAATCCGCGCGCCAGTTGCGGTCCTGGATGTGCGGTGTGTGGAACAACAAGTGCCAGGCAAATTCACGCCAGACCAGTTCCTTGAGGAAATGACCGGCCCCGGCAGCCCCCTGGTGCAGGGCGCGTTGGCCGCGATGCCAGATCGTGCGCGGGCTGATTTCACCGCATGCCAGGTTTTCGGACAGCCGCGAGGTTGCCGGGATCGCCGCAAAGTCGCGCTGCGCTGTGTAGGTTTGAACCGGGCCGTCGAAAAAGGCATCAAGCCGCGCCAGCGCCGCCTGCTCTCCCACCGCGACATGACGGGCAACGATGGCCGCGCCGCGCTGCATCGCGCCTCCCATATCCCAATCGGCCAGCGCGTCGGATCGCGGCCAGGTTCCGGGGGCGCAAAGGCGCTGCGGCGCGGGCAACGCGGGCGCGACGTCACGGTTTCTGACAGCGTTCCAGAACGGGGTATAGACGCGGTAAAAGCCACCCTGCCCGGTCTGTACCCTCGCGGGGTCGAACAGCAGTAAGCCGGGGTGGCTTTCACCACCGGTTCCGGCGGCGCGCAGCGCGGCTATGACACCTGTGTCGCGCGCGCTCCCGGCGGGGTCAAATGCCTGCGCCCAATGAACGGTGGCGGCCCCGGTTTCCAGGGCCAGCGCCGCCAGGACCTCTGCCGCGCCGCCCCGACGCAGGATCAACCGTGAGCCTGCGGCCTCTAATGCCGCCCGGAACGCGGCGATGCCCAGCCCCAGCCGCCATTTCGCGGCAGCTCCCAGGGCCTCGGTCTGCGGATCGAGGATGAAAACCGGAATCACCGGACGGCCCGTGGACACCGCGTGCGACAGCATCGGGTTGTCACCCAGACGCAGGTCGCGGCGAAACCACAGGATCAGGGGCGCGTCGGTCATGGTCACCTTCTACGTTGTTCAGGTCGATTACGCGCAGCGGAGCATTTCGGATCATCCATCGTCCAAAAAAAATCGCGCAAAAGCCGAACTTGCCTTTTTGCAACCCTACCGCGCCCGCAAACAACCTTGGCACCCCCCGCAAAATCCTGCGAAACTGTCGCAATTGACCCAAGGTCACATTTTCCCCTCTTGAGTGGCGTGTCAGCCTCGCCTAGCCTGACCTTCACAGACACCCGAAGGCGCAGAACCTTTGGTGGTTATCCCGACAGACCAAGGAGCAACAATGAAAATCAAGACCACGCTGATGCTGGGGGCCGCTTTCGCCGCCACCCTGCCCGCTTTCGGTGCTTTCGCCGCCGACCCCGACCTGATCGTGTTTGACTGGGCGGGTTTCGAGGATCCGGCGCTGATCGCCCCCTATGTCGCCAAATACGGCGACATGCCGACCTACGCCTTTTACGGGGACGATGACGAAGCCTTCCAGAAGGTATCGTCCGGTTTCAAGGCCGACGTAGCTCACCCCTGCTCGCAGATGGTGTCGAAATACCGCGACGCCGGTTTGATCGAGCCCTGGGACACCTCAAAGATCCCGAATTTCGGCGAAATCGCGCCCCGTTTCCTGAATTCCAAGGTTTTCAAGGACGAGACCGGCGTCTGGTACATCCCGACCGATTACGCCTATACCGCGACGGCCTGGAACACGGCGGAAGTGCCCGCCGAGGACGTGGCCTCGCTCGATGTGTTCCTGAACCCGAAATACGCGGGCCGCACCTCATTGCCTGACAACACCGATGACGCCTGGTCGCTGGCGTTGCTGGCCACCGGGGTCAGCGACTGGTCCAACGTGACGGAAGAGCAGTTTCAGGCCGCCGCGGCGTGGCTGCGCAAGGCCCATGAAAACGTCGTCGCCTATTGGGCCGACCCATCGGAACTGTCGCAGTTGATGGCGGGCGGGCAGGTGCTGGTGGCCTGGACGTGGAACGACTCGATCGCCTTGATGCGGCAAGATGGCTTCCCGGTGGGCTTTCAGCGCACAGCCAAAGAGGGCGCTTCCAGTTGGTTCTGCGGGTATGTGAACTTCAAGGACGCGCCCGGTTCCGAAGAGAAGGCCTATGACTTCATCAATGCCTGGCTTGACCACGGTACGGCCCGTGCCCTGCTGGACGGGTTCGGCTATGCCCATTCCAATGATGTCGCGATGGCCGCCATTCCGGCCGCAGACCTCGAAGCCGCAGATGTCAGCCCGCTGACCACGACGCTGCTGGCGCAGGTTCCGATCGACAACGCGATGCGCGACCGGATGTTGCAGGAATTCGAAATGATCAAGGCTGGTTTCTGACCTGTCGCACCTCAACAACCTTCGATCTGGAACACGAAGCCCCCGGCCCGTCGTCGGGGGTTTTTCACAACCGGCCTTTCGGCAAATACGCAAGGCCCGGCAGATCGTGCTGATGCCCGGTCATCCCTGTCCGCCCGCCGATTGCCGCGGCCAGTGCCCGCGCCTGTGCGCAACGGGAGAGCCGCGTTTCCGGCAGGCCCGCGGCACGGTGCGGGACAAGACAGGCAACCGGGCTGACACGGTGGTTGAAAATAGACTGTTACCGTTACCGTCGATTGCACGTAAGATCGCACCATAACAGTCCGGAACGGTCCGGAATTACAGGAGCAGATTCTACCATGACCCCATTCGCCATCGCCGGCGTACAGATGTACGTGAACGCATTGCAGCCCAATGTCGACGGGATGCTTCACCGGCTTGATATTCTGATGAACGTCTATCCCTGGACGCAGATGGTCATGTTCAGTGAACTCGCGGCCTTCGGTCCTTTGACCAAACATGCGCTGCCGCTGCACAACCAACATATCGAGCGGTTCCAGGCGGCCGCCGCCCGCCACAACATCTGGCTGATCCCCGGATCCATGTACCAGAAGACCGAAGATGGCCGCATTCTGAACACGTCGGTCGTCATCAACCCCGCGGGCGAGATCATCCGCACCTACAGCAAGATGTTCCCCTTCATGCCCTATGAAGTCGGCGTCTCGCCGGGCAATGATTTCTGCATCTTCGATGTGCCGGATGTCGGCCGTTTCGGCCTGTCGATCTGCTATGATGTCTGGTTCCCCGAAACCACGCGTCAGTTGACATCGCAAGGCGTCGAAGTGCTGCTGCTGCCGATCCTGACGGGCACCGCCGACCGCGATGCAGAGATCGCCATCGCACGCGCAACTGCGGCACAGTTTCAGTGTTATGTCTTTGGTGTCAATGGCCTGGGAGCCGGCGGCAACGGGCGCTCTTGCGTGGTGGATCCGACATCGACGGTCATCCACCAGTCGGCCGGACAAGAAGATATGTTCCCGATCGAGCTTGACCTCAATCAAGTCCGCCGCCAACGTGAGGCCGGGATGCGGGGTCTCGGCCAGGTTCTAAAAAGCTTCCGCGACCGTCCGGTTGACTTTTCGGTTTACGACAGGAACAGTGGCACGGACGCCTATCTGCATCAGCTTGGCCCGCTGGAAAAGCAAATGCAGGGCTCGCGCTCCGGGATATCCGGCTCTGAGGTCGACGCGCGTGAATTTTTCCCAGATGATGTATGGGCAACACAGGAAGGCATCGGCCAGACAGCCCTGAAAGGTGCGGATGTCGCGACCACGCCAACGATGGGGAAAACCATCACCGGCTGAGAATAAGGAGGGCGGGATGCCAGGTCGGTCCCGCCCTCGTCTTCACCGAGCAAAGCGCCATAAAAGGACGATAGCATGCAATCAATGAGTGACTATTATTCTGCTGTCCAACTTCGAGTAGACCATTGGAGCAGCCTGAGAGAGTCTCTCGATCAGCTTGCACGCGAACCGACCGGGCCAAGAGCCAAAAAGACCCGGGCCCTTGCGATTGAACTTTTTGACTCCCTGCATCTGATCGAAAGCTACTGGGCGTTTCCGGGCAAGGAGATGTTCGAACAGATGCGCCGGCAGTTCGATCATGGCAAGCTGGCTGACGTTGCCTTTACCGTGCGCCGCGCCGCACGGGCGCTGACCACCGGGTCCTATCGCCGCCGCCATATCCCGCTTGGCCGCGACATGGAGGATGCCGACGAGAACGAGGACGAGGCGATCCTGTCGCCCGATGCCCGCGCCCTCGCCAAGCCATATTTCGAAGTCCTGATCGTCGATGATGTCAATGAACATCAGGAACGCTGGCTGCGCCAGAACATGGCCTCGATGCGCCGCCCCGAAGATGCCTTCACCTATGCGCCCGTTGTTGTGCCCAGCCTTCAGGATGCGCTGATCGGCGTGCTGTTCAACCACAATATCCAGGCCATCGTCGTCCGCCCCGGCCTGCGGATGGAAAGCGATACTGACCTGACATTGCTGACCCGCTATCTCAACAGCGTCGGTGGGATAGAGGGCCTGCGCAACCTGAGCCCCGAAGATTACGGCCCGGAGTTGTGCCGCCTGATCGCCAAGGTCCGGCCCGAGCTTGACGCCTACCTGGTGACGGACCGTTCGGTGGAAGATATCGCAGGTCTCGACCTCGGTATCTGCCGCCGGGTGTTCTACAACCAGGAAGACTTCATGGAGTTGCACCTGAACATCCTTCGCGGGGTCCAGGCGCGCAACAAGACACCGTTCTTTACGGCGCTGAAAGAGTATTCCAAGCAGCCGACAGGTGTGTTTCACGCCATGCCGATCAGCCGGGGAAAGTCGATCAGCCGCAGCCACTGGATCCAGGATATGGGGGCGTTTTACGGCCCGAACATCTTTATGGCCGAGACCTCGGCTACCAGTGGCGGACTCGACAGCCTGCTTGAACCACATGGCACCATCAAAGAGGCGCAGGAACTGGCGGCGCGGGCCTTCGGCGCCAAGCACACCTATTTCTCGACCAACGGCACCTCGACCTGCAACAAGATCGTGGTCCAGGCCCTTGTCCGCCCCGGCGACGTGGTGCTGGTTGATCGCGACTGCCACAAGTCGCACCACTACGGCATGGTGCTGGCAGGCGCGCAGGTCAGTTACCTCGACAGCTATCCGCTCAACGAATACTCGATGTACGGTGCGGTGCCGATCAGCGAAATCAAGCGCCGCCTGCTCGACCTCAGGGCCGCAGGTACGCTTGACAAGGTGCGGATGCTGCTGCTGACCAACTGCACGTTTGACGGCGTGGTCTACAATGTCGAGCGCGTGATGGAGGAATGTCTGGCGATCAAGCCCGATCTGGTCTTTCTGTGGGACGAGGCGTGGTTCGCTTTCGCCCGGTTCGGGCCGACCTACCGCCAGCGCACCGGCATGAACGCCGCCAACGTGTTGCGCGAAAAGCTGCGCAGCCCGGCCCATGCCGTGAACTACGCCCGCCAGCAAGAGGCATTGAAAGACGCCGATGACGCGACGTTGATGACCACGCGTCTGATCCCGCCACCCCATGCACGTGTCCGGGTTTACACAACGCAATCAACGCATAAGACCCTGACAAGTTTGCGTCAGGGATCCATGATTCACGTCAATGATCAGGATTTCAAGGGCGAAGTAGAACAGGCGTTCCATGAAGCTTACATGACCCACACTTCGACCAGCCCCAACTATCAGATCATCGCCAGCCTTGATGTCGGGCGGCGCCAGGTCGAGTTGGAAGGCTTCGAGTTCGTTCAGCGTCAGGTCGAGGCCGCAATGTCGATGCGGCGCGCCATTTCCACCCACCCCTTGCTGCAAAAATACTTCAAGGTGCTGGCCGCCGGCGACATGATCCCCGAAGCGTTCCGGGAAAGCGGGGTCAGCAGTTATTATGACCCCGATCAGGGCTGGACGGATGTCTGGGACTGTTGGGAAAAGGATGAATTCGTGCTCGACGCCACCCGCGTCACCCTTGCGGTGGGCGGAACCGGCTGGGACGGCGATACGTTCAAGACCAAGATCCTGATGGACAAATACGGCATCCAGATCAACAAGACCTCGCGCAACACCGTGCTGTTCATGACGAATATCGGCACCACGAGATCTTCGGTAGCCTATCTGATCGAGGTTCTGGTCGAGATCGCCAAAGACCTCGACGAGTTGCTCGACGATGCCTCGAAAATGGAACGTCTGGCGCATGAACGCCGGGTGCGCAACCTGATGCAGGATCTGCCACCCCTGCCCGATTTCAGCCGTTTTCACAAAGCGTTCCTCGGCAAGGGCAGCATCGGCGAGGGCGATATCCGCACGGCCTTTTTCCTCAGCTACGATGAAAACAACTGCGACTACCTCGAACTTGACGGCTCGATCTTTGCTGCGATGGAGTCCGGGCAAGAGGTGGTTTCGGCC
>TARA_R110002110_G_scaffold114374_6_pt1 | contig 14366 bp, 15 predicted proteins | sample TARA_R110002110 | Tara Oceans TARA_R110002110 (sample SAMEA4397330) | marine metagenome | biome: Polar Biome; feature: [SRF] surface water layer (ENVO:00010504); material: water (ENVO:00002006), including particulate matter (ENVO:01000060) such as... | depth 5 m
AAGCTCGCGGGTGGGGGTCAATACCAGGGCGCGGCAGCGGTTGGCCCTGACCGGGGTGCCACCGCTGAGGCGGTGCAGCAGCGGCAGGGTAAACGCGGCGGTTTTGCCGGTGCCGGTCTGGGCGGCGGCCATGACATCCTGGCCTGCAAGAATCAGGGGGATGGCCTTGGCCTGAATCGGTGATGGGGTTTCATAGCCTTGATCGGCAATAGCGCGCATCAGGCTGGCGGACAGCCCGAGGGTGTCAAAAGTCATAGTCAGCAATCTCTGTGGGGAAAATGGTAAAGGTAAAGGCAAATCGGAGGGGTGATGCTGACGAGGATCGGCACCGTCAGCGGGTGCGAGGTCGGAATACTACGCTAATCTGGACCGATTGCAAGCCGCCCGTGTCAGGCTGCCCGCGTCAGGCTGCACCAGAGGCCGTGGTCACGGGCTCTTCGGGGAAAACCGTTTGCGGGCGATGGAAGCGCTCGCGGGCGATGCGTACGCGTGCGTCATGGTCCGGGGCTGTCGCGGCAATCTGCTCCGCAATTCGCAGGCGGTGAATCAGGCCCTCCTGATTTGCCACCTGGATCGCCAGCCCCGGTCTTGCATTCAGTTCCAGCAGCATCGGGCCGCGCTGCCGGTCGAGCACGATATCGGCCCCCAGGTAGCCGAGGCCAGTCATCTCGGCACAGCTGGCGGCGAGGTCGAGGATGGCGTCCCAGTCGGGCAGACGCAAAGACTTGAAGCAGGCCCCGGTATCGGGGTGGTGAGTGACGAGGCTGCCAAACTGGACAGCGGCGATACTGTGGCCATCACCGATATCTATGCCCACGCCGACCGCGCCCTGGTGCAGATTGGCCTTGCCGTCCGAGGCGTGGGTAGCGCAGCGCATCATCGCCATGACCGGTACCCCGCGGAGCACGATGACCCGGATATCCGGCACACCCTCGTAGCTGTATTCCGCCAGCGCCGGGTTGAAATCAATGAGTGCCTCGATCATGGCATAATCGTTGCGGCCACCGAGACTGTGCAGGCCGGCAAGAATGTTGGAGGTGTGCCGGCGCAGGTCGCGATCATCCACGATGCCGCCACTGGATTTGACAAAGCGGTCCCCGTCGCGGGCGACAATGACCAGGATGCCCTTGCCGCCACTACCCTGTACCGGCTTGATGACGAAGGCGTCACGGTCCTGGAGCCGCTCCAGGATATGATCAATCTGGAATTGATGCTCGATCACACCGTACAGCTCGGGCACGACGATGCCGCGCTCCAGTGCCGCCTTCTTGGTGAGCAGCTTGTTGTCCACCAACTGGTAGTTGCGGCGCGGATTGTTGGCACCTATGTAGGAGATATTGCGCCGGTTCATCCCCAGGATACCGAGCCGGCGCAATGTGGACGGGGATACCAGCCTGATCATTTCATGTTGGCCATGTCGCGGAAGCGGTACAGCTCCGACAGGCGGTATCCGGTGTACTTGCCGATCAACAGGATGACGCCGAGCAGGCTGACCAGCAGCTCCGGGAAGTTGAAGGTCAGGTGCTCGACCACCCGCATCGACATGACCAGGTAAGCCATGACTGCAACCAGCAGGCTGCCACCGCCCTGCACCATCACCTCGCGCCCTCCCTCCTCTTCCCAGAGAATGGACATGCGTTCAATCGTCCACGCCAGGATGATGGTCGGAAAGAAGGTCACGGTGAGGGCCTGGTCGAGGCCCAGCTTGTAGCTGATCAGCGCCAGCACCGCCATCAGCAGGATTACCACGATAACCACGGCCGACACCCTGGCCACCAGCAACAGGTTGAGGTGACTGAGCCAGGAGCGGATCCAGAGGCCCACACTGACCAGGGTCAGGAAGATGGCCAGGCCAACCCACAGGGTCGTCTGCAGGAATGCCAGGGCAATCAAAATAGGCATGAAAGTGCCGGAGGTCTTGATCCCTACCAGGATGCGCATCACCACCACCACAAAGGCAGCTACCGGCAACAGCAGGATGCCCTTGAAAATACCCTGCTGCTCCACGGGCAGGGCATAGATGGAAAAGTCCAGCAGAGCGAAGTCGTCGCTGCGCTGTTCCATGCTGACCACCGTCTTGGCAGACAGGCTGTTGCGCACCAGGGCGAATTCCAGCCGCGAATCGCGCCCCCCCATGACCCGCAGGGCGGCACCATCGCCGCGCTGCCAGACGAAAAAATTGTCCGGCAGGCCACTGCCGGCAGTCGCCGGATCCAGCAATTGCCAGGCGTTGCCATCGTGAATTTCCAGCAGCGCGCTGAGGGTCTGGCGCCGGCGCCCATCCTGCAACTGGATGCCGCGCACGGAGTGGGCCGGGATGCCCGCATAGGCGAGAACATCAAGCATCACCCGCAGGGGCGTTTCGCGATAGGTGCCGAGCAGGAACTCCGCATCCTGGCTGGGCTGCGGCCGCGCCAGTTCCTGTACCAGCAGAGCGGCAAATGTCGCCGGACCACTGGAGCGATCACGCAGGTCCATCACCAGACGCTCCATCGCGGCTTGCTGATCTGCCTCCAGCAGTGGCGGCTCGGCTGCACGCACTGGAAAATCGGGCAGGGAGTCCCGGCGGGCACGATAGGCCTGCTGCTTGTAATACAGCGTGGTCGGGTGCTCGAGGGATTGCCGCGACCACCGCGCCACTTTGCCGCCCCCCTCCTCCACGACTGAAAAGCCAAACCCGGAGGAGGCAAAGTGTTCTTCCAGGGTCACCCATCCCCCCAGGCCCGTGGGCAGCTTGAGCTCCACATCCACGGGACCATCGCTGGGCTTGAAACTGATCTTGCTTTCGATGGTCCACACTTCCCGCGATTCACCGGGCCAGAGTGGAAGATCCAGCCGCACCACCTTGTAGGCAGTCAGGGCAAGTCCGAAGAGGATCATGGCGCCGGCGACAATGCCGACCTTGGCTCGCGATGCAATCATGGTGGCGGCTGGTTATCCAGAGTGTGGCGTCGGCTGACGTCGACAATCGCCACGTCAGTCAACAGGTTGCGCCCTACCACCAGCGGGTAGGGCATGTCAGTGCGCTCAGACAATCCGACTTCGACCCTGGTCCGGTTCTCGCCAAGGCTCAGCCACATGTGCACTACATGGTTGCGGCTAGTGCTGCCGTCAGCATGCTGAGTGGACGCGCGGCGCCGCACCAGGGCTTCAATTTCATGCTCGTCACCCGTCACCGGATCGGCGAGTGTGTAGTTGGCATAGCGCTGGCCGTCCTTTTCCAGCAGCCGCACATTGCGAACCGCCAGCGTGGTGCCCTCGGCGGCAGTGTCAATGACGGCTTCCAGGCGCACCCCCGGCGGTTCAACGGTGACAAATTCCACAACACCGATGATGGGCAGATCCAGTTCCCCCGCTGTCGCCGGGGGTGGCGGCGGTGGCGGCGGCGGAGCCGGGCGCAACACGATCTTCTCCAGCACTCGCGGCGCGGGACACTCTTCAATCTGACACACCGGGCAATCCGGGACTTCCACTTCCGGGCATACAACCGCTTCGGCATCCCCGGGGGGCAAGGTCTGGCAACCTGCCAGAGCCGCGACCGCGACAAGCGTTACAATCCTGCTGAACAAAGACATGCATTCCCCTGGCTTTGCGCCGGTCATCCCGCCGGCGTCAAGCTGCTGAGTATACTGTAGCCACAACAGGAAAATCACGTATTCCGGAAACCACGCCTGCGACAGTTGTGCCGCAGCAGCCATCCAGGCTTGATATTCACCTGCCTTGCCCCTACTGTGCGGCCATTGTACTCGCCGGGACTGGCCCCGGCCCGCAAGAGGATGACCCGATGCTCACCTGGAACGATGTCCGCCGCTTTGCCGAGGAGGGCAACCCCGCCCCTGACCGAACGCTGCAGCGCAGCGACGAAGAATGGGCCGCACTGCTGACCCCGGAACAGTTCCAGGTCACCCGCAAGGCGGGTACGGAACGGGCCTTCAGCAACGAGATGTGCTCCCGCTTCGAGCCGGGCGCCTACTGCTGCGTCTGCTGCGATACACTGTTGTTCGATGGTGACCAGAAGTTCGAGTCCGGCACCGGCTGGCCGTCCTTCACTCAGCCGGTCAAGGACAATGCCATTGCCTACCACAGTGACCACAGCTTTGGCCGCACCCGCATTGAAACCACCTGCAATACCTGCGGCGCCCACCTCGGACATGTTTTCCCCGACGGACCGCCCCCCGGGGGCCTGCGCTACTGCATGAATGCGGCTGCCCTGAACAAGCGGGACACGCCCGCGGGCGAGCCGCAGTGAAGCACCCCTGCACTGCGGACGCCCTGCCCTACAGCAACACCATGCTGGTGCGCTTCAGCGACACCGATGCGCAGGGCCATCTGTATTTTGCCAACTACCTGGTCTACGCCGATGAAGTCGCCGGCTTCTTCATGGAAGAACTCGGGTTCAGTGCCATGAATCCCCGGGAGGCGCCCTGCTTCATCTTTACGGTGAACATCAACTGCGACTATCTGGGCGAGTGCCGGGCCTTTGAAACCGTGGAGGTGCGCCTGGGTTACACCCGCCTGGGACGCACGAGCGCGGACCTGGCGTTCGAGCTGTATGCAGACCAGGGCACCAGGATCCTCGCCAGGGGCAGCATCACCCAGGTATTCACCGACAAGGACTCGCGCAGGCCGACTCCCATTCCGGCGCAATTCCGGGCGGCGATTGTGGCGCGCCAGCCCGCGCTGGCCGGCACCTGAGACGCCGCGACAAAAACATCTACAACAACAGCGCGGTGGCCAGCAGCAGCATCAGGCCCATGCCCAGCACATCGGTAAAGGTGGTCAGGAAAATACTGCTGGCCATCGCCGGATCGGCACCAAACCGGCGCAGCGTGAGCGGCACCATCACCCCGAAAATGCCACTGCCGACGCAGGCGCCCACCATCGCCACCAGGATCACCAGACCCAGCAGCAACGGGTCGCTGGTGCCACTCATGCCGGCGTAGACCCACATGGCAGCGGCCGCCACGCAGCCCACCAGAAACCCGTTCATGGCGCCCAGGGCTATTTCCTTGCGCAGCAGGCGCGCAACCGGCACATCCGCGAGTTCACCCACGGTCATGCCGCGCAGGGTTATGGCCAGTGCCTGGCAGCCGGTATTGCCGCTCTGGCCCGCCAGCACCGGCAGGAATACTGCCAGGGCAACGATCTGCGCGATTGTGTCTTCAAAAATACCGACGACAAACGCTGCCGCAAAGGCGGTCAGCAGATTCACCTGCAACCAGGGATGGCGCATGCGAAACGCGGCCCATATGCCTGTTCCCACGCGCTCCTCCCGATCCAGGCCGACCATGCTGCCTGACTGCACACTGAGCTCGGAGGCCATGCGCTCGAACAGCTGCCATCCGAAGACCAGGCCCAGCAGGCGCCCGCCATCATCAACCACGGGATAGATGCGGTGGCGCCGCCGCAGGGCCTGCTGAATGGCCTCGGGAAGCAGGATCTCGCGGGTGAAGGCAAAAGGCTTCGGCGTCATCACCTCGGCCAGGCGCTGGCCCGGACGCCCCAGCAACAGATCGCGCATGGCCACCGTGCCCAGCAGCCGGCCCTCGTCGCCTGTCACGTAAATATAGGTAATGCCGGACGTTGAGCTGGCATGGACCAGATAATCCAGGGCTCCGGCGATCGTGGTCTCCGGCCCCAGTACCCCGAACGGCGCCACCAGCAATTCCTCAATGCTGTGCTTGTCGTCGCTGCCGATCTGGCCAATGTAGTCCAACTCCACCGGGCCCTCACCAGCGGAGACTGTCGGGCCGGAGAGATGCGAGGCGATTGCCAGGGCCTGATCCGGAGGCAGTGCCGCCAGCACCTGCTGTTGCCGCTCCGGGAGCAGATCCCGCAACATTGCCGCGGCGTCCGCTGCCGACGCTTCACGTATCTGCGCGGCCAGGTGTTCCGGACTCTCAAGGGATGTCATGGGCGCTCTCCAGGTGGTTGCATCACTCGGGCCGGGATTGCCGCAGACGCAGGGCGTAGGCGAGGAGAACAGCGGTACCGGCCACTTCAACTGCTACAGATACGGGCGCCAGGGTGGCCTCGTGCATTAACGCCGACCATAGCCGGAACACGGCAGCACTGCCCAGCAGCAGGCAGGCACCGAACAGGGGCTGCGGCTGCCTGCGCCAGACCCCGAGTCCGATCAGGACCGAGAGGGTAAAGAAGAACGCGGTAAAATCACCGACCTGGGTGTTGCGCGCGACCCCGTCCAGCAGCGGCATACCCAGGGTTGCGGCGGCACCGGCCGGGGCCAGCAGCCAGTTGAGGAAACTGACAGCAAACAGCAGCCCAAACAGTGCCGAAATTATCCGTAGCGTGGTGGTCATGACGATCCATCCCGTATTGCAGTGGTTGAAGATGCTCCAATGTTGCATGACTCCGCCCATCATGGCCAGAAGGAAAACCATTGACCCGCTGTACACGGCTGGGCAACTATCCCCTATCTGGATAGCGGCGCTTTGGCGCGCCGCCGGTGGCAAGGGAGGGAGCCGCCCACATGGCCCGCAAACGTCGTGACAACGATGCAGCCGTTGCTGCCATCAGGGCCAGCCTCCAGCACAGGGCTTTTGCGAGCGCACTACAGGCAAGCGAGCTGCAGCTGGCGAAGCATGCTGCCGATGCCGAACTCTGGGGCCTGAAAGGCCAGGCACTGCAAGGCCTGGAACGCTGGGCAGACGCGGAAGCCTGCTTCCTGCGGGGCCTTGAATCCAGCCCCGGCAATGCCCGCCTGCTGGTCCTGCAGGGGCACCTCTACACCCGCCTTGGCCGCGGCCAGGAAGCCATCGCCAGTTACAGCCGGGCCCTGGGCAAGGACCCGGGCCTGACCGACGCCTACCGCGGGCTGCTGAACTTCCGGGCCATCCCGGCGGATGCACCTGAAGTCGCAGAGCTGCTGGGACTGGCACTGAACGAGCGCCGCGCCGACAGCTCGCGCGCCAGGGCGCTATTCCTGCTGGGACAGATCTTCGTCGATGCGGGCCTGGATCACCCCGGCTTCGCCTTCTTTCGCCAGGCCAATACCCTGATCGCCAAGACCATCGAACGCGGCAAGCGCGAGTACCAGGTGTCGACGGCAGCGGCCGCCATGACCGCGGAGTTTTTCCGCCGCCACGCCCGCTCCGAAGCGGCCGCACCGGCCTGTCCCGCCATCATCGTTGCCGGACTGCCGCGCTCGGGCAAGAGCCTGGTGGAGAACCTGCTGGCAGCACATCCCCTGATCAGCGCGGGCGGTGAACTTGCACTGGTGCGCAAACTGGTCGGCAGCCTCCACCAGGGCCAGGGGCTGGAAGCACTGGCAGCACGGCTGGCCGTGACAACCGTGTCGCCACTGGGTCAACACCTCCCGCCCGCCGTCCCCGGCGCCCGCTATATCGTCGATACCTCTCCGGCCAATCTCAGTCGGCTCGGCTACCTGGCCCTGCTGCACCCCGAGGTACCGATCATATTCTGTCGTCGCGAACCGCTGGACCTCGGGCTGGCCCTTTACTTCAAGAATTTCCGCAGCGGCCATCGCTACAGCTACCAGCTGGCCAGCACCGGACGCGCCATCGCCCTGGCAGAAAAACTCATGCAGCACTGGCGGCAGGCACTCCCCAACCCCATATTCGAGGTACAGTACGAGGCGCTCGTCCAGGACCCCCGGGGCACCCAGCAGACACTGTTGTCGAGTCTCGGCCTGCCACCGGCCACGCCCCGGGAGCGCCCCGGCACGGGCGCCGAGTGGCGGGTATTCCCCAGCCGCTCAATCGAATCGGTAGGCACCATCAGTCCCGAGCTGATCGGTTTCGCGCAGCGATTTCACAGCCAACTGGCGCCGCTGGCCAAGGCCCATGCCGAGGAGGCCGCGCGCCCGGGATTCGTCTCCAGGGCCGGCAACGGTGGCAGAACCAGGCGCAGGGGGGCCTGAGAGCAGCATTGCACCGCCGCCTATAGTCGACTAAAATACTCAAGTATTCAGCGGCAGCGGAAAAACGCTCGCCAGCACAGACAGGCAGGGTTCAGCATGCGAAAATGCAGCCCGGATATCGTCGGGCACCGAAGCCCGCCCCAACAGGTCAAGCACTATGTCGCAGGAACAGATCGAGCACGCCATACACAAGGAATACGCGGCCGGCTTCTCCACTGATATCGAGTCGGACACCCTGCCTCCGGGCCTGGATGAGGAGACCGTTCGCTTCATTTCCGCGCGCAAGAACGAGCCCGAGTGGCTGCTCGAGTGGCGCCTGCAAGCCTACCGCGACTGGCGGGAAATGCCCGAGCCGCAGTGGGCCCATGTCCACTACCCGCCGGTACAGTTCGAGGAAATGTCCTACTTCTCCTCCCCCAAGGCGATGAAAGACCGGCCCCAGAGCCTGGATGAGGTGGACCCGCAGCTGATCGAAACCTACAACAAGCTGGGCATACCCCTGCACGAACAGGCAGCCCTGGCCGGGGTCGCCGTCGACGCGGTGTTCGATTCGGTCTCGGTCACCACCACCTTCCGGGAAAAGCTGTGGGAGGCCGGGGTTATCTTCTGCTCGATTTCCGAAGCCGTGAAAGACTATCCCGAGCTGGTAAAGAAGTACCTGGGCAGCGTGGTCCCGCGCAAGGACAACTTCTACGCCGCACTCAACAGCGCGGTGTACAGTGACGGCTCCTTCGTCTACATCCCGAAGGGCGTGCGCTGCCCGATGGAGCTGTCGACCTACTTCCGTATCAACGAGGCCAAGACCGGCCAATTCGAGCGCACCCTGATCATCGCCGACGAAGGCAGCCATGTCAGCTACCTCGAGGGCTGTACCGCGCCGATGCGCGATGAAAACCAGCTGCACGCCGCCGTCGTGGAGCTGATTGCCCTGGATGGCGCCGAAATCAAGTACTCCACGGTGCAGAACTGGTATCCGGGCGATGCCGAGGGCAAGGGCGGCATCTACAACTTCGTCACCAAGCGTGGCGTCGCCCACCGCAACGCCAAGATTTCCTGGACCCAGGTGGAAACAGGCTCCGCCATTACCTGGAAATATCCCAGCTGCATTCTCCGCGGCGACAACAGCATCGGCGAGTTCTACTCGGTGGCACTGACCAACAACGCCCAGCAGGCCGATACCGGCACCAAAATGATACATCTGGGCAAGAACACCCGCTCCACCATTATTTCCAAGGGCATTTCCGCCGGCAACAGTTCCAATGCCTACCGCGGCCTGGTGCGCATGAGCCCGCGCGCCGAGGGCGCACGCAACTACACCCAGTGTGACTCGCTGCTGATCGGCGACCGCAGCGCCGCCCACACCTTTCCCTATATCGAAAGCCGCAACCCGAGCGCCGTGGTGGAGCACGAGGCCACCACCTCCAAGGTCAGCGACGACCAGCTCTACCTGTGTCAGCAGCGCGGCCTGGATGCGGAGAAAGCCGTGTCCATGATCGTCAACGGCTTCTGCAAGGAAGTCTTCCGCGAGTTGCCCATGGAATTCGCCATGGAAGCCGGCAAGCTGCTGGAAGTGAGCCTTGAAGGTTCGGTCGGCTAGAAAATTGACAACCGCGCGGCAAGCCGCCGCGCCCCGGAGCACAATCATCATGTTGAAGATCGACAACCTGCACGCCAGGGTTGAAAGCGAAGATATTCTCAAGGGCCTCAACCTGACGGTGAAGCCGGGAGAGGTACACGCCATCATGGGCCCCAACGGCTCCGGCAAGAGCACCCTCGGCCACGTGCTGGCCGGGCGCCCGGGCTACACCGTGACCGCCGGCTCGGCCCAGCTGCTGGGCCAGGACCTGCTGGCGCTGGATACCGAGGAGCGCGCCCATCTGGGCCTGTTCCTGGCGTTCCAGTACCCGGTGGAAATCCCCGGCGTCAGCAACATGGAGTTCCTGAAGGCATCGGTGGATGCCGTGCGCGAACATCGCGGCGAGCCCGCCATCGACAGCGTCAGCTTCATGAAGCAGGCTCGCGAGGCCAGCAAGACCGTGGACCTGGATCCCGCCTTCCTCAAGCGCGGGGTCAACGAGGGCTTCTCCGGTGGCGAGAAAAAGCGCAACGAGCTGCTGCAGATGCTGTTGCTGCAGCCGAAGCTGTGCATCATGGACGAGACCGACAGCGGTCTCGACATCGACGCCCTGCAGGTAGTCGCAGCCGGTATCAATGCCATGCGCAGCCCCGACCGCAGCTTTATCCTGGTCACCCACTATCAGCGGCTGCTGAACTTCATCGAACCGGACTACGTGCATGTGCTGTCCGGTGGACGCATCGTCAAATCCGGCGACAAGTCGCTGGCGCTGGAACTCGAGGAGCGGGGCTATGCCTGGCTGGAGGATGTGGCCTGATGACGGATTTCATGCAGCGAGCACTGGCAGAGGCGTCCTCTGCGGCGCCGGCCTGGTTGCAGGATATCCAGGCCCGGGGCCGCGACGCCTGGAAGGATACCCGTTTGCCTACCCGCAAGACGGAAGCCTGGAAATACACCAGTCTGCAGGCGCTGCAACAGCCGTTCACGGTTCCCGGCCGCAATGCGGCCAAGGCCGATGTATCCGATATCAACCTGCCGCAGATGGGCGGCCCGACGCTGGTATTCAGCGACGGCATGTACCGGCCTGAACTGTCTGCCACAACCCTGCCCGACGGGCTTTCCCTGGTGCGCTTCGCCGACGCGGATGCCGCCCAGGCAGAACAGATCCGCGCCGCCCTGGGCAGTGCCCTGTTGCCCGGGCGCCACGTTTTTGCACCGCTGAACGATGCCACGCTGGCCGACGGCGTGTTCCTGCAGGTCGCCGCCAACGCGGTTGTCCACGAGCCGGTGCACATCGCCTGGCTGACCACCGGCCAGCACGAAGCCATCAGCATTACCCAGCGCCTGCTGGTCTGCCTCGGGGACAACAGCCGGGCCACGGTGGTGGAGACCTTTGCCAACACCGCCACCGGCGGCACTGCCTTCACCAACGGCATCACCGAACTGCTGCTGGACCGGGGCGCCCACCTCCATCACTATCGGCTGCAGCTGGAGCAGGGCGGCGCGGTACACATCGGCGGCGTCCACGCCCGCCTGGGCGCCGACAGCCTGCTGAGCGGCTTCCACCTGGCCCTGGGCAGCGCCCTCAAGCGCATCGACCTGGTGGTTGACCACCAGGGTCCCGGCGCCCACTGCGACCTGGACGGCATTTACCTGCCCCGTGGTACCGAAACCGTCGACTACCACACCTGCATTGAACACAGCGTGCCTCACTGCACCAGCAAGGAGCGCTTTCGCGGCATCATCGCCGACGAGGCCACCGCCGTGTTCAATGGCCGCATCCATATTCACCCTGACGCACAGAAAACCCGTGCCGAGCTCAGCAACAAGAACCTGCTGACCAGCAACAAGGCTGAAATAAACACCAAGCCGGAACTGGAAATCTACGCCGACGACGTGCAGTGCGCCCACGGCGCCACGGTGGCACAGCTGGACCCGCTGACCATGCATTACCTGCGTACCCGGGGCGTGCCCAGGGACGAAGCCGAGGTCATGCTCAGCTACGGCTTTATCAACGAGCTGGTGGAAGCGGTGGCGGAGCCCGCCCTGCGGGAATTCCTGAAGCCACTGCTGGCCAACCGCTTCGCCCGCGAATCACGCCTGACGAGGCACATCCTGTGAGCTCCCCCGCCGCTGTGACCACGCCCGCGTTTGACCCGGCTGCCATCCGCCTGGACTTCCCGATCCTGCAGCAGCAGGTCAATGGCCAGCCGCTGGTCTACCTGGACAACGCCGCCACCACCCAGAAGCCGGAGGCGGTGATCGAGGCTATCAGCCACTACTATCGCCACGACAACGCCAATGTGCACCGGGGCGCACATACCCTCAGTGACCGCGCCACCGTGGCCTTCGAGAACGCCAGGACTACCGTGGCCCGTTTCATCAACAGTCCGGCGCCCTCCCAGGTGATCTGGGTGCGGGGCGCCACGGAGGCGATTAACCTGGTGGCGAACAGCTGGGGCCGCGGCAACCTGCGGGCGGGCGACCGCATCCTCGTTTCCTATCTGGAACACCACTCCAATATTGTCCCCTGGCAACTGATCGCCGCCGCCACCGGGGCCGAGGTGATCCCGATCCCCGTCACTGCCGGCGGCGACATCGACCTGGATGCCCTCGCCAGTCTGCTGGACGAGCGCGTCAAGCTGGTCGCCGTCAACCACGTATCCAATGCCCTGGGCACCATCAATCCGGTGGCGCAGATAAGCCGCATGGCGCAAGCGGTTGGCGCAGTGGTCATGGTGGACGGCGCCCAGGCGACCGCTCACATGGCGGTGGACGTGCAGGCCATCGGCTGCGATTTCTACGCCTTCTCCGGCCATAAACTGTTCGGTCCCACCGGCATCGGCGTACTCTGGGGCAGGGCATCGTTACTGGAAGCCATGCCGCCTTTCCTCGGTGGCGGCGAGATGATCGACAGTGTGAGCTTCACTGGCAGCACCTGGAACACCCTGCCCTTCAAGTTCGAGGCGGGCACCCCGGATATCGCCGGCGCCATCGGCCTGGCGGCCGCCATCGACTATCTCGACGGGATCGACATGGAGGCGGCCGCACGGCACGAAGTGGCGCTGTTGGAACAGTCCATCGCCCTGGGCGCGGAGGTTGAGGGGCTGCGGCGAATCGGCGATCCCGCCCAATCCGTGGGGATCTTCAGCTTCGTTATTGACGGCATTCACCCCTCCGACCTCGGCATGCTGCTGGACCAGCAGGGGATCGCGGTGCGCACCGGGCACCACTGTGCCCAGCCGCTGATGACGCACTACCAGCTGCCCGGGACCGCACGCGCGTCCTATTCCCTGTACAATACTGCCGAGGATGTCGAGCGCCTGTTCGCAGGCATCCACAAGGCAAAACGCCTTTTTGGCTAGAAGGTTGATCCATGAGCGTAGAGACTTTTGACGTTAGCACCGACGCCCTGCTGGTCACTCCGGCGGCGGCGGCCCATCTGAAGAAACAGCTGGCCCTGTCCGGCAAGCACGCGGTGCGTATCAGCGTGAAGGAAAGTGGCTGTACCGGTTTCATGTATGTCCTGGATGAAGTGGAGCAGGGTGAAGCAGGCGATCTGGAGCTGCACCCGGAGGAAGGCCTCGATGTGTACGTCGATACCGGCTCCCTGAAAGTGCTCAGAGGCACCCGGGTGGACTACGAGAAGGAGGGCCTCAACCGCACCCTCAAGTTCCACAACCCCAACGTCACCGCCGCCTGCGGCTGTGGCGAAAGTTTCAGTATCAGCTGAGCCGGACGGAGCCCGCATGAGCGCCCAGGAAAGAACCCTGCTGACCACCCAACGGGACTGCCCCGGCCGGCTGGTACCTGTCGGTGATGCGGTGACCATTCCCGCCCACACTTTCGTCACCCTGACCCAGGCCCTGGGTGGCAACTACACCGTGATCTACAACGGCAACATGGTGCGCGTGGACGGCACCGACGCCGACGCCCTCGGGCTGACCCCGCAGAGACTGGAGTTCGACGCCCCAACCGATGGTCTGGTGCACGAAGATCAGGTGTGGGATGCCCTGCGCACGGTCTTTGACCCGGAAGTGCCGGTGAACCTGGTCGACCTGGGCCTGATCTATGACGTCGACATCGACCAGCAGGCCGGCACGGTCAGCATTCGCATGACCCTGACTGCCCCCGGCTGCGGCATGGGGCCGGTGCTGGTGGGAGACGTCAAATACCGTGTGGCCCAGGTCCCCAATGTCCGCGAGGTCGCTGTCGAACTGGTGTTCGATCCACCCTGGAGCCGCGACATGATGTCGGAAGAAGCCCAGCTCGAAACGGGCATGTTTTACTAGGGAGTACGCCAGAGTGCCTGAATCAGCGGTGAGCAATCCCTTCGGCCACAGCATCACCAGCGACGACATTGTCGACACCCTGTCCTTCTTCGACGACTGGGAAGATCGCTACAAGTACATCATCGATCTGGGCCGGGAACTGCCTGCCATGCCGGCAGAGCTACATACCGAGGAGCGCAAGATCCGCGGCTGCCAGAGCCAGGTGTGGATAGACACCCGACTTGAGGACGGACGCCTGCAGCTGGCGGTGGACAGCGACGCCTTTATCGTCAAGGGCCTGCTGGGCGTGGTACTGGCGGCCTACAACAACAAGACGCCAGCGGAAGTGCTGGCGTTTGATATCGACGCCTACTTCGAGCGGCTGGACCTGCTGAACCACCTCTCCCCCACCCGTGGCAACGGCCTGCGGGCCATGGTGGCCCGCATACGGGAGATTGCTGCCGCGGCCCGCTGAAGGAGCGCCGGATCGCGCGTGGACGCGACCCGGCCACACTGGCGGCATCAATCCTCCAGACTGTCCTCATCTGCCAGGTCATCGTCGTCGGCGAGGCCTTCGTCGTCCGTCAGGTCTTCGTCGTCCGTCAGGTCTTCGTCGTCC
>TARA_R110002110_G_scaffold34834_4_pt1 | contig 14359 bp, 13 predicted proteins | sample TARA_R110002110 | Tara Oceans TARA_R110002110 (sample SAMEA4397330) | marine metagenome | biome: Polar Biome; feature: [SRF] surface water layer (ENVO:00010504); material: water (ENVO:00002006), including particulate matter (ENVO:01000060) such as... | depth 5 m
AGCGAGAACAGGAGCATGGCGAAAAAGAAGGCGACCACCGGCTGATTGTGCGACAGGCCGCCAAGATCCGAGATCGACTCGACATAGCCTTCCTTGCGGCGCATCGCCAGGATGCAGCAGAAGACGCCGATATTCATTACCACATAGATGACAATATAGATGAGGACACCGCGCACGCCTTCAGGCGTACCGGCGGCGAGGCCGACCAGCGCGAAACCCATATGCGAGATGGTGCTGTAACCCATCAGGCGCTTGATATTCGACTGGCCGATGGCGCCGAACGCACCGAGCACCATCGATGCGATGGAGATGAAGACAATGATCTGCTGCCATTGATCGAGCATCGAGGGAAAGGCGACAAAGAGCGTTCGCAGGATGAGCGCTATCGCGGCCGCCTTCGGCGCGGTGGCGAAGAAGTTGGTGACGGGCGTCGGGGCGCCTTCATAGACATCGGGCGTCCACATATGGAACGGCACCGCCGAAATCTTGAAGACGAGGCCGGCCAGCACGAAGACAAGACCGAAGATGACACCGAGCCCCGCGCCGTCGTTTTTCAGAATGGACGCTATGGCGATGAACTCGACGCTGCCGGTGAAGCCGTAAATGAGCGAGGCGCCATAGAGAAACATGCCGGACGCCAGCGCCCCGAGAACGAAGTATTTGAGGCCCGCCTCGCTGGCGCGCGCACTGTCGCGGTTGAAGGCGGCGATGACGTAGAGCGCGAGGCTTTGCAGCTCGAGACCCATATAGAGCGCGATGAGACTGTTGGCCGACACCATCATGAACATGCCGAGCGTCGAGAAGACAAAGAGCACCGGGAACTCGAAGCTGTCCATTTTCTCGTGGCGGATATAGGCGAGCGACATGATGATGGCGGCGGAGGCCGCAACCAGGATCAGGATCTTCATGAACCTGGTGAAGCCATCGACGACGAACATGCCGCCGAAGGCTTGCTGCGATGTGTTCGGCTCAATCAAGAGGATCGCGGCGACCAGCGCGAAGAGGCCGAGAGCGCCATAGCTCGTCTCGCGCGCACTCGCCCCCTTGCGGAAAGCGCCGAACATCAACACGCACATGCCACCAACCGCCAGGAGTATCTCAGGCAGGGCCGGCAGGAAGGCCGGAACGGTGGAGCTTACATTTTCCATATTCTTCTGTTCCCCGGTCCAGCCGTCTAGTGCCCGGTCAAGAGGCCGGCGATCCGCGATAGCACGCCCGTCCCCTCCGCGATCCGGTGTGCCTCGACGGCAGCCGTGTAATTCGTAATCAGATGTTCAACCGAAACGGCCGTCACATTCATGATCGGCGCGGGATAGATACCGAAGAAGATCGTGGCCGCGAGCAAGGGCGCAATCGTCACGATTTCGCGGCGGTTGAGATCGGCTATGGATTTCAGTGTGTCCTTCTCCAGCGCACCGAAAGCGATGCGGCGATAGAGGTAGAGCGCATAGGCGGCCGAGAGAATGACGCCCGTGGTGGCGATGAAAGCGACCCAGGTGTTGACCTTGAAGGCGCCGATGATGGTGAGGAACTCGCCGACGAAGCCGCTGGTGCCCGGCAGGCCGACATTCGCCAATGTGAAGACCAGGAAGGCCATTGCGTAAAGCGGCATCCGGTTGGCGAGGCCGCCATAGGCGGAAATTTCGCGCGTGTGCATACGGTCGTAGATGACGCCGACGCTGAGGAAGAGCGCGCCCGATACCCAGCCGTGAGACAGCATCTGGAAGATGCCGCCCTGCACGCCCTGCTGCGTGGCGGTGAAAATACCCATCGTCACGAAGCCCATATGGGCGACGGAGGAATAGGCGATCAGCTTTTTCATATCCTCCTGCACCAGCGCGACGAGCGAGGTGTAGACAATGGCGATGACGCTGAGGGCGAAGATGAGCCAGGTCAGATCGGCGGAAGCGACGGGGAACATGGGCAGCGAGAAACGCAGGAAGCCGTAGCCGCCCAACTTCAACAGGATGCCCGCCAGAACGACGGAGCCCGCCGTCGGCGCTTCCACATGCGCGTCCGGCAGCCAGGTATGGAATGGCCACATCGGCAGCTTCACCGCGAAGGAGGCGAAGAAGGCAAGCCATAACCAGAATTGCATGCTCACAGGAAAATCATGTTCCAGCAGGACGGGAATGCTGGTCGTGCCGGCATCCCAATACATCGCCATGATGGCAAGCAGCATGAGCACGGAGCCCGCGAAGGTATAGAGGAAGAACTTGAAGCTCGCATAGATGCGGCGCTGGCCGCCCCAGATGCCGATGATGAGAAACATCGGAATGAGACCGCCTTCGAAGAAGAGGTAGAAAAGGACGAGATCGAGCGCGCAGAAGACGCCGATCAACAGCGTTTCCAGCACGAGGAAGGCGATCATATATTCCTTCACGCGCTTGTTGATCGAGGTCCAGCTCGCAAGGATGCAAGCCGGCAGGAGGAACGTGGTCAGGATGACGAAAAGCATCGAGATGCCATCCACACCCATGTGGTAGTTGATCGAGCCGCCGAGCCATTCGGCATGCTGGACGAACTGAAAGTCCGCCGTGGTGGGATCGAATTTCCACCAGATATAAAGCGAAACGAAGAAGGTGATCGAGGTCGTCCACAGCGCGACATAGCGCGCATTGCGCGCCACCGACGCCTCATCGCCGCGCGTCACCAGAATGACCAGCGCGCCCACCAGCGGGAGAAAGGTGATGAGCGAAAGGATGTTTCCGTCGGTCATCAGTGCGTCCCCCCGACCATGAACCAGGTCGCCAGACCCGCGACGCCAAGCAACATCGCGAAGGCGTAGTGATAGAGATAGCCGCTCTGGAGGCGGACGACGCCGCGCGTGATGTCGAGAACGCGGGCGGAGATGCCGTCGGGCCCAAGCCCGTCGATGATGCGGCCATCGCCCTGCTTCCAGAATAAGCGGCCGATCCAGAAAGCGGGCCGGACGAAGAGGAAGTCGTAAATCTCGTCGAAGTACCACTTGTTCAGCAAGAACAGGTGGAGCGATTCATGCGTGCGGGCGAGCTGCCTGGGGATGTCGGGCCGGGCGATATAGAAGAGCCAGGCGATCGCGAAGCCGACGATCATCATGAGGGTGGGCGCAAAGGGCACCCATTCGGGAATGTCGTGCATGGCGTGGAGAATGTGGTTCTCCGCGCCACGATAGATACTTTCGAGCCAGAACGCCTCGGAGGCGTGGCCGATGAAAAGCGGCGCGAAGACGAACCCTGCGCCGAGCGCGGCGACGGAGAGAATGACAAGCGGCACCAGCATGACGAGCGGCGATTCATGCACATGGCTCAGCGTCTCATTCGAGGCGCGGCTTGGGCCATGAAAGGTCATGAAGATCATCCGCCATGAATAGAAGGAGGTGAAGAGCGCGGCGATGACCGTCGCGGCGAATGCGTACATATAGGCGGGGTTTTGAACGGCGGCATAAGCCGCCTCGATGATCGCATCCTTGGAATAGTAACCGGCGGTGAATGGGAAACCCGTGAGCGCGAGCACGCCGATCACCATCATGATCCATGTCACCGGGATCATCTTGTAGAGGCCACCCATCTTGCGCATGTCCTGCTCATCGCCCATCGCGTGGATGACCGAGCCGGAGCCGAGGAACAGAAGGGCCTTGAAGAAGGCGTGCGTGAAGAGGTGGAACATCGCCACTTCGTAGGCACCGACGCCCAGAGCCACGAACATATAGCCGAGCTGCGAACAGGTGGAATAGGCGATGACGCGCTTGATGTCGTTCTGGACGAGGCCGACACTGGCGGCAAAGAAAGCGGTGGTGGCGCCGATCACCGTGACGACAGTGAGCGCGTAAGGCGAAAACTCGAAGACGGGCGACATGCGCGCGACGAGGAAGACGCCGGCCGTGACCATCGTCGCGGCGTGGATGAGAGCGGAGACAGGCGTCGGGCCTTCCATCGCGTCCGGCAGCCAGGTGTGGAGCAGAAACTGGGCCGACTTGCCCATCGCGCCCATGAAGAGCAGCAGGGAGGCCGTCGTGACGACCGAGACGTCATAGCCGAGGAAGTTGAATGTCTCGTCCGCAAGACCGGGGATCGCCTTGAATATTGTGTCGAGATCGACGGACCCGACGGCGAAGAAGAGCGTCGCGATGCCGAGGATCAGGCCGAAATCGCCGATGCGGTTCATGACGAAGGCCTTGATGGCGGCGGCATTGGCGGAAGGCTTTCGATACCAGAAGCCGATCAGAAGATAGGAGGCGAGGCCGACGCCTTCCCAGCCGAAGAAGAGCTGGATGAGATTATCCGCCGTCACCAGCGCGAGCATGGCGAAGGTGAAGAGCGAGAGATAGGCGAAGAAGCGCTGCCGGTGCGGATCGTGGCTCATATAGCCGATCGAATAGATGTGCACGAGTGCGGACACCGAGGTGACGACCACAAGCATGACGGCGGTCAGCGTGTCGATACGCAGACGCCAGTCGGCTTCGAAGCTGCCCGAGTCGATCCAGGTGAGCACCTGCACCCGCTCCGTCTCGCCGTTGAGCCCGACGGATACGAGGGCGGCGATGGAAAGCAGCGCCGAGATGACGAGAAGGCTCGACGTCACGATCTGCGAAGCGCGTGACCCCAGCCAGCGACCGAAGATGCCCGCTATCAAAAAGCCCAGAAGCGGCAGGAAGACGATTGCTGAATACATGCCCCCTTACCCCTTCATCATATTGATGTCCTCAACCGCGATGGAGCCGCGGTTGCGGAAATAGACAACGAGAATGGCGAGGCCGATGGCCGCCTCGGCGGCCGCGACCGTCAACACGAAAAGCGCGAAGACCTGGCCTGTGAGATCGCCGAGATAAGTGGAAAAGGCGACAAGGTTGATATTGACCGCAAGCAGCATCAGCTCGATCGACATCAAGATGACGATCACGTTTTTCCGGTTCAGGAAAATACCGAAGATGCCCAGCGTGAACAGGATTGCCGCCACGGTGAGATAGTGTGCGAGGCCAATTGCCATCATTTTCTCCTGCCCCTTCGCGCCGCGACGCAGGGGCCAGTCCCCTTATCCTTGTTTGGCCGCGCCATGAACCGGAGCGGAGCCGCCCCGGTGAACGCTTCCCTCAAATACTAAATTCCCTGCCCCGGCTCGACATCCTTCAGTTCGATCGTCTGCTTCGGGTTACGCGCCACCTGGTTCGCAATCGACTGACGCTTCACATTGGGCTTGTGACGCAGCGTAAGCACGATGGCACCGACCATCGCGACAAGCAGGATCATGCCCGCCGCCTGGAACAGATAGACATATTGCGTGTAGATAAGCTGGCCGAGCGCTCGCGTATTGTCGATGTCGGTGATCAGGGGCGTCGGAGCAGCCGCGACGCCCATCGCTTCCGGGGTCATAGTCCAGGTGCCCATTACCAGTATCAGCTCGATCAGCAGGATGATGCCGATCAGCGCGCCGATCGGCAGATATTGCAGGAAGCCCTCGCGCAGCTCGGCAAAGTCGATGTCGAGCATCATGACGACAAAGAGGAAGAGCACCGCGACCGCGCCGACATAGACCATGAGGAGAATGAACGCGAGGAACTCCGCCCCCATCAATACGAAGAGCCCCGCCACATTGAAGAAGGTGAGGATGAGAAACAGCACCGAGTGAACGGGGTTGCGCGCCGCAATCACCATGAAGCCCGCGGCGACGGCAGTGGCCGCGAAAAGATAAAATGCGATGGCGGTGACGATCATCTGAAGCCCTTGTTCCCCGGTCGTCTTCTACGTTATGGCGTTCAACGGTATGGCGCGTCGAGCGCGATATTCACCGCGACCTCGCGCTCCCAACGGTCGCCATTCGCCAGCAACCGGTTCTTGTCGTACATCAGTTCTTCGCGCGTTTCAGTGGCGAATTCGAAATTCGGTCCTTCGACGATCGCATCCACCGGACAGGCCTCCTGGCAGAGGCCACAATAGATACATTTCGTCATATCGATATCGTAGCGTGTGGTGCGCCTCGTGCCGTCGTTGCGGCGCGGGCCCGCCTCGATGGTGATGGCAAGCGCGGGGCAAACCGCCTCGCAGAGCTTGCAGGCGATGCAGCGCTCTTCGCCGTTCGGATAACGGCGCAGCACATGTTCGCCCCGGAAGCGGGGGCTGAGCGGCCCCTTCTCGAAGGGATAGTTGAGTGTTGCCTTCGGCTTGAAGAAATAGCGCATGGCGAGCACGAAGGCTGACGCGAATTCCGCCAGAAAGAGTGAGCGCGCCGACTGATCCAGCCAGGCCATTGTTCAGTCCTTTCCCGAATATGTCGTCATCGTTCCTGTTCCTAAGCCTGCGGCACGATGCCAAAGCCGACCAGCACGCCCGCCGTCAACACGACCCAGAAGAGCGACAGCGGCAGGAAGACCTTCCAGCCCAGACGCATCAACTGGTCGTAGCGGTAGCGCGGCACGATCGCCTTGACCATCGAGAACATGAAAAAGACAAAGAAGACCTTCAGCAGGAACCAGATGACGCCCGGCACCAGATTGAACGGTACGATATCGATGGGCGGCAGCCAGCCGCCGAGGAAGAGGATCGTCGTCATGGCGCACATGAGGAGGATCGCCACATATTCGCCGAGCATGAACATCATGTAGGCGGTGGACGAATACTCGACCATGAAGCCGGCGACGAGTTCGGATTCCGCTTCCGCAAGGTCGAAGGGCGGGCGGTTCGTTTCCGCCAGCGCCGAAATAAAGAAGATCACGAACATCGGCAGATGCGGAATGAAATACCAGACGGTGCGCTGTGCCTCGACGATAGCGGAGAGGTTCAAGGAGCCGGCCGTCAGCAGTACGGTGACGATGACGAAGCCCATCGAGACTTCGTATGAGACCATCTGGGCGGCGGCGCGCAGCGCGGAGAGGAAGGGATATTTCGAGTTGGATGCCCAGCCCGCCATGATGACGCCGTAAACGCTGAGCGAGGAAATCGCGAAGACATAGAGAACGCCGACATTGATGTCGGCAATCACCATCTTCGCATCGAGCGGGATGACGGCCCAGCCGGACAGTGCAAGCGTGACGGAGACGAGCGGCGCGAGCAGGAAGATGCCCTTGTTCGCGCCGGATGGGATGATGATTTCCTTGAAGACGAATTTCAGCAGGTCCGCGAAGGATTGCAGCAGGCCGAAGGCACCGACGACATTGGGGCCACGGCGCAACTGAACCGCCGCCCAGATCTTGCGGTCGGCAAGCAGCACGAAGGCCGTCACCAGCAGGAGCGCGATGATCAGCGCGAGCGACTGGGCGACAATGATCGCCAGGGGAATGCCGTATACGATGAGTATGTCCGTCATTGCTTTTCTTCCGCCCCCCTCACTCGGCTGCCTGGATACGCGCGACGGCAAGCCCGGCCGAACATTCCGCCATGACGGAACTGGCACGCGCGACCGGATTGGTCAGATAAAAATCTCTCACCGGCGTCTCGAAAGGCGCGGCGTCGAGATCGCCGCCCGCGAGGGAGGGCATGCCGGGCACAGGCGCAACGATATCGAGCCGTTCGAAATGCGGCGCGTCCGCCTCCATCGCGGCGCGAAGGGCGGCGAGATCGTTATAGGGAAGCGTCTTGCCAAGACCTTCCGACAGCGCGCGCAGGATCGTCCAGTCGTCGCGGGCATCGCCCGGCGGGAAGACGGCACGATTGCCACGCTGCACACGGCCCTCGGTGTTGACCCAGGTCGCGTCCTTCTCGGTATAGGCCGCGCCCGGCAATATGACGTCGGCGCGGTGCGCGCCCGCGTCGCCATGCGTGCCCTGATAGACGACGAAGGCGGAGCCGAGGCGGGACATGTCGATTTCGTCGGCGCCGAGAAGATGGACCAGTTCGATGTCGCCCTTCGACGCGCCGTCGAGAATGCCCTCGACATCGCGGCCGCCCTCGCCCGGCACGAGACCGAGATCGAGACCGGCGGTGCGCGCCGCCGCCGTGTGGAGGACGTTAAAGCCGTTCCAGTCATCGCGGATGGCGTTTACCGATTTCGCGAGCGCGAGCGCGGAGGCCAGCACCGCCGCACCGTCGGCGCGGGCGAGCGCGCCCTGCCCGACCACGATCATCGGACGCTCTGCATTTTTCAGTATATCGCCGAAGGCGCCGAGGTCCGACAGCGACCGGGGACCGGCACCGATATAGTCATAGGCATAAGTGAGGTCGTGGCGCGGGCCGATAACGCCCACCCCGAGACCGCCGGCGCGCGCCCGCTTCAGGATGCGCGCATTGACGATGGGGGCTTCCTTGCGCGGGTCGGTGCCGACAAGCAGGATCGCATCCGCGTCCTCGATGCCGGCGATGGTGGTGTTGAAGAGGTAGAGCCCGCGCGATGAGGCGTCGAGCTTCGCGCCATCCTGACGACAGTCGATGTTCGCCGACCCGAGCGATGTATAGAGGTCTTTCAGCGCCTTCATGGATTCCGCGCAAGCCAGATCGCCGGCAATGGCGGCAATGCGGCTGCCGTCCATATTTTTCAGGCGGGCGGCGATGGCGGCGAACGCCTCGTCCCAGGTGGCGGCGCGGAGGCGGCCGTTCTCACGGATATAGGGTGCATCGAGGCGCTGCGTCTTCAGGCCGTCCCAGACAAAGCGCGTCTTGTCGGAAATCCATTCCTCGTTCACGTCCTCATTGAGGCGCGGCAGGATACGCATGACCTCCCGCCCGCGTGAATCGACACGGATGCTGGAGCCGACCGCATCCATCACGTCGATGGATTCGGTTTTGGTCAGCTCCCAGGGCCGCGCCACATAGGCGAAGGGGCGGAAGGTGAGCGCGCCGACCGGACAAAGATCGACGACATTGGCGGAAAGTTCGGAGGTGAGGGAATGTTCGAGATAGGTGGTGATCTCCATGTCCTCGCCGCGCCCGATGGCACCGAGTTCACCGACACCGGCGACTTCCTGCGCGAAGCGGATGCAGCGCGTGCAATGGATGCAGCGCGTCATCACCGTCTTGACGAGGGGCCCCATATATTTCTCTTCGACCGCGCGCTTGTTCTCAAGGAAGCGCGACCCATCGACGCCATAGGCCATCGACTGGTCCTGCAGGTCGCATTCGCCGCCCTGATCGCAGATCGGGCAGTCGAGCGGATGATTGATGAGCAGAAATTCCATCACGCCTTCGCGGGCGCGCTTGACCTGTTCGGTCTTGGTGAAGACGACCATGCCCTCGCCCGCCGGCATCGCGCAGGACGCGACGGGCTTGGGCGATTTCTCGACCTCGACCAGACACATGCGGCAATTGCCCGCGATGGACAGGCGCTCGTGGTAACAGAAGCGCGGAATTTCCGCGCCCGCTTCCTCGCAGGCCTGCAACAGCGTGGTGCCCGCCTCGACTTCAACCTCTATGCCGTCGACTGTCAGTTTCGGCATGACTTACTCCGCCGCCTGGGCAATATCGCCGCGTCTGGCGACGATACGCTCTTCGATCGTGCTCCGGAAATGACGGATGAGACCCTGAACGGGCCAGGCCGCCGCATCGCCGAACGCGCAGATGGTGTGTCCCTCGACGCGCTTTGTCACGTCGAGCAGCATGTCGATTTCCTCAACCCCGGCATCGCCGGTGACGAGGCGCTCCATGACGCGCCACATCCAGCCGGTGCCTTCGCGGCACGGCGTGCACTGGCCGCAGCTCTCATGCTTGTAGAAGGCGGAAAGCCGCGCGATCGCCTTGATGATATCGGTGGATTTGTCCATGACGATGACGGCTGCCGTGCCGAGACCGGACTGCACGGCCTTCAGACTGTCGAAATCCATCAGCACGTCGTCGCAGACCGATTTGGGCAGGAGCGGCACGGAAGAGCCGCCGGGAATGACGGCAAGGAGATTGTCCCAGCCGCCGCGCACACCGCCTGCATGTTTCTCAAGGAGTTCCTTGAGGGAGATACCCATTTCCTCTTCGACATTGCAGGGCCGGTTCACATGGCCGGAAATGCTGAAGAGCTTTGTGCCGGTGTTGTTGGGACGGCCGAGGCCGGCGAACCAGATCGCGCCGCGGCGCAGGATGGTCGGGGCGGCGGCTATCGATTCGACGTTGTTGACGGTCGTCGGCGCGCCATAAAGACCGACATTCGCCGGGAAAGGCGGCTTCAGACGCGGCATCCCCTTCTTGCCTTCAAGGCTTTCGAGAAGTGCCGTTTCCTCGCCGCAGATGTAAGCCCCGGCGCCATGATGGACATAAATGTCGAGGCTCCAGCCCGAGCCCGCCGCATTCGGCCCCAGGAGGCCTGCGTCATAGGCTTCGTCGATGGCGGCCTGAAGCCGCTCGCGCTCGCGAATGAACTCACCGCGCACATAGATGTAGCAAACATGCGCGCCCATCGCGAAGGAGGCGATGAGGCTACCCTCGACCAGCTTGTGCGGATCGTGGCGCAGAATGTCGCGATCCTTGCAGGTGCCAGGTTCGGATTCGTCCGCGTTGACCACCAGGTAATGCGGACGGCCATCCGATTCCTTCGGCATGAAGGACCATTTGAGGCCGGTCGGGAAGCCGGCGCCGCCACGGCCGCGCAGACCCGACTTTTTCATTTCGTCGAGAATCCAGTCGCGCCCCCTGGCGATGATGTCCGCCGTGCCATCCCAATCGCCACGGCTCCGCGCCGCCTTCAGGCGCCAGTCATGGAGCCCGTAGAGATTGGTGAAAATGCGATCCTTGTCTTCAAGCATCAATTGTCCCCGCCCGTCTGTGCCGTCTCTGAAGACGTCAGGCTGGTGAGCCCGCCCGCCGGCTCGGACGAGTGACGTTCGCTTTGCGGGCCGGGCGTCACGTCCCTGCCCGCGCGCATATCCGCGAGCAACCGTTCGAGAGTGGCCGCATCGAGGTCTTCGTAATAGTCCGCGTTGATCTGCACCACCGGCGCGTTGACGCAGGCACCAAGGCATTCGACCTCGATCCAGGACAATTTGCCGTCCGCACTCACCTGGCCTTCGGGGCCGATATGGGTGCGGCAAACCTCCTTCAGTTCGTCGGCGCCGCGCAGCCAGCACGGCGTCGTACCGCAAAGCTGCACATTATGTTCGCCGACGGGCGAGAGATTGAACATGGTGTAGAAGGTCGCGACCTCGAGGCCGCGGATATAATCCATGCCAAGCATATCGGCGACATAGCGTATCGCCGGTTCGGGCAGCCAGCCATGCTGCTCCTGCGCGCGCCAGAACAGGGAAATGATCGCCGAGGCCTGCTTGCCTTCGGGATATTTCGCGATCTGCTGCTTCGCCCATTCGATATTCTCCGCCGTGAAAGCGAAGCTCGCGGGCTGATTTGGGTCCAGTCGTCTTACACTCACCGGTCCACCTCTCCGAACACAATATCGATAGAACCGAGGATGGCGGACACGTCCGCCAGCATGTGGCCCTTGCAAAGATGATCCATCGCCTGCAGATGGGCGAAGCCCGGCGCGCGGATCTTGCACTTGTATGGTTTGTTGCCGCCATCCGACACGAGAAAGACGCCGAACTCGCCCTTGGGCGCCTCGACGGCCGCGTAGACCTGCCCTTCGGGCACGTGATAGCCCTCGGTATAGAGCTTGAAATGATGGATGAGCGCCTCCATCGAGCTTTTCATCTCGGCGCGTGGCGGTGGCACGATCTTGCCGTCCTGCGAACGAACCGGCCCGCCCGGCATCATTTCGATGCACTGCTTCATGATGCGAAGGGACTGGCGCATTTCTTCCATGCGGATCAGGTAGCGGTCGTAGCAATCGCCGTTCTTGCCGACGGGAATCTCGAAGTCGAGTTCGGAATAGACTTCATAGGGCTGTGAGCGGCGCAAATCCCAGGCCAGCCCCGAGCCGCGCACCATGACACCGGAGAAGCCCCAGTCGAGCGCGTCCTGCTGGCTGACGATGCCGATGTCGACATTGCGCTGCTTGAAGATGCGGTTGCCGGTGAGCAGACCTTCCAGATCGTCCAGCACCCGCGCGCAAGGGTCGCAGAAATTATAGATGTCTTCGAGCAGATTCGGCGGCAGGTCGCGATGAACGCCACCGGCGCGGAAGTAGTTGGCGTGCATACGGGCGCCCGACGCGCGCTCGTAGAAAATCATCAGCTTTTCGCGTTCCTCGAAGCCCCAGAGCGGCGGCGTCAAGGCGCCGACATCGAGCGCCTGCGTGGTGATGTTGAGCATATGGGAAAGGATGCGACCGATCTCGCTATAGAGGACGCGAATGAACTGGCCCCGGCGCGGCACATCGATGCCGAGCAAACGCTCGACCGCAAGCAGGAAGGCATGCTCCTGGTTCATCGGCGCGACATAGTCGAGCCGGTCGAAATAGGGCATCGCCTGCATATAGGTCTTGTATTCGATCAGCTTCTCGGTACCGCGATGCAGGAGACCGATATGGGGATCGACACGCTCGACGACTTCGCCGTCGAGTTCGAGCACCATGCGCAGCACACCATGCGCGGCGGGATGCTGCGGACCGAAATTCAAATGATAATTGCGGAGTTCCTGTTCAGCCATCGCTCTCTAGCTCTCCGCCTTCTCATCGCCCGGCAGCAGATATTCAGGGCCTTCCCACGGGCTCATGAAATCAAAACTGCGGAATTCCTGCACCAGCCGCACCGGCTCATAGACCACGCGCTTCTCGTCGTCGTCGTAGCGCACCTCGACATAGCCGGTCAGCGGAAAATCCTTGCGAAGCGGATAGCCGTTGAAACCGTAATCCGTGAGGATGCGGCGCAGGTCCGGATGATCGGAAAAGAAAATGCCGTACATGTCGAAGGTTTCGCGCTCAAACCAGTTGGCGACGGGATAAACGGAGACAACGCTCGGCACCGCACCGTCCTCATCCGTCTCGACAATGATTCGAATGCGCTGATTCTGGTGCATCGAAAGGAGGTGGTAGACGATATCGAAGCGCGAGGCACGCTCAGGGTAATCGACAGCGGTGATGTCGATCAGCGTGGTGAAGCGGCTGGCCGGGTCGTCACGGAGGAACTTCAATATGCGCGCGATCGAGGGCGCCTGCGCCCGGATGGTCAGCTCGCCGTAAGCGATCTCAAATCCAGCCACCGCATCTTCGAGCGCGCCGAGAATATGTTCGCCCAGTTCTGTAAGACTTTCGTCCATCTTTCAGGTCTCAAAACTCATAAGCGGTGCCGACCTCCAGCCGGAAGCCACGCCTCTTCGTGAAATCAGCGGTCGAGCGTTCCCGTCCGGCGAATTTTTTTCTGAAGCGCGAGAATGCCGTAAAGCAGGGCCTCGGCTGTGGGAGGACATCCCGGCACATAGATATCGACCGGAACGATCCGGTCGCAACCGCGCACCACGGAATAGGAATAGTGGTAATAGCCGCCGCCATTGGCGCAGGATCCCATCGAGATCACATAGCGCGGTTCCGGCATCTGGTCATAGACCTTGCGAAGAGCGGGCGCCATTTTGTTGGTGAGGGTGCCGGCGACGATCATCACATCCGACTGGCGCGGGGACGCTCGCGGCGCGACGCCGAATCGCTCGGCGTCGTAACGCGGCATCGAGGTCTGCATCATTTCGATGGCGCAGCACGCAAGGCCGAAGGTCATCCACATCAGCGAACCGGTGCGCGACCAGGTGATGAGGTCGTCGACCGTCGTCAGCACGAACCCCTTGTCGGCCAGCCGATCCGATGTCTGCTGGAAAAAGGTATCGTCCTGCCAGGCAGGAAGCGTGGTCCCGGCCCCGGCCACGCCGGGCGTGTTGGAGATTATTTTGTCGGGGTTCGTCACTCCCATTCCAGGGCACCCTTTCGCCACTCATAGGTGAAGCCGATGGTCAGCACACCCAGGAACACAACCATCGACCAGAAACCGAAAACACCGGTATCGCCGAGCGAAACCGCCCAAGGGAAGAGGAAGGCGGCTTCAAGGTCGAAGATGATGAAAAGAATCGCAACGAGATAATATTTCACGTCGAACTTCATGCGCGCGTCGTCGAATGCGTCGAAGCCACACTCGTAAGCGGCGAGCTTTTCGGGATCGGGATTGCTCGGCGCGACCATGAAAGGCGCCATGAGGAGAGCAAGACCCACGATGAGAGACAGGCCCATAAAGATCAGTATGGGCAGGTACTCCAGTAACAGGTCTTCCATCGAATTTTCCTCACAAGGTACCGGCGCCCCAAGCCCCGACCGGAGTTGCCACATCGTTCGCGCGGGAACGCGAACGGGACGATAAATCATCCATGACCGGCCACCCCAATTCGGCGCGCAGTATAGACCTCGCAACTGCAAAATCAAAGGCCAGCCGGCAGATTGTCAATGCCAAAAGCCGTTGATTTTCCTGCCTTTGCGTCCGCAACCCTGCAACATGCGTCACCATGTACATGGGGGTCATGACCGTGGCCGGAACCGGGGATACAGAAACGATGGCGGGAGTGACGGGACTCGAACCCGCGGCCTCCGGCGTGACAGG
>TARA_R110002110_G_scaffold7243_16_pt1 | contig 14339 bp, 8 predicted proteins | sample TARA_R110002110 | Tara Oceans TARA_R110002110 (sample SAMEA4397330) | marine metagenome | biome: Polar Biome; feature: [SRF] surface water layer (ENVO:00010504); material: water (ENVO:00002006), including particulate matter (ENVO:01000060) such as... | depth 5 m
GCGCTTCTTGATCAACTGTTCAAACGCCAACTCCACCGTGGAAGCAGAACTGTTCCCTGCAACACCACCAGTCAGACTGACTGCAGAGTTTGGATTGAACTTTGGCATACCAGCGCCATCACCCGCGTTGGTTATCACACGGGTTGCGTTGACGAGAAGACTCTGCCCGTCAAGTGCATCTTCCAACTGAGCACAGTTGTCGAGGAAACGATGCTTTTTGACAGAAAGAGCACTCGACGTTCCGAAAGTACCAGAGTACTGCTGGTCAAAGTCCACCAGAAGCTCAACGTTATCAGATCCGTCCGCGGCTACACCCGCGTTGGTAAGGTCTGTAGTCAAGGCAGTGCCGCCATTGATCATGAAGTCGAATCGATCTGTGGTGAGCGACCCACCCCTACCAGGACCAACTTGAGCAGCCCAGGCACCAGCCAGGTGCGCTGAAGCATTTGCAGGACTGTTGGAATTTCCAGTGCTGGTATTGATTTTGTTAACTATAGAATCAACGGTCACACTGCTGCTAAGCGCGTACTCATATATCGTGTATGGCGTCGAAGCGGTATCTACAGCAATAACTCCGGATGCAGTACCATCGCTTTCGCCATATCCAGGTCGGAATTTTAAAATAAGTTTATTGGCAGCGCCGTTAGCACCTTCGACAATTCCCATGGCTCCGTGCCCAGACCCAGCGGAGTCAGCGTCGTGCTGTGCATTGATGAACATGAACCTGGAGGTTGTGTCCAATGCTGGGCTGAATACTGCGTCACAAGTGATTGTGTGAGTCAGATTGTCAGCAACACCAATATTTTGTCCAACAACCGACGTAATACGACGGATTTGACCGGCCCCGGTCCCACTGACAATCTTCAAGTAGGAAGGGCCGTTTGCAGCGTGTCCGTAGTAGTCGTCTTCCCCCAAGTCAATCGCCATGCTGACATCTGGACCACCATTTGTTCCAGTTGCAGACCACGCAGAGGCGTGGGAATCTGCGTTTGGTTTACCTTCCATCGTAAAAATTTTAGTACCAGCAGTGTGGGCGTTTACGTAGAACGGACCAACAACAGTTCGAAGGATTTCAACCTTGGCCGCATTGGTGAGTGTAGCAGCAGCACCTGTCAATGCAGAAAGCGAAGTTTCAATTTCGATTTTAGTATTGTCACCCACACCCTGATTGACATTTTTAATTCTGCGAATCTGCCCGACCATGAATGATTGAGCACTATCCTCAGTTACTTTAACCCACTGACCGGCTTTGACAGTGGCATCGGCAAAAGCACCATTTATCTCGGTCGCGCTGTGACTGGATCCAGTCGTGACTGTCGCCACAACAACAGGATCTGCTGGACCCTGGTACTTCACGTTCATCAGCGCATTGCCGCCCATAGACGTGAACGTCTCCGTCACCCCGTTTACCGTATCTTTGACCGTTGCATCAAACTTGTCGTCGTCAGTAGCGTTTTGACTGACCTTGACCGTAACACCCGCAGTATCCACTCCGTAATCAACAGACTGAACAGTGATCGAGCTTTTGGAACTGTCATTTGCAAGCGGAAGTGTCGCAGTGCTCTGTGTACTCGCATTGGTTTTAATGCAAATTACTTTCTGAGCACCTCCAGGGATACGAACATCGCCCGAAGGGTTGAAGACGAAATCAATGGCATCTGCCAGATCCCCAGTCTTGAAAACTTCAATCGCAGCCGAAGGATCGGTAAACTCGTAAACCTTTGGATCTGCTGCGGTACACGGTTGACCAGCATCCGCCTCACCAATGAGACCTATGATACCAGAAAGACCAGCACCTACCTGTGCCATACCAGCAGCATTAATCTTGGTAAGACCGCCTGGGTGGTAGAGCGTTACGCCGTTGAATGTGATGAATTTAGCCACTTAACGTCTCCCTAGTATTTCAAGAACAGATTTTCCCACTCAACAGCAGTAAAAACAGTAAACCCTAGACCTCTAGCCCACTCAACCCGAGGAGCAACCCGGCTTGGTCGAGTACCTACGCTGAGTAGGTAATCCTCCGCAATCATAAGTACCACAGGTTTAGCTGAATTCTTATGAATTAGTTTAGGTTCTTCTTCTTTTTTTTCTACCGGTTTTATTTTTGTGGTTTTTTTAGCCATCTTGAATATTTTTCAACCAGTTTTTGGGTTAAGAAGTCACGTTAAATCCGCTAGTTAGCGTACTGGACTTCAAATCCGCATTCGTAATTTTTACATTTCGAGAACCAATAGCCGCATCAGAGGCAACAGCCGCATCAAACGAAACTTTAGTCTCCTGTTTAAAAACTTCTACAAAAGCTCCAGATAAACTGGAAGAAAATTCGTTAGCTACTGTAATAGATCCTCCGGAACCAGAAGTAAAGCTAACAATTCTACGGTGCTCATTATATACGTCATGAGTTTTTGGGCCAACCACCCGTAAAACCATCCCCTCCAGTAATCCAGAAGGTATAGTATCTGTCGATGTTGCTAAGTATTTTAGTTTAGTAGACGTAGACTGTCCAGTATTATTTGCTATAAAAACAGTAGTTTTAATATCGTTACTTAATTTTATGTTTGACAGTGTTATATCAGAAGCTGACAAAGTTATTGGGTCAAATATAGATAGAGAAAATCCTACATGGAAATTAATTCCTTTAATTACATTTCCAGTAAGTGTGTTTCCTACCGATCCGGAGATGGAAGACCCGTATTCTGCGTCTTCTACACCGGTCTTAATACTCTCAATATGCGGGGATTGAATAGCGGCGAACGTACCTTCACCTTGATCGGTCCCAAGCTGATCACTCAACTCCATATCAATGACAAACGACCTTGCCACGCTGGGTTCGTTGCTGTCAGTGTTATCAAACCTGACGAAATGCTCTGCGAAGTACATGAAGTTCATGGTTAGGCCTCGCATGAACACAAACGACGGTTGGTGCGCTGGCTGCGGCAGAAAGTCTGTACCACTCAATCGCAACTCAAACATCCCGTTCCTTTCAAGCGTTCCTATATTAGACAGGATTATAAATCTAACCGCGTGGTACAAGAACATTGTAAAATCTTGATTGTCTGCCATGATTTGCAACATATAACTACTGCTGAATCCAGAACCTCTTCTCTCTTTGTATACATTTTCAGTAGAGTCAAATATCTTTCTAGGCTCACCAATCAGATCGTCCGCATCTAACTCCGAGGATGTAGATGGCTCATCCGGCGTAAAAAAGAACTGGCTTGAGTTTTGAAAAAGTCCATCATCTTCGGTAAATCCACCACCAAGCAGGTCTCCAAGAAGAATGTTATTCTCTTCTTCCCCTCGCAGAAGTATCGCAATGCATGGGAACTGACTGTCTTCTCTAGGGTAATTTACCGTGACGTCAACCGACGTACTTACCAACAGGTGTTGGAACTTTTGTGCAAAGTCTTGAGGTACATTTCTGAACAATTGATCAGACTTCCACGGATTGTTCCGCAGTTCTCTGATCCCGTTCACCAGCACGCGCTGGATGATTATTTCAGGTATTAGACTCATTACTCTTTAAACAACTCACTTAAAAATCTAGATTTGTTCATCCGCATCCACTCAGCCACTTGATTGGCAAGCAGTGCAGCACGGATTCCTGGGTGCTGCCATGTAGAAGCTGGTGTGAGGGTTCTGAATTTTATGTTTTGTTTTCCAACTGCTTTTTCTGCCGAAGACAACTTATTCGCTCGACCAAACCCTTTCGCTGGAGTTCCTGACTTTTCGAACCTGCTCATCCTGGCAAGTATACTTGCCTTCCCCTTGACAAACCCTCTATCACCAATCATGTCAATCACTTCTTCTACATCCAAACCCAGTGTTTCTCTTTGGACCCCGAAATAGACATCTCTTTTCTGGAAATCAATTGGTATAATTCTGTATCTTTTACCCTTGGTGGATAATTTTGATGTTTTTAAAAATATCTCAGTGAGATCTCGCTGATCTTGCCCACCCTCCAGCAAATCCGCCAAGGTGTCTGGCATTACCGATATCTTTATGCTTTGGGCATCTGCTGGATTCCAATAAAGACTTTCGACATACCTCTGTGCAGTACTAGGGCTAAACGTGCTTCTGGCCAGATCTGCCCAGTACGTCAAAGCAGCAGCCGAAAGACCAACAGCAAGGGCTTCTGCCTTTTCCCTAAAATCTTTAGTGTTTACAACAGCATACTTGCGAACCTGGTCATCCGTAAAGAAATTGACTTTTGTTTCTGACACGCTATGCCCTCACTCTTGCCTGAAAAGCTGCCTTTTCTAGTAGATTCTCTTCTATGGGGTCGTTCAAGTTTGCAATATGCTTCTTCCTAAGCACAACACGATACCCCAGTGATCCATCCTTATCTCTTCGTGACATTGGTGATGTAAACACAATCCACTCAAGATATGCCATGTACTTTACGGAATATCTTTTATTTTTAATGGGTCCGTTTAACCAGACAAGTTTTCTTCCTTCAAAGTAAAAGTCAGAATCTTGGTAGTAAACAACCTCATCCTCATCCTCTACATGGACAGCCTTGGCACCCTTATAGTGTAGTCTATCTTCATTTGGTTTCAAAGCAACATGCTGAAGGTCTGCCTCAGCACCACGAACAATCACTTGCCCATCATTCACGTTCTCAGGCCAGGTAAACGTAATCTTGTCAAAGTCTGAAGGGGGAACATCTAGATTTGGAGATACGGAAAGAACACAGTCACCAGGATTAGCAAACCCAGACTCAAGCAACTGTCTCTGATACCCAATACCACTAACAAGACCCATTATCTGCCTTGAATTGCGGTACATGATCCCATTCTCGCACTTTCCACAATTGAATTTACCACTGCCGCCGACAACCGGATCGGACCTGTCCCCTGAACGACAAGTACAAGACACACCCATTTCGTGGAGTACGACCTGGCCTCTATTGGCAATAAGCCCGTCTTGAAACTTGTGATTGTCAGAGAAATCTATTCCAAGACCAGTTTGGGCATTCAATCGTCTGGAAAATGGTTTATTTGACATATCACATTATAATCGGCTGAGGTCCACGATATCTACTCTTAATCGCAGGCAAGTTTTCACGAATCCAGTTTCGGTAATCTTCAATGCTAGCACTGTAAATACCGTAAATGGCCGATGAGGTATATGACACACTCTCAGAAACCCCGTCTCTAGAGATTGACTGAGAACTGTACCCGCCCCTGAATGCAGCACCAGCAGCCGCGAGGATGGGAATGGCTGCGTGCCTCCCAATCAACTCTAGGATATCCCCAGGACAGTCCCTAAGCCCCGAAACGAGGTTGTAATGCCAAAAGTTGGGTACCGGTGTTGCACCTCGGAGCGCCTCCACCCAGATAAGGCCCACGAAATCAAACGCCAGTTCCGTATTGAACGGTACCAATTGAACATATCCGTTGGGTTCAGAAATCTCTATCCACTCATAGTTGATGTGGACGACTCTTGTGTTGGCAACTGCTCCATAAAGTTGATCAATCTTGAGAAGACTGGGGAATGGGAACTGGATATCGATCCACTCACCCGGCCTTCTAGGATAGAAAGTCACAGGGTTCTTTATGAAATCATAATCCTCGTTGATTACGATGGTTCCGCCGTCACCCGTGTATGTAAGCTGTGAAGCGTCAATGTCCGTCACGATCTGAGTAGGCTCCAGAAACACCTGAACAAGCGTGTTTTCTACATGATCGACGGAATCGTTGATGTATCTTCGTATAGATATGTTATCCAGCCGGTCTTCTTCAATGAAAAGCTCCTCAGAGACGCTGGACGTTGGTAATCGGTTGTGATCAACCTTGACCACAATATATTCGGAAGAAGGCCCCGAGGTAGGCAGCATGTACTCTTTGTGGTTCGCTGAAATTGGAACCAACCGCCCATCATCCCAGGACATAAACTGATTGCTGTTTGAATCAATTTGAAACTTGAGTGGAAACAACGCCAACTTGTGGTTTCTACTGACCTCAGTAAGCTTCACTCCTGTAATGGATCGTGGATTGAACCGAAACGTCCTCGTGTCAGACGCTTGTAAATCCAGACCAAACAACCAGTCACGGCGCATGCGGTTAACAGTGATCACACTAATGTGAAAATCTTCTGAACTGCTTACCAGAGCCGTCGTAGCTTTGGCATCTGCTGTCTGGTATGCCCGAACAAAGTACTTTCCACGCCGAATCAGATTGATTGCGTCTGTAGAACCAACAGCATCCCTCGTATCCAGATTCACATAGATAGGTGTGGTACTGGGAATAGTACCGCCATTGCTAAGACTAAAATTGGTTGCAACATCCACAGTCTTGGTAAGAACAACTACAGTTCGACTTCTTCTAGCCTTTACGATCTCAACGGTAAGCGTGCTGTTTGTACTTGTTGTACCATCAGCTACCTCTACCGTGCCTGAGACGAGGATCTCTGCCTCGATTATAGCCCTGTCCTCTTCGAACTTGCTATATTCGTCTTGATCGACAGCAACCGATGTGACAGCAGTAATGGCCATTAAGCAATCTCAAACAAGTTCTGAAGGGTTGCAGACGGAACCACAATAGTTCTTCTATATCCAATCGCTGGGATGGTCACATCCAGTGTCGCCCCTTGAGGAACAGAAAGCTGGAAGAAACCATTCGCATCTGTTTTTGCGGACACCACCTGATCTATTATTCCAGCACTGCTCGCAAGCGTAGGCAACGATAACAATCGAGCGTATATAGAAACGTTCTCAGTAGGCGTACCATCCAGTCCGACAATGTGATCCTTGAGAATACAAGCACTGACTGATGGGGCAGACTCGGTGTCTACTCCAGATGCAGCTACAACATCTATTGTCCTTACGACAATTTCATCGGTACCCGTATCAAACACCACCGAGTACGTAAAAGTACCAAGCGTGTCCAGTTCACTGGAGGTAAACAGAATGAGATAATACCCTTCTGTAGACCCAGCACTTGCAATCCCACTACTCAGATTGATCCAATCAATCCTAGTAACGGTAACTCCGGAGCTATGAGTGCTACTGAGTCCTGACGATAGCGTCAGAGTGGCCGTAGACACGTTGTTGGCGGTGTACTCTACAAGTTCGTTCTCTACGTATGCCTTCCCAAAAGGAGGGAACGAGCTTGAATCAGTCAGCGTAACACTGGTATCGCTAGCAGACGCTGCTGCCGATGTAGTTGTGGTAACGCCGTTTAATGTTTTTGCAGTAAAAGAAAGACTGTTATGCTTTCTGTACTTGACCGTAATAGTAGTTGGCGCTGTAGCACTGCTGTTGTCTACACTCTCAGCCCCGAGAATCACAGGGAGAAACGCAAATCTTCCTTTTTCTGCCTTGGTTGTAGACCCATGAGAGGTTATCGCCACGTCGTTTCTCCATCACGTTTCACGGTGTTTTACGGCTAATATCTTTGATATCATCCTGCATCGTATTTAACTGTTCTTTTATGTCCTGAAAGCTCTGAGACTGTGTTCTATTGATGTGAATCACCTCTGTCTCAACACGGATCAAGCGCTCATTAAACTGAGGATGTCCATCCCCATCCTGGTGCTTTTCAACATCACCTTCCAAATCCACAATCTTTTCTTGGTTGCGCTGTATAGAGTCATTTATATCTGACATAGTAGACGAAGCGTCCACCACTTGACTGGTAAACCAAGAGAGTGCCGCCACTAATGCCAACACTAAGTACCAATGTTTTTTAATTGCGTTCAAAATACCACCATCCACCAGAGACCCCATCAGGAAAGTTTCTGCTCTAGCTCTTCGATCTTACTCACCAAAGCTTTATTGCTTGCGCTCAACTCTTGTATTGCTTTTACCATGACAGGGATTAACTCAGAAGGAGAAACCGTCTTGACGTCATGATTAAGTTCCCCATGTTGGGACCAGAGATCTGCACCAGTCTCTGCAACCATCTCAGGATAAACTTCTTCACAATTTTGTGCAACAAATCCAACCTTGGTTAGGGGTCCGTCTGATCCGTCTTTCTTCCATCTAAATTCAGACATTTCGATCTTATTAAGAACGTCAAGTCCGACAACTTTAGTAGGTACAATATCTCGCTTCAGTCGTTCATCAGAAGACGCCGCAAAAGCCACGTTACCGTCACTGGCCCCAGAGTTTACAATAATTCCGTTTGTCGCGCTTCCGTTTCCAGACTGTAAAATTGCATATACGTTAGAGCCAGGAGTTCCAGATATAGAGTTCGTTCCTGCCTGAATAAGCAAACCATAACGGTTAGCGTTATTACCGGAGTTTCTAATAGATACCGCTGTTTGACTTGCAGTGTCCCCAGTAAAGTTTGCCGCCACATTAACATCGCCACCGGACACATCTACAAGAATACCGTAGTTATTACAGGCTCCTTGAGCGTTTGCTGACGTGATATCTAGGTCTAAACCGACCATTTGGACAGTGGCATTAGCGTGGTTAGTAGCGCCATCGTTCATCTCGAGGTCCATCAAAGTGTACCCTGACGTTACTCCGTCCCCAGTAACTCCATCTTTGTCAAAGTCGATATGAACTGTTTTTGGGTTCACAGCACTTGTCGCTGCGTCGTTATGGTCGATATGTAATGCGTTACCTGTGGTTAAACTATCGTCACAGTTAATGGATACTGCATGTGCAGTTGTATTAGTAGATTCTACTTTGAATCCTACTTGGTCAACATCTGAGCTAACCACTCTAAGAGCGGGTGACCCAGCAGAAGTGCCTGGGTTTATGTCCACAATACCGTCAATGTCTACGGCATCTAGATTCGAAGTTCCATCAACGTCAAGATCGGTACCTACATAAAGCTTTTTAGCTATGCTGGCACCACCCTCACAACGAAGCGCCCCCGTATCCCCGGTTGCGTCCGTAGCATCTGTGGTATCTGTAATATCCACTACACCATCAATATTAACTTTGGTGGATGCATTGATATCTACGGTAGGAGCAGTTATATCAAGAGTGGTTTCTGCATTAATTTCTAAGTGACCATCCGCAGAAGCAAATATCTCTTCACCACCTCCAACATCGTGAAACTTCAGCTTGGTAGTAAGCAATAACGCAAGCTCATCTTCAGAAGCATCGTACAACACGCCTTCACTTGCTGTAGCACTAAACAACCTAACGTCTACACCAGTATCATCTACACCGAAAGTAGCATCAGCATTGAACTGGGAGGTCCCAACAACTGTCGTAGTAGATGCAACACCAGCGCCGATAGTAACATCGACTTCGCCATCGGTAGCGTGTTCACCTTCTAACACCAGGCCAGCAGTAAGCGTTGTGGTTGTACCATCGCTCTCAGCGACCATAAACGATAATTTACCAGCTTCGTCTGTATTATCAGCCTCTGACACTTCTGCAAGAATCTTTGCAAACGTGGTCTGTGTTTGTCCGGCGTCATCACCAACAAACTCAATAACCCCGATATCATCACCGTCTGCGCCAGCAGCACCCTTGTCTTTTACAAATTGAAGACGGGCACCGTTTGCATCATTAGTAGTATTCTTAATGATAACTAGTGGGTCTTGTGAGTTTGCAGAGGAGAAAGTGGCGGTGTCCCCAAGAAACTGCGTGTCCCCAGCCACACTAAGAATTGATCCTAAATATACTGACTGGGCGATACTAGCCCCACCCTCAACACGAAGTGCTCCAGTATCGCCGGTTGCGTCCGTAGCATCTCTGGTGGATGTGATGTCTAGGTCACCGGACATGGTAACCATCTGCTCATCATTGATTGTTATGGCAGCGGTTAAAGCAGATCCTGTGTGGGTAGAGAAGATCATCTTACCCTTAGTGTCATCTGCCGTACCACTATGGCTTACCTCAAACTGCCCCAACGAAACATCTGCATGATCCTCAAAGATTATTTTAGTTTCCGCGCCACCCTCACCGTTCTCTGCGGTGGTGTTCTTCAGGGTCAGATATGCATCAGCGGCTGAAACTTGGAGTGCAGTACCCGGCACAGTGTCCCCAATACCAACTCTTCCAGAAGAGTGTACGACTAGATGATTATCATTTGAACCAGTACTTATTGAAACATTCTCAACGGCGTTAGAGGAAGCACCAACACGTATATTCGCTAATTGAGTACCGTCACCACTTTTAAATAAAACTTGAGGGTCACCATTCGCACTATTACTTCTAAGTAACAGTTTTGGGTGCTCATTATTTATTTCCAGGTCTGCACCAGGAGTGGCGGTACCAATACCAACCTTATCAGTATACCCAGAAGCATTAACAACCAACGTGCTCGTATCAACCACTAAAGAATCTGTAACTGCCAGATCACTACCAATGGTCACATCATTTGGAAGACCAATTGTAAGTGTGTTTCCAGAACCAACAGTTTCTATCTCATTCGAAGTGCCTGCGATGGTAAGGGTCTCACTGTCCAGATCGATAGATAGTGCACCACCAGAGTCCCCCTGGAAGTCCAGATCAGATGCAGTGGCTACTGCATCAACATATGTCTTTATTGCCTTGGCAGACGCCAATGTGTCATCACTACCCGATACAGAGCTTATGTCCACATCAATAGAAGTGACAGCAGTTCCATCATCAAAACTAAACCCGCCTGTTAGATTGATATCTCCATCAACATCCAAGGTATGGGAAGGAGAGATGTCGTTGATACCAACATTCCCTGAAGAATGCACAACGAGGTGGTCTTCTCCAGTACCGGCACTGATACCAAGGTGATTAAGGGCATTGGATGTTGTATCACAGCGTATATTTGCTAACTGTGTGCCGTCTAAACTCTTAAATTTGATAGTACCATCACCATTCGCACTACTGCTTCTAAGTAACAGTTGCGGGTGTTCAGCGTTAATCTCTAAATCTGCACCTGGGGCAACAGTATTAATACCAAGACTTGTGGTCCCTCCTGATGCTGGGTCTCCCAAATATACGTAGGTGGTGTTTGCAGTTCCTTGACCAACGATTGAAAGCGATGCGGTTGCTGCAGCCCCAGCACTCGCCACACCCATGTGTATGACACCTTCTTCTGCCCCAGCATCAACAGTACTGCCTGCACCCAAAATCCAAGCCATGTCTGCATTAGAATTTGCGGCGTCTTTTCCTGTAAAGAAAATCGCGCCTATATCATCACCTGCGGCTTCATCAGTGGTGCTCTTGTAAAACCTCAATACTGAATGTATGGCATCATCGTTGGCGTTCTCGATGAGCAATTCTGGCTTGTAAGAAACGGAACTCTTAATGTGAAACAATTCAGTAGGTATCGTTCCGACACCAACTTTACCATCACTCGCTATAACCAAGTGGTCGGTGCCTGTGGCTCCATTAATCGAAAAGTAGTTCATCACGTTGGACGTTACGTCACAACGCATGTTCGCCATGGTTGACCCGTCACCACTTTGGAACACAACTTGAGGGTCACCATTTGCACTATTACTCCGCAGTAACAGTTTTGGATGCTCAGCATTAAGTTCTAAAAGCGCACCTGGACTCCCAGTTCCGATACCAACATTTCCAGATGCATCAAGACACAAGTCTGTTTCGTTTGTTCCGGCATTCAGGCTGAAGTGGTTCAGCGTAGTGCCTGTGTTGTCTATACGAATGTTGGCGAGATCTATCCCATCGCTACCTTGGAAGTGGATCTGAGCATCACCATTGGCAGAGTTGGTTTTGAAGGTGGCTTTTGGGTGCTCACCTGTAAGGCTGATATTTCCAGCGATATCCAAAGACCCATCAAGCTGACCCTCCAAGGCCTCAACCTCGAACGTAGATTGATTTAGTCTCATTGATTGAAATGCCATTTCTAATCAGTCTCCGTTTTATTGCTCTTTACATTTTCGAGCATAAATCCTCTATTTTTAGAGGATTACATAATTGACGGTGAAGTTTGCGTTCACCTCTACACCAAGATCTAGGACTCAAATGTCCAATCGCCATACCCATCGAGAATATGCCAGCCCACAGAGCCGTCAGCAACGAGAGTAACACGGTTTCCAATGGTCGAGTTATTACCTGCACCAAGAATCAAGTCTTTGTTGTCAGCCCCACCCCCACCAGTGGCTGCTGTCGTTATACCACCTGCCGCATTCACAACGCTTCCCATGATTTTATCGGCAGCGACAGGGCTGATTTGAAAACCGTGACTGGGGGTTCCAATAAACTGAAACGAATACATCAAACCGGCAGCAGTCGCAGGAAGATTTAACACCACATCACTCGGGGTATCACTCGCAGTGGATTGCAGAACCAACGTACCGGATTCAGCAGCACCAAGCGTGTTTCCGTTTGCCATCGTGCTTTTTAAATACCGCCTGTGGCCTAGCTGTCCGGCAACCCCTGCAAAACCACCCGAAGGGGTGACAGTCATATAGCCGTTGGTATCAACAGAAAAAGTGGTGTTATCGGTACCGTCGAATGACAATTTTAACTGGTTACCACTTCCCTGTAGAACTTCTAATGCAGCATCAGGATCAGATACGTTGATCCCGACCTGGTTATTACCCGCATCAACGAAAAGCATGTGCGTATTACTGTCAGACTCAACGCGGAAATCAACAAAGGCTGCAGCGCCCTCATTGACCACAACCTCGCAATTTGTACCGTTTGCCTGATCTTCCCCACCAAGGCTTAATACTTCTGTTGAAGCTGCAGTCCCTGCAATACCTCCAGCAAACACTTCAAATTTAAGCTTTCCACCCTCGTCACCGTCTGTGACATCAGAAGCGATAGCTGACATTTTAGCGTATACAGTTTCTGCGTCTACAGAGTCATCGCCCTTAAAGTCGATAAATCCTATGACATCATCATCGCCTTCACCTGCACCATTATCTGCGACAAATCGTAGACCCGGTCCAGAAGCTAAGTCACCAGTATTCTTAAGATGAAATATCGGCTTGGCGGTAGTGTTAGATCCTAGAGATACTGTGAGTCCTGTATTATGAGCATGAGATATAAACACATCACCATCAGCACCAAACTGAATATTAGCATTGTCGTGAGCTAACTTAAGATCACCTACGATGGTTGTAAGAGACCCGTCTCCGTTACCTAAAGTAACATCAACTTCATCCTCTGCAGAACCATCAGTAATAATCAGACCAGGTTGGATTTCACCATCGTGGGATGCTACAGAGATGGTTAGTTTACCACCTTCTGCACTATTACTAGCGGTTGCAACTTCACCAGTGATTCTTGCAAATTCTGTTTGAACACTAGTATCATCAGTAGCGTAAAACTCAATGATGCCGCAATCATCGCCATCGGAACCATTGTTCGCTCCTCTGTCTTTCTCAAGACGAAGACGTGCTCCGGCGGCATCATTGGTGGTGTTCTTGATAACTAAAAGCGGATCAGCAGCGTTTGCAGACGTAAACGTCACTGCGTCCGATGTGATGTCTAATGATGCGGCATCAATAGTCGCAGCCCCTGTAACATCGATATCCAGGATACCTGCGTCGATATCGACAATGGACCCGGCATTTGCGTCTGCATCGATATGGAATGCAACGCCAGCGGTGTGGGCAGAGACAAGTGAGATGTGGCCATCAGCAGAGGTCGTTGTGATAGTAATTTCGTCTGCTGCGTCAATGTCAATCATGTCAGCAGAATCGATGTCGATCCCACCAGCACTGGCATTCAAGTGAATTGCCGCAGCGCCTGTGCCAGCAGACGCCAGTCTAAGCTCCTGCGTGCCTCCACCAGCTACGGCAATATCTAAATCTTTTCCAGAAGCAGTGACGGTAAGGTTTGAATCGTCTGTGCCGTCGATAGACAGCGTAGTCCCATCAATTGTGATACCTGCCGTAACATCGATATCCAAGATACCAGCATCAATATCAACAATGGACCCGGCATCTGCATCAGCGTCGATATGGAATGCAACGCCAGCGGTGTGTGCTGAAAATAGCGTGATGTGTCCGTCAGCAGATCCTGTTGTGAGAGTGATCTCATCAGCAGCATCCACGGTGATGTTGTCCGCAGAGTCGATGTCGATGCTACCGGCACTGGCGTTAAGCTTAATGGCATCCGACCCGGTCCCAGCAGCTTGAATGATTATTGAAGAGTCGTTAGCGCCGACTTGCTCAATGGTAAGATCCTCTGCGGCTTCACTCGAAGTAATTGTGATAGTTGATGAATCAGTGAGATCCATATCCAGCGCATTAGCATTAACGTCAAGAGTACCTGTCGTGGTTAAATCAAGCTCTCCACTACCTGCACCAAGTGCTATTCCAACGGCATCAATTGTCGCAGCGGCTTGTACATCAATGTCCATGATACCAGCATCGATATCTAAGATAGAACCGGCATTTGCATTTGCACTGATTAAGATAGAATCGCCAGCAGTGTGTGCTGAAGTGATTGCTATATGACCATCGGCAGATGT
>TARA_R110002110_G_scaffold1080_4_pt1 | contig 14331 bp, 12 predicted proteins | sample TARA_R110002110 | Tara Oceans TARA_R110002110 (sample SAMEA4397330) | marine metagenome | biome: Polar Biome; feature: [SRF] surface water layer (ENVO:00010504); material: water (ENVO:00002006), including particulate matter (ENVO:01000060) such as... | depth 5 m
AGACGTAAGTGAGTATGTCAAGAAGAAAGGCAACTTTAATTATCTATCTTGGGCGTATGCAGTTCAAGAGCTTAAAAGAAGTTGTCCAACTGCAAGATGGGGAGTAACAAAAGCGGAGGATGGTTCTCCATTCTTCCAAACAGCTTGTGGATATTTTGTAGATGTTTGGGTAGAGGTTGATGGAATTTCTTTGTCACAGATACATCCAGTATTAGATAATAGAAATAATGCAATTGAAAAACCAAACGCATTTCAAATAAACACTAGCTTACAAAGAGCATTAGCTAAATGTATAGCATTACATGGTTTAGGTTTATATATATTTGCAGGAGAAGATTTACCTGAGCCTGATGCACTAACACCTAAAGAAGAAGAAAGCATTTATACGCTAGCTAAACCTTTAGGTAAGAAGTTTGTAGATGATTTAAAAAGTAAGGCTAGTAGTATGGCTTTAAATAAGAATAACTACGAAGCATGCCTAGAAAAAATACAGCAAATGATAAAGGAGAAAAAATAATGGCAGAAGTAAATGATATGTTTGACGACATAACAAAAGAACAAAGTATAGCAAATCCAAATGCTAAGAAAAAACAGTTTACACCAATAGCTACAGGCGAGTATTACGGTCATATAGTTAAGGTTGAAACTAAAATACTTGATGTTAAAGGTGGTAAGTATAAAGCAAGACTTTATTCATATACTGTTGAAGCATCAGAAGAAAACAAAGACAAAGATTTTACTTACTATGATAATTACAAACAAGAGAATGTAAACACAAAAGGTTTTGATTATGTAGGTAAGAAATTCAGAGGAAATCTTTGGAAGTTTTTAGAACCAGGTAAAGGAGACACGTTTGAATCTAACGCTGATGGTAACTCAAGTTTTTTAAGATTTTGTGATACTATTGGTAAGGATTGTCCTGTAGAAACAAGAAACATAGATGGTCAAGATGTTGAGGTAAAACTATTACCTAGCTTGTCTTCTGAGGATTTTCTTGGTCAACCAGTAATTGCGTTTGTTGACAAAGGAAGACCATATAAAGATAAAAACGGTAAAGAAAGACAATACATGGACTGTAAGTTCTGTAAAAAGTGGGATGATGGTAAAAAGAAGGATATTTCAGTTGGAGGTGAAAATGAGATACCATTCTAGGACAAAGATAAGACCTATGCGTAGTTTACTTATAAATGTTTTGCATAAGATGGGAATCAAAACAGGTAAACTCGTAAAGATGTTTGGCGTTTCAAGAGCAACTATTTACAGACATCTTAGAAAATAAAATGATGGGCATGCGAGAGCTTGTAGTAGGCTGTCGGAACTCGTGTGCCTATTATAAACAGAAAGGAAAGTAAAATGGGAAGAGCAATAGATATGGAGAAAGACATTGATGTTCTTAAAAAAGATGTTGATTATCTAAGAAAAGTAACGAGAGGGTTAAGCATGACTATGACCGAAGTAGAAGAAATAGTATTTAAAGAGAAGAAAAAAACCAAGGAGACAAAAACAGATGGCAAAAAAGAAACCAACAATGAAGGAAATGGCGAAAGTAGTGTCAAATCTAATAAACGAAAAACAGATGCTATTTCAAAGAATAGGAAATCTTGAATTCTTAATTGACTGTTATTTTGAATTTAAAGATGAAAAAGGAGATGTCCAAAAATATGTCAAAGACAGAGTTGAAAAAATTAATAAAGACAGAGCTAGCAATAGTACAAGTGACAACGGACAACAAAAAGTTTCTAAATGAATATAAAGCAATTATTCATGAAAGTGAACTTGAAGATATAAGAAAACAAGATAGGAGATGGAACAAAATGAAGCAAAACATAACAGACATAGTATTGGAAGTGTTAAAAGATAATAGATGGGGTATCTACTCTATAAGCGAACCAATGCAAGTCTTACCTGTTAAAGATTCAACATCAACTTTATTTAAAGTAAACGATGTAAATATGGATGAATTTCAACAGGCAATAAAAACGCAAATTGACAGAGAATCAGAAAGGAATAATGGATGTCAAGAGAATCAGGCCAGAGACTTACCGATAGACAACGAATCATTGGATGGTACAAAGATGACGTTAAACGATACAAACGAATGATTGGGCAAGAAACTGAATATGGAACAGTAGTTAGTGAAAGCCTTATAAAAAATATAGAGAGTAGAATAAAAGAACTAGAAGCAAAGGAGATGCTAGATGGTATTAGAGGGGAATTGTCTTGAAAAAATAGACGAGATTACTCCTTGTAGCATTCAAACAGTAGTAACATCACCTCCCTATTGGGGATTGAGAGATTATGATAACGATGGTCAGTTAGGACAAGAATCATCGCCAGAAATATTTGTCTTTAATTTAACAAAATTATTTAGTAAGATTAAGACTGTCTTAAAAGACGATGGTACTGTTTGGGTTAATATAGGAGATACGTTTTTTGGAGCTAAGGGTGGTCATCATGATAGTGATAATAGTATTACTAGCAATGAAACTGGTTCTGAGTATAGGCAAAAAAGAAAAGCACCACCAAAACACAAATACCTTAAAGATGGCGATTTATCAGGTGTTCCATGGATGTTTGCAAAATCAATGCAAGAAGATGGATGGTATCTTAAACAAGATATTATTTGGAACAAACCAAATCCGATGCCTGAAGCTGTTAATAATAGGTGTGTTAAATCACATGAGTATATATTCCTTTTCACTAAAAAGAAGCAATACTATTTTGATGCGGAAGCTATAAGCACTCCCAAATCAGATGGAAAAGGATATATTAGAAAAGGTAGCGTATGGACTATTAATACAGCTAGCTTTAGCGGAGCACACTTTGCTGTATTCCCTGACAATATTCCAGGCTATTGTATTAAAGCTGGAAGTAAAATAGGAGATACAATACTAGACCCTTTTATGGGTTCGGGAACAACAGCAGTAGTTGCTCAAAAACTAGGAAGAAAATGGATTGGCATAGAACTTAATCCTGACTACATTGAAATAATAAAGCGAAGAACTTCTCAAACCGAGATGTTTTAAGGAGAATAATGGATATATTACCATTTGATACAGACATAGAAGATTCTGTCTTAGGTTCTGTTATTCTATACAACGAAGAATATGAAAATGTTTCAAAATACTTTGTAAACAAAAATGTTTTCTATCAAGAAAAAGCATACCTTCTTTGGAAAAGAATATCAGAAATGAAAAAAAGAAAAGAACCTATAGATACAATCTCAATATGTACATCAATAACTAAAAGCGATTCAAGTAAAGGACTTACTAAATACTATGTGGCACAATGCACAAGTGATGTTGGAGCAAAAGGGAATGCATCATTTTATGCTAATAAAATATACGAGAAGTATTTACTTAGACAAGTCATAGTACAAACAGATAAAGTGAAAGATGAAGCACTCACTAATAAAGAGGATATGTATGATGTAATAGTTAATGCACATTCTTTATTTGGGGAGCTTATTGATATAAGGCCTACAAAAACTCAAGATATAGAAGATGTAATAAAAGAAACCATAGATAGCATAAAAAATAAATCAGATAAGTTAATAAAAACTGGTTACCCTAGTATAGATAGATATGCTGGAGGATTAACAAGGGGTGAAATAACAATTATAGGCGGTAGACCAGGACATGGCAAAACTACTGTGATGATTAATCTTTTAGCTAAAGCTGTGGAGCAAGGACAAAGAGCTATGTTCTTTAGTAGAGAGCTTCCTAATGCAGAACTTCTTAAAAAGATTTTATGTTTAGAGTCTGGAAAGATGTCATATGGAATGGTAAGGCAAAATGTATTTACTGACCATGATTTAAGTAATATGGATGAAGCAATAGAATTGGTAAGAAAGAAATATTCAAAAGATAAATTCTTGATGTTTGATAATATTAAGAACTTCTCATTAGCTGCAAATGAAATAAAGAAATTTAAACCTGATATAATATTTGATGATTATATACAATTAATATCTTGCGAAGGATATAAAAGCGAAAGAAGATTACAAATTGAGAAGCTTGTAAATGATTATAAGTGGTTGGCTAAAGAAACTGGAGCAGTAGTTGTATTAGCATCGCAATTGAACAGATTTATAGAGAGAGCAAATAATAGAGGAAAGCCTTTAGAACCTCAACTTTCAGACTTAGCAGAGAGTGGAGCTATTGAACAAGTAGCGGAAAACGTATTCTTTAGTTATTATGATTATAAAGTTACAGGAGAAAAAGGTAAAGGTAAAAACGTAATAACACTTATCGCATCCAAAGTTAGATACGGAGATTCAGGAAGTTCTGACCTTGGTTATGATGGTAATAAATGTAAAATATATAATTCAATGGAGGATATATTAAATGAAGAAAACATCCCGTTTTAAGTATATTGGGATAGACCCAGGTAAAGGTGGAGGATTAGCCGTAGTAGATGAAAAAGGAAATATAAAAGCATATAAGTGTCCAGACTCTTCTGAAGAGATGGCTTTGTTATTTCAAATATGTATCGGCAGCACACCTGCTTCAAAGATTAGGCTATTAATGGAAAGGGTTTGGGCAAGGCCTACAAATGCAGTAAGAGCGGCCTTTTCATATGGTGTTAATTATGGACAATGGCTTGGCATAGCAGCGACACATGAAGTGCAAATGAATACAGTTATACCTGTTGGATGGATTAAGTGGGTAGGTTGTCCAAAGGCTTTAAAAAGAGATGTTAGAAAAAGATGGTTAAAAGAAAAAGCTAGAGAGCTTTATCCTAATATAAACAAATTAACATTAGCAACATCTGATGCTATACTTATAACACATTATGCAAAAGAGGAGTATTTTAATGAATGATAAAGAACTACAAAGACATATAAGGTGTAAGTGTGGAAAGTTTTGGGGAATGAGAGACTTTAAGAGAAATTGTAAACGATGTAAAACAGAAGTTATTGCTAGAGGAGAGAAGAATGGGAAAAAAATGTAATTTTGTAAAAATGACAAGCAGTAGAGGGAAGATTGCAAATAAAGCAATGGTTAAAGCAAGAAAAAAAAGCAACACAGATAAGATAAACAAAGATAAACTGAAAAGGCTCAAAGAATTTCGTTCTTGGTGGTCATGATTAAATTACAAGACATACTAGACAAATTTGGAAGTGCTTATATAGAAAGAGAGGGTAGATGGATGCCACTTACAGAAGGTTACTGCAAAGGGTTTGATATGGATTTAGAGTTTGGCAAGATGGGTGAGGAGTTTACTCAACAAGTATTTGAAGGAAACTCAAAAGTAGAGGTTAAAACAGAAAGAGATATATGGAAAACAACAGGAAATATTGCAATCGAAATAAGGTGTAAAGGGAAGCCATCAGGTCTTTCAACGACTGAATCGAGTGTTTGGGTTCATTTATTGTCTCTAAATGGGGTCATTATGGGAGGATTCTTACTTAAGGTAGACCTACTTAAGGCTAAAATAAAAAAGCTTCATAATGAAAAAAACTTAAAAATGGTTATGGGTGGAGACGACAATGCAAGTCAAATGGCTCTTCTTCCGATTAAGGAACTGTTTGATTAATATTGATATATCCCTATATCAATTCCATCTTTAAGCCCAAGTTTTGACCACAAAGGATTTACATATTGCCCCTTACTGTTAAATTTAACTATAGATTTCCAGTGACTTAACAGAGGGTCTTTATTGGCACTTGTTTGTTTGTTTAACCATCCATGCCATTGGCTTGCCCATAGAGACATTCTTCTGTTAAATTCATCTTCTTGTTTTATAAGTCTTTCAACATAAACAAGCTCAGGTTTATTTTGTCTATTTGCTTTTTCTTTCATATATCCAAAATATTCATCCCTTTGGCTAAATAAAAGGTTGTCATCGTTAGCTCCAGTACCATTTAAAATTGGGTGAAGGGAACGCAACTTCTGTTTTATAGCATTATCAACTCTTTTATTTGCCTCATCTGGAGTCATATTGGGAAGCGACATATTGTATGAATATAACATTTGCATAACTGATAGTACTGATTCATTGAAATCATCCCAATCTTCTTTTTTTATTTTTTTACCAATCCCGTCTCCAACTTTATACCACTGTTTATTTAGGTGTTTGTAGTATCCAGTTGTTATTGTAGTAGAGAGTAATTTTACTTTTCCATGTGGTCTAATATCATTATAATAAGACCTCTCATTATCATCTATTTGTTTTTGATTATTTTTAAATTCTTTGTTCCAGTCTTTTAAGCTTTCAAAGTTATTGTAAGCTCCAAGCATTTTTTTTGCAAAAGTATCAACTCCTCCAAATTTTATATCATTTCTTATAACCCATGATGAAAAATCACCTAATCCATGAGGTTTTATTCCTGAAGCTGTTGTAGCTGCCGCAAATCCATCATACATAAGCTCAAGAATAGAGACAACAGCCCCTAGATTTGCAAAAGGAACTATTGGCATAGACATAGGCATTTCTCCTATTGCTAGTCCATTTATAAAAGAAAATGCTCCGCCAACTTCTCCTAACAACATTCTTCTAAACAGTTTAGTTCTAAATTTTTCATCCATTTCCCCAAAATCCGCTTTGTTGAGCAATTTATGGATAGCCATTAAAAGATATGGAGTCATTCCTACTGACCAACCAAGGTGATTAAGAGTCCTCCAGTTATTCTTATATTTACGATTATTTTTAAAAAGAGTTACTATATTGTAAGTTTGTGATATTGCTAATTGCTGAAACAATGCTCCTGCTTTTAAAATAGGATATTTTGCTGCCCAATAAGGTTGATTGATAGGGATTGTAGAACCTGATGTTTTAATATGTGCATTCAACAGAATTTTTGCAAATATAGTATCTTGTATTTTTTGTATTTTAATTCTTTCTTGAATTGTTATTGGGAAATCAAAATCACCAAATTCAACTTTTTTAAATCTTGAAGGAACACCTCCACCTTTAATATAAGGGCTAGCTTCAGTTTCTGATAAACCATACTTTTTAATAATCCCTATTTCACCTTCTTCTATGGTTAGGTTTTTACTTATCTTTATAGGAGTATTAAATACTCTGAAGTTACCCATAAGTTCACCTTTAGCAAGGTTTGCCTCAGTTGCATTTTTGCTTTTTAATGATGTTATAAGCATAGGAAGCTTTTGCAATGTAGCTAAGATTGCCGCTGCTCTTCCTGTTTCTTCAGATGATGGGAATCTTGTTGTATTAAATATAACATCTACTATGTTTGATATAGCATTAATTTCTTTCTCAGGAGCTATTGAAGTATAGCTTAATTGCATATATCCAGTTTCCTTCAAATCTTGTCTTACTAACCATTCAAAAGCTCGTGCAGAATTAGCCGCAACAATCCGCAAATCATTTTGAAGAATGTTCATCCCCTGCGCTAACATATAGTTTTTAACAGGGCCTTTCAAAAGAGTAGTAAGGAAGGTTCTTGCGATATATGTGTTAAGTGATTGTAATACTTTTGTTACTTCTGAAGGCTTATTAGCTGACATTCCTGTAGTTGCTTCAATCATTGTAACAATATAATCTCCAACAAAGCCTCCACTTCTTTTTAAGTTCTCTATTAATTTCATTGTTGATGCTGAGCTTTTAAATGAGAGACCTTTAATATTAACAAATTCAGGAAGCATTTCTATATTTGCTACTGTTTTAGCCATACCAGAAGCATATTGAGGAAACACATTATCATAATCTGTTTCATAAATTTGTATATATTTATTACCAACCTTTACAGTTTCGCCAAAATACTGTCCTCTCTTAAGTAGATTCCTTGCATTAAATCCTTGTTTGTTATAATTTCTTGCTTCAGCTAAAGCTTTTAAAGCATTTGCTTCTGCATTTGCTGATAATTTAGTATATTCCCCATCTGTTATCTTATCTCTTGTTTTTCCTGTTTTCTCAACAAATTCATCTATAAGTATTTGCAACTCTTTTTCTGTTGCTTTCTTGATTTGGTTTTCAAATTTCAATTCTCCAAAATCCATTATTTTAAGAAATTCCTTAGTAGGTACACGATTAACATGGAAATTAAGCCATGCTATACCATTCTTTCTTTTAAATACAGCAAACTCTGCATCTGTTTTATTAAAAGCAATAGCATTTTCTATAGATTTTTTTCTACCCCCACTCCACTTTAAGTATAATTTAACAATAGTAGATTCAACAGTATCTTTTCTTAATTTTTCATTTTGAAGTTTCCCGTTGATTATTTTTCCTCCATCCCAAACTTTTTTCTTAAAGTCATTCACTTGTTTTAGTAGATTTTTTGCAAGTTTATTGTTAGGGTCTTTTGCTTCTTCAACTAAAGAATAATATCTTTCTTTATCTATAACTATAGCAAAATTGTTTTTCATTTTATTGAAAACATTTATCCCATACTTAGTACGTCTTTTATTTCTTCTTATGTATGTTGTAGGAGAAGCTAAATCTGTTATAACCTTTCCCCTCATTTCAGCATCTTTCCATATAGCATTATAGCAATCATTTTCCCATTTTCTAAACTGCCCACCTTCTCTTCCAAATTCAATTGAAGTATGATTCTCTACTCTCTCTGCTAATCCTTTTAAAGCTTTTCTTTGATGTTTTGGGAATCTTGGAAGTAAATAGTCAATTACTGTTGGGAATTCACCTGAAAATCCAAGTCTAATATTTGTTCTTTTTCTTGCACCTATTTTGTCTGATATAGAATTAAAATGAGAAGAAATTAGAGCTTTTTGTATTAATGATTCTTCAGGAAGATTTTGCAAGTCTGGATTTGATGAAACTATTAAATTAAATTTAGAAGCCTCTTCTGGAGTTAATGCAAATGGACTTATATCTTTGGTCTCCATATTTTTAAATCTTGGAAATAAAATCTTTATAAAGTTTTTAATCCTTGTATCACCATAATTATTATGTCTTAATATATCAAGAGTTTCATTCACTTTTCTTGCAACTTTCGAATATCTCATCCTAGAAGACTTACTTGTAATATTTTCACTTCCAATCATGTCAGAAAATAATGCAAGTTCATCAGAAGAAGTTCCTAATAATATTCTAAAATTACTATAATCATCTATACCTGCAGAAGCAGCTAAGTTTGCCATCAATTCTTTTTTCTCAAATTTATCCATACCTTCTGAGAAAGCATTCCATTGGTTTCTGATAGCAGTTACAAGTTTTTTCTTTATCTGTCTTGATAATACTGGAGTTGTATTTAATTCTCCTTTTATAGTATTAATTGTTTCATCATTAGACTTTCCACCTACTTCTTCAATAGACATACCAATCTTTGGATTTTCTAACCATTTTACAATTCCTTTAAATCCTTTTTCCATAAACATTGGATTTAATGCTTTCATATATTCATCTCTATTGCTTCTTATTTTACGCAATACATTCTCTTGCATTTCAAAAAGCTCTTCCCAGTTAGCACTATCTTTATATAAAGATATTATAGATGCCTCTTTAGGCTCTGCATGTCCTGATATAACATTGAAGATGTCTTTTTCTGCGGGAGTAAGGTCTTGTAAGCTTATACCAACTTGGTCTCCATAAAAACTCATTCTTTCAGCAAAAGTTTTCATTTGTCTTTTTACTGCCTTAGAGTCAATTCCTCCTGTTGAAGGAAATTCTTTCTTTAAAATCTGAGTAAGTTTTGTTGTAAAACTTGGGAATAACTTTTTATTAACATCGCCCTTAGCACTTTTTATAAGAGCTTCTGCAGCCTCTTTTGAAATAACTAAAGGTCGTTTAACCCCCTTTGCTTTTCCAATACCGCCTTGACTTCTTTTTTGTGTTAAATCAATATAATAATATCCTGATTTATGTAATTTGATATGCTTAAGTGTAACAGGATTTAATTCCTCAGCCCTTAGAGTATAATTGTCTACTATTGTCATGCCTATATTAAAGTTTTTGTCTTTTTTCATCTTACTATATATATTAGGTACTTTTGAAAACCATTTACTTATCTTAGGAAGCTCTACAGTTACCTTTGTTTCATTGTAACGTGCTGTAAGGTCTTTTTGATAAGCTGAAGTTAACGGGTTTGAATTTATGAGGTTCTTATCTACTAAGTTTTGAAAAATAATCTTAACATTTGATGTAGTTCCAGGAGAAATCCCGTCTGAATGAAGCTTTGTAAATTTACCTTCATCTTTAGCCTTCTTAATAGCTTTTTTATTTTCTCTTATTTTATTCTCATAATAAATCCTTATATCATCAGAATTTAAATCAGTTATACTACTTTTTTTAGAATGAGCCAATATTTCATTTACATTACCAATTCTTTTTTCAAAGTCTTTAACGCCTTGTTTAGCTGATTTTAATATAGCTATATCATATGGGTTTGTTATAGCAGATACTTTGTTTTCTTCAACTCCAAGTTCTTTTGCAGCATCATATGATACTTTGACAATTTGGTCTTGTTTATTTTTAACAACTAAAGGAGAAAGTCCTGACTCGGAAATGTATTCAGCTAATTCAGATTTATTTTTAGGGATGTTATCGCTAACGGGCTTTTGACTTTCTTGGAACTCTGTTAATGCTTCTCCAAATATTTTTTTAGCTCCTTCTTCTGTTAAAAGCTTACCATGATGATTGGATTGTTCTTCAACAACTTCAAGGTTTTTTTCTTTCGCTTCATTTACAGTAATAAATGTTCCTTGCTCAATTCCCTTTTTAGCATCATCTTTAGAGATTGTAAGAATAGTATTATCAACAGGTATCCCCTTTTCATCGACAACTATAATATCTTCTGTTTTTTGTGATTCTATATTTAAGATAGAAGGATTGTTTTGAATTACTTGCTCTGATTTAGTATGCCCGTTTGTAACCCATGAATTTGTGTCATGTTTAATTAAGTCGTATTCATTAATCTTGTTTTCTTGAGCCATTAAGACATACTTTCTTTGCTCATCGGTTAATTTTTTTCCATCATTATTTGTTTTTTCATATCTTTCAATGTAACTATTCTTTGCTTCATCTGATTCGTAATTTGAAATTCTATATCCTTGATATGCATTAGCTAGAGTTGGAGTTACAAAAAGTAAAAATTCAGAATCTTCAGGAGTTATTTTAGATAAATCAATACCAATATAATCTCCTTTATCATTTTTTATACCAGCTTTATTTAAGATAGCAAGATGTTGATTAAGCCCATCGTTAATTGATTTAAGCCCTTGTATTGTTTCAATATTGTCTGTTTGTAATCCTACGTCTTTTTCAAAAAACTCAAATGGAATTTCTATATTTTGACTCTTAAGGTCAGCCTTTATATTTTTAATACTTTTTGATACATTAGGCTTATTTAATTCTACATCTAAGTTTTTATTAGTTTCATATTTAATATCGTTTACAATATCTTTTTTCATATTCTTGATATGGTTAGCCATATTGTTTTTGTTTTTATTAATCCCTTTATGAATTACAGGCTTCATACCAAATGGAGGTTTTTTACCTGCTTGAAACACGAATGGATTATTGGTATAGGATTTCATAGGTCTTCTAGCAGTTGCAGCATCTAGCCCCCAATATGCATAGATTGCTCCTGTAGCAAATAAAACATCAGTAGCATATGTTCCATAAAGAAAATCACCATCAGAGTTATAATACCTTTTCCTAGACTCTTTATCTAAAAGCATAGGAGCAGTAGTCAAAGCTGTTGCTTGCCCAGCAATTTGTGTGGGTTTTGAGCCTAGAAATTTCTTTGTAAAAGTAGACCAATTCTTAACACCCATTTGTAATTCTTTATTAGCTGAAAGCCCTGTTATGCCTAGTCTAAGTCCTACTCCTGTTGTAAGTGCACCAACAATGCCTCCCTTCCAATATTCTTTCCATGTGTCGTTTAGTGTATCTGTATAATTAATTGTTCCATTATTTTTGGCATATTTTCCTACATTCATTCTTTGATGTGCTAATGATTGCATCATGCCAAAAGAACCTGTAATATTAGCTAATGAAAAGCCTCCTTGTGCCATTTTTAAACCAAATCCAGCAGTCCATTTTACTGCTTCGTCTTTGATGTAAGTACCTGCGGTAGATTGTGGAATTGCCTTTTTAATAAATTGAGTAGTTGCTCCACTTGTCCATTTTTCAATTGTTTTATTCCATAGAGTTTTAGCTATAGGATTAGATAATGTCATGCTTGTTTTAGCTATAACACCCATTGATAATAGAGAAATAGGGTCAGAGAATTGTGTAATCATTCCTACGGCTTTCTCGCCAAAAGAAGCTTCTTGAGGGTCGTATGATTCTGTAGTTTCAAAACCACCAAATCTTATTGTTTTATTTTGAGACCAAGATGGGTGAAGGTTTTCTCCTTCATGATAATTCTTCAACCATCCAGTCATACTATTATTAATTCCAGATACAATTTGATTTCTATATCCTTCGTTCTCGACATACATCCAACTTTCAGGGTCAAGAAGACCTTCGAAAAGAGGCCTTTCATACTTTTGTTGACCACTTTGATATTTTTCCATATCTCCAAGTATATCTTCTCTTGAACCCCCTTGTTTCTTTTGTAAACTCTCTCTATATTCCTCGGCTTCTTCTTCAGAAGACATGTTGAGGCTTAATCCATAGGCATTTTTTGTTTTCATTTTATTGAGAGTATCTGAAGCAAATTGGTCAGACCTTTTAAATACATCCATAACTCCATCAAATGTTAAGTCAACTTTAGAATAATCTCCAGTATAATCTTCGAATGGTTGGAAAGATACGTCATTGTATGATTGTAAGTTTAAATCAGGATGTTTTTCAGATGCTAGATTCCAATAGTATTCCTCTTCATTACCAGTGAAATCACGAGGAAGAGAATGATTCTCTTTCATTAAATTAACTACATCATCTATTTGAAATATTGAACTATCGCTCATTAGTTGTTTTGTTTATTAATAATGGATTGTAATCTTTTCTTTTCAACATCTAATGTTTTATCAGAAGAACCTCCAACAGTAAGTTCAGTTCCTCCCCATTTATAATATTTGTTTTGTTCTTTTTCAAGTGCTAGTTTTAAAAAAGCTATTTCACTATCCCATAATTCATAAACATCAGCATAGCTCATACCCATTAATTTCGAAGCAAAATCATCAACAGCATGTTGTTCATCTAAGTATACATCAGGGTCTTTTGCCATATGAACCTTCGCTATATTCCTTCTTGTACCCTCCTCAATCGTTGACCAATCACTTATATCAAATTCCCCCGTAGACCAGTTTTCTTTACCTACAGTATTAAGCATTGTCTTTTGATATGATTTAATTGAATTCATGGATGATATTATTGACTCTGCTGCGCTTTTTGAATCGTTCATATTCTTTTTCTGAGCAGTATCAAGCGCTGATTTATTTCCAGTTTTAATATACATAAGTTCATGTTGGTCAATTATGCCATTTTCTAACATAGAAAATGCAGCAGTTTCAAATTCTTTTTTTATTGCTTCCATTTTATTTATTATATCCATATCTCTCATCCCCCCATGAGCGTAGCTATTAACAAATTTATTTGCCTTTGGTTGTTCTGCAAATGGGTCTTCGTACATTGTACTAAAAAATCCATCTGAGAATAGCTCAAAATCTTTAATATCTTGTACTGTCATATTTTTCCATTTATAATCTGCTATTTTAGAAGGGTCAGTCATTACGACTGATGATTGAGTGGTAGGGTCATCAAATTCAAGGCTATCAGGTTCAAAGCCTTTGATGAAATTATAAGCATTTTCTATTTGTCCTTTGTAATTACCTAGGTCATATTTATTTTGTTCATTTTGACTATCTATTTCTATCAATTGTAATTGTGCTTCAGGATTGCCTCTTACTTGAGGAGTCAAAGTATCTATAACTGCGTCATTAATACTTGAACCATCTGTTGTAATTGTGTTTTTAACTTTTTCAAGAAGTCTTGGAAGACCACTATTTAGTGATTTAGAAGCATCTTGCTTTGCTTTATAAGAAGCTTCTTGATTGGCTTGTTTTCTTTCATTTCTTTTTTCAATTACACTTAAAAGAGTATCTAAATTGTAATGTCCTTCATATATTCCCATTTCTCTCCTAGAAAGTTTTTATTATGCTTAGTCTGTATCTGTTGGGCTTCCAGCTAATGATGCGGCAGTTCTTTTCCATCCCTGCATTAAATCTGTTAAGCTACCCATAGCTTGCCCTCTTGAACTTCCTATATTTCCTAATACTGATTCAAGTCCTTTTCCATATACATCTCTTGCCCCAGTCTCAAAACCTTTAAATTGACCGCTACCAGAAAAACCTCCTGCTGCTTGATTTGCTTTTTTTGAACTTAAAGATTGTAATAGTTTATTTGTTCCTTGTGAGGTTGCACTTTCCATTAAAGGAGAATAAGTTTTCCCCATAGTTG
>TARA_R110002110_G_scaffold13596_2_pt1 | contig 14312 bp, 12 predicted proteins | sample TARA_R110002110 | Tara Oceans TARA_R110002110 (sample SAMEA4397330) | marine metagenome | biome: Polar Biome; feature: [SRF] surface water layer (ENVO:00010504); material: water (ENVO:00002006), including particulate matter (ENVO:01000060) such as... | depth 5 m
TCTTTTACTTTGCCTTGTCGGCGATGCTGTTTCGGTTCTCCGCCAACCTGTCATTGGCAGAAGTATGGGACACCCGGCTGGTCATCGCCTATCTGTGGGGCACGGCATTTGTCTATGGGCTTGCGACCCTTGTGGGGTTCCTGCGGGGCCTTGATGTACCAACCACAGCGATCGAGGCGCAATGCGCGGCCATCGGCAACACCGGGTTTCTGGGCGTGCCCATGTTGACCCTGCTGCTGGGTGCCCAAGCCATCGGCCCGATCCTGCTGGCGCTTGCCATTGACCTGATCGTGTTCTCCAGCCTGATCGTGATCCTGATCACCGGGGCGCGCGGCGGTCAGTCAGCGCTGCAGGCCCTGCGCCCGATTGGCCTTGGGTTGATCAAAAACCCGATGATTGTCGCGATCACCCTTGGGTTTGTCTGGTCGGGCCTGCGCATTCCCATTCCCGACCCGATGAATGATTTTCTGGCGATCCTGGGCGGGGCGGCGACGCCCGGTGCGCTTTTTGCCATTGGCGCATCGCTGGCGCTGACGTCGCCCGAACGGCTGCACATCGCCGGTTGGCTCAGCTTTTGCAAACTGGTGCTGCATCCGCTTTTGGTTGGTTTCGCCGCCCTTTTCCTCTTTGGCGTCGACCCTTTCAAGGCCGGTGTAATCATCGCGGTTTCCGCGCTGCCCGTGGCGGGCAACGTCTATATGCTGGCCCAACACTACGGCGTGGCCCCGGTGCGGGTTTCCACAACCATCCTGATTTCGACAGCCTTCAGTATCCTGACCGTCAGTCTGATTGTCGGGTGGGTGACCCAATTCTGATCTTCATCCTTTTTCAAATACCGTCCAACTGTACCGCAGACACCGACCCCTGAAAGGAAACGACATGAAAACAATCTCTGAAAACGCCTGTTTCGGCGGGGTTCAAGGCGTCTATTCCCACGCGTCCACTGCTTGCAACTGTGACATGACCTTTGGCCTGTTCCTGCCCGCCGAAGCCAAGGATGGTCCGGTGCCCGTTCTGTGGTATCTGTCCGGGCTGACCTGCACCCACGAGAACGCGATGAACAAGGCAGGCGCACAATGCTGGGCAGCCGAACATGGCATCGCGCTTGTGTTTCCCGATACGTCCCCGCGTGGCACAGATGTGGCTGACGACGACGCCTATGATTTGGGCCAAGGCGCAGGGTTCTATGTGAATGCGACCCAGGACCCCTGGAAACCACACTTTCAAATGTGGGATTATATCGCTGACGAACTGCCCGCCCTGATCCGTGCGCATTTTGCCGTTGATCTGGACCGTCAGGCCATCACAGGCCATTCAATGGGCGGTCACGGTGCGCTGACCCTCGCCATGACCCTCAAAGGGCGGTTTCAATCTGTGTCGGCCTTTGCGCCGATCGCAAATCCCACCGCCAGTGATTGGGGTAAAAAACAGCTCACCGCCTATCTGGGCAACGATGAAACAACATGGGCCCGCCACGATGCAACGGTGCTGATGGCCGACACGGGCTTTGACGGGCCTGTCCTGATAGACCAAGGCGCGTCTGACCAGTTTCTGGATTTGCTGAGGCCCGAAACGCTCGCAGCAGCAATTGCAATCAAACGGCAAGAGGCAACATTTCGCATGCAACCGGGCTATGACCACAGCTATTTCTTTGTCGCCAGCTTTATGGAAGACCACATCGCCTTTCATGCTGATGCGCTTTACAGCGCATGACTGCGCTGTACATCGACGCCGACGCCTGCCCGGTCAAGGCCGAAGCAGAGCGCGTCGCGACAAGGCATAAGATACGCATGTTTGTCGTATCGAATGGCGGCCTGCGGCCCTCGCAGAACCCGCTGGTGGAAACGATCATTGTGCCAGATGGGCCTGACGTGGCGGACATGTGGATTGCCGACCGTGCAGGTGTGGGCGATGTGGTGGTCACGGGCGACATCCCGCTGGCGGCCAAATGCGTCGAAGCAGGTGCAAAAGTGCTGAAACACAACGGCGAGGCGCTGACGGGTGCAAATATTGGCAATGTACTGGCCACCCGCGATCTGATGACAGATCTGCGGGCGGCCGATCCATTTCGCCAAGGCGGCGGCAAGAGCTTTACAAAGGCCGACCGCTCCCGTTTTCTGGACGCACTTGAGCGTGAATTGCGCGCAGCGGCGCGGCTGTAATCGCCTTTCGGCACAGCGGGGGTCAGTAATTTTGAAACGTTCCGATTTCACAAGGACAGGGTGATGAAACCAGAGGCTGTTGTTTTCGATATTGGCAATGTGTTGATCCATTGGGACCCGATCCCGGTCTATGACCGTCTGATCGGCGCTGAACGGCGGCAGGCGTTGTTTGATGCTGTCGATCTGTTTGAAATGAACGCCCGGGTCGATCTGGGCGCACCCATTGGTGATCTGGTGCAGGCCACCGCAACAGCGCACCCGGACTGGCACGATGAAATCATGTTGTGGCAAAAACACTGGATGGATATGGCCACTCCTGCCATTGAACGGTCCGTCCGTTTGATGAAAGCCCTACAAAATAACAACATTCCGGTGTTTTCGCTGACCAACTTCGGTATCGAAACCTACGACCTTGCGGCGACGCATTATCCGTTCTTTCGTGAATTCGACCGCGATTTCATCTCGGGCCATCTGAGGATGATGAAACCTGATCCGGCTATTTATGCCCACGTCGAAGAAATCAGCGGCGTCGCGCCAGAGGCTCTGATCTTTACCGACGACAGCCCCGCGAACATTGCCGCAGCAACCGCGCGGGGTTGGCAGACCCATCTGTTTAAAGGCCCGGCCGGTTGGGCAAAGGCATTGGTGGATGCCGGGTTGCTGACGCCAGAGGACACAAGATGAGCGGCGTGCCAAACATCTCCTTTGCGCAGGGTGAAGCGGTGCTGGATTGGATCGGCCTGACCGATGCGCTTGCCGCCGGACATGACCTGCCCAAGGCAGAAATTGGCGATACGTTTCTGTACCGGGGCAAAGACACCCTGCTGAACCGATCCGCCTGGATTGACGGCCTGGGGATTGCCGTGAAATCTGCAACCGTGTTTCCGGGCAACCCTGACGCTGGATTGCCCATGGTGAATGGCGGCGTTTGTCTTTACGCCGATGACACCGGACAGATCGAAGCAATTATCGATTTTCATTTGGTCACAAAATGGAAAACCGCCGGTGACAGCCTGTTGGCGGCGCGCCGATTGGCCCGACCCGACAGCAGCAGCATCCTGATTGTGGGCGCAGGAACACAAGGTCGGGCGCTGCACAGTGCTTATTCTGCGGCCTTCCCGGATGCCAAATTCACCATCTGGAACCGCACAGCCGAGAACGCGGAAAAGATGGCCGCCGAACGGCCCGGTCTGTTGATCGCCACCAATCTGGAGTCAGCGGTGCGCGCAGCCGATATTGTCACCAGCGCCACCATGTCGACCGCTCCATTGATCAAAGGGGCGTGGTTTCAACCGGGGCAGCACATTGATTTGATCGGCGCCTACCGGCCAGATATGCGCGAGGTCGACGATGCGGCACTAACCCGCGCACGGATTTTTGTTGACAGCTTTGACACCACAATTGGCCACATAGGAGAAATCAACACGCCGCTTGAAGCCGGTGTGATCACCCGCGACGATCTGACAGCGGATTATTACAACCTGTCGCGCTTTTCGCGGCAGTCAGATGGCGAAATTACGCTGTTCAAAAACGGTGGTGGCGCGCATCTGGACCTAATGACCAGCCGTTACATCCTGAACCAATGGCAATCGGCGCAGTGATTTGGTTTCTGCTGATTGCGGCTGCGGTCCTTGCGATCCCGCTGCTGATCGCGCAAAACAGAAACATTATGGACGACACCGGGGGGGTGCAGCGCCGGGCCAATTTGTGCGGCCGAGCAAGGGCGTGACGCATTTCAACTGACACGGACCACACCGAGGCCCGGTTTGTGTATGCGTTCATGGGCTGAGCACACCCAGCTTTGTCTGGGGAGGGCTGATCCGTCGCCTGACCGCGATGGGTTACCGCGTATTGATCTACGACTTGTACGGGCGCGGTTTCTCGGATCGCCCAAGGGGCATACAGGACAGAGCGTTCTTTTTGAACCAGTTGCGCAAATTGCTGACACGCGAAAGGTCAAAGGCGATCTGACGTTGATTGGGTGCTCCATGGGTGGGGCGATCAGCACTGCCTTTGCAGCGGCGCATCCAAACCGGGTGCGGCGGTTGATCTTGCTGGCAGCGGCGGGCATGGCGATGGCGCAGACAAAGTTGACCCGCTTTATCATCGAAATGCCAGTAATCGGTGATTGGCTGCTGCTGGCCCTGTATCGCAAAGGGGTGCGCGCGGAAAGGAATCACCGTGGATTTACACCCGCCGTGCTGGCCAGCCTGCGTGGGGTCCTGTCACAGACAAACACATCTGATCACAAAGCGCTGGACAGGGCCGCGATAACAAAGTCATTCCCGCCGCATCAATTGGCACCCTGGCAGAGTGGAGCCGGAATGCGGAGCAAGAGGTGATCGAAGGGGCGAGCCAAGGCCTGACCTACACGCACACCGATGAGGTATTGCAAATTTTTCGCGATCATCTGTGAACAAGGGTGGAGGAGGCCTCCACCTTACTATTTCGCGCATCTACGTAAGGTGGAGGCCTCCTCCATCCTCGTGCGTCAGTTGGTCACCAACCCTTCAAGCCGCCGTTCCCGAATGGGCAGGTGAACAATTGCGCTGAATGCGCCAACGGCCACACCGATCCACCAGACGGCATCGTAATTGCCATAGACGTCATACATTCGCCCGCCCAGCCAAACCCCCAGAAAGCTGCCCAGCTGGTGGCTGAAAAACACAATTCCATAAAGCGTCCCCATGTACCGCAACCCATAGATATGGGCGACCAGGCCCGAAGTCAGCGGCACGGTCGCCAGCCATAGCGCGCCCATGCCGACGGAAAACAAAATCACCGTCATCGGTGTGATTGGGAACATGATGAACAGCGCCGCAATCACGGACCGCCCCACATAAATTCCTGCCAGCAGGTATTTTCTGGAATACCGTTTTCCCGCCCAGCCTGCCGCCAATGCGCCAGCGATATTGGCCAGACCGATCAATGAAATCGCCACAGCACCCAGCGCGGATGTCGAGGTGATGCCAATGTTGTGAAGCACACCACCGGGCAAAATCGGCCCACACATTTCGGTCACAAAGGCCGGAAAATGCGCGGTGATAAAGGCCAGTTGATAGCCGCAGGAAAAGAAACCCAGAAAGATCAAGGTATACGAAGGATCCTTGAACGCTTTGGCCAGTATCTGGCCCAGGCTTTCTTCCAGCTCTGCCTTGTTGGCCATCGCCGGTCCGCGCATCATCGGCAGGGTCAGGATCATCGCAAGGATGACGCCCGCAAAGACGACAAAGGTGCTTTGCCAGCTTAGAAACGATAGCATCCATTCCGCTGCCGGCGCGCCGAACACCTGGCCTGCTGAACCTGCCGCCGTCACAACCGCCAGCGCCATGGACCGGTTCTCATCTGAGGCGGCGCGCCCGACAACGGCCAGGATCACACCAAACCCGGTGCCGGCAATGCCAAACCCCACCAACCAAGCGTAGGATTGAAGTTCCAACGGCGTTGTAGACCCCGCAGACAGGATCAACCCAAGCGCGTAGATAATCGCGCCAATGACAATCGCACGCCGGTCCCCGATCTTTTCCGCCACCGCGCCAAAGATCGGCTGGCCGATTCCCCAGGCCAGATTTTGGATTGCGATCGCCAGCGAGAAATCGGCCCGCAGCCATCTGAATTCATCGGCAATCGGGATCTGAAACACACCAAATGACGCACGAACGGCAAAGCTGACCATAATGATGATACAGCCGACGATCAGGACAGGCGTAAAAAGTGGTGTGCGGTCTGACATGGTGGCTCCGGCCTGAATATATCGGCCTGACCGTAACCATTCACACTACGCGGTCAAATAACCAATTGTGGCTGCGCCCCTACAAACCTTGAAGACAGCCCAGCGCCTGGACACATGCCTTTTCAATATTTCCAAGGGCCTGTAAGAGCTGGGGCATGGCAACGCTCAGAGAAACATACGACAAACTGATCGCACAAGGAAAGCTGCACGCTGACCCGGCCCAGCAGGCCGTTTTACCAGAATTTGACCGCATTCGAACAGAACTGTTGAAGCCCGCGAAAAAAGGATTGTTTCGCAAGGCGCCCGAACCGCCAAAGGGGTTGTATCTGTGGGGCGGTGTCGGGCGAGGCAAGTCCATGTTAATGGATATGTTTGTCGACCACCTGCAATGGATCCCGGCCAGGCGCGTTCATTTCCATGCCTTTATGCAGGAAATACACAATGCGATGCATGAGGTCCGCAAAACCGGCGTGGATGATGCGATTGCCCCTGTTGCTGCCGATGTCGCGGCCAGCGTCCGGGTGTTGGCATTTGACGAAATGCAGATCAGCGACATCACCGATGCGATGATCGTGGGCCGCCTGTTTCAGGCGTTGTTCGCCGCTGGCGTGGTGGTGGTCACAACGTCAAACCGGCTGCCTGATGACCTTTATAAGGACGGATTGAACCGCAATCTGTTTTTGCCCTTCATCGAGATGATCAAAGACCGCATGATTGTCCATGAATTGGCCAGTCCCAAAGATTACCGTCAGGATCGGCTGGCCGGCAATCAGGTTTACTTTACCCCCGTGAACGCCGACAGCCGCACAGCCATGAACGAAATTTGGGATGATCTGGCGGGCGGGGCGGGCGCACCTTTGATCCTCAAGGTCAAGGGGCGCGAGGTCGAGATACCCGCGTTTCGCAACGGCATGGCACGGGCGCAATTTCATGCGTTGTGCGGCAAACCACTGGGTGCTGCAGATTATCTGGCCCTGGCCGAAGCGGTGCGGGTTTTGTTGCTGGATGAAATTCCGCAGCTGGGACGCAGCAATTTCAACGAAGCCAAACGGTTTGTCACACTCATTGACGCCCTTTACGAGGCACGTGTGCGGCTGATCTGCTCTGCCGCCGCAGCGCCGGAAATGCTGTACCTTGAAGGCGAAGGGACGTTTGAATTTGAACGCACCGCGTCACGTTTGCGCGAAATGCAGGCGGAAGGATGGGGCGGTTAAACGAAAACCGCCCGTTACCCCTTTCCAGGTAAATCTCTCCTTCGGGGCCTTAGATGTCCGGGTGATAAGGCGCGCTGGATTGATAAAGCACCCAAAGGCCGCCCAGAATAATTGCAATCCCCACTGCGATGAAAATGGCCTGAGAAAGGCCGCGTTTGTCTTTTTGGGTCTCGGACATGGGTGTTGACTGCTGTGCCATGCTGCTGCTCCGGTATCGTTTTGAATAATAATTTGGGATTTGCCCGTAATGAATTGGCAAGACACTACACCACATATGGCGTACAAAGGAGAAAAAATAACCAAATGGCGTAGATTAGCTGTTTTCGCGCAACACTGCCCCTGCAAGGTAAAGCGACCCGCAGATCAGGATGCGCGCGTGCGGGTCATCTGCCACTATCGCAGATAGGGCGCTGGCGACATCCTTTGCTTCATAGGTGTCGATCCCCTCGGCACGGGCGGCTTTGGCCGTCTGCGCGGCGGGCAGCGTTGCGGCCTCTGCGGGGATGCTAACCGCATGCAGGCTTTTGACCTGCGCCGCCAAGGGCCGCAGATAGCCGCGAATGTCCTTGGTGTTGAGCATTCCGCAGATCAGATGAACGGGTCGCGTCGGCCCTTGTGCCAGAACCGCAGCTATCGCGTCACCTGCTGCCGGATTGTGGCCCCCGTCAAGCCACAGATCAGCAGAACCCGCCAAATCAACCAGCGGCCCATTTTTCAACCGCTGCATCCGTGCGGGCCAGTAGGCTGTGGTTACCGCAGCTTCGCAGGCGGCGGCATCCATTTTCAAATGGCGCAGGGCCGCCAGCGCGGCGCCGGCATTCATCACCTGATGCGCGCCCGGCAAATTTGGCAATGGCAGGTCAAGCAATCCGGCGTCATCCTGATACACCATGCGCCCCGCCTCGATGCCCGCATGCCAGTGTTGACCAAACGCCAAAAGCGGCGCGCCCAGTTGTTCGGCGCGTGCCTCGATCACGGCAAGGCCTTCGTCGGATTGCGGCCCAACAACACAAGGCACACCCCGTTTGATGATCCCGGCCTTTTCGCCGGCGATTTCGGCCAATGTATCGCCAAGGTATTGCTGATGATCCACCGATACCGGGGTGATGATTGTCATCAACGGGGCATCGACCACATTTGTTGCGTCCAACCGACCGCCAAGACCGACCTCAAGCAAGGTGTAATCCGCCGGTGTACGGGAAAATGCCAGCAACCCAGCAGCGGTTGTGATTTCGAAATAGGTGATTTTGTCATCACCGTTGGCGGCATAACATTCGTCCAGAACCGCAGTGAGCGCGGCCTCGTCGATGAACTCTCCGGCCAGGCGGATGCGTTCGTGAAACCGTGCCAGATGCGGCGACGTATAGGCATGAACCGTCTTGCCTGCGGCCTCCAGCCCCGCGCGGATCATCGCCTGGGTTGATCCTTTGCCGTTGGTGCCGGCGATATGGATCACCGGCGGCAGATCATTTTGCGGATCGCCCACAGCACGCAGCATCCGCCACATGCGGTCCAGCGTCAGGTCCATGATCTTTGGGTGCAAAGCCATCATCCGGGCAAGAATGACGTCAGAGCTTGCTTTGCTCATTTTTCGGATGCTTTTGAGTCTTTGGTCTTTGGCTTTGCGCCCGATTTTGCACTGCTCAGCGCATGGTCCAGTTCGCCGCCTTCCTTTGGCGGCGGCAGATCGGCGCGCACCGCGGGGGTCAGGCGCAGCAACATTCGGGTGATTGTAATCAGCTCATCGCGCAATTCGGTGCGCGGTGTGACCCGGTCCAGCATGCCGTGATCCAGCAGATATTCGGCCCGCTGAAATCCATCGGGCAGCTTTTCGCGGATGGTCTGTTCAATCACGCGCGGCCCGGCAAAGCAGATCAGCGCATTGGGTTCGGCAATGTGCACATCGCCCAGCATTGCATAACTTGCCGTGACACCACCCGTCGTCGGGTGCGTCAGTACGACGATATAGGGCAAGCCCGCTTCTTTCAGCATCTGCACCGCAACGGTTGTGCGGGGCATTTGCATCAAGCTCAGGATGCCTTCCTGCATCCGCGCGCCCCCAGCTGCGGAAAACAGAATCAGCGGACGTTTGAGTTTGACAGCCTCTTGGGCGGCGGCAATGATCGCGTTGCCCACATACATGCCCATCGAACCGGCCATGAATGAAAAGTCCTGACAGGCGGCCACAATCGGTGTGCGGCCCATTTCACCGGTGGCGACCAGCATCGCTTCGCTTTCGCCGGTTTCCTTTTGCGCGGCTTTCAGCCGGTCGGGATAGCGTTTTTGATCGCGAAACTGAAGCGGATCAGCGGGCGGCACGGGCACTTTGACGTCTGCATAGACGCCTCCGTCAAACAGCGCGCGAAACCTATCGCGCGGATTGATTGGCATGTGGTGCCCGCAATTGGTGCAGACGTTCAGATTGTCAGAGACCTCGCGGTGAAACAGCATGGTGCCGCAGTCATCGCATTTGGTCCAAAGGTTGTCCGGCGTTTCGCGGCGCGAAAAGATCGAATTGATCCGAGGGCGGACGTAGTTCGAGATCCAGTTCATGAAGGGCCCCTGATGGCTTGGTTGTCTCTCAGATAAGGCCAGCAACACCAAATTGCAATCAGCGCCGGATTGCCAACCGTGCCGCCAGCCAAAACACCAGCATCATCGCAAAATCAACCGGCAACCATGCCGCCAACGCATCGGTATCCTGCATCCCGAAGGGGGTCAGGTACAGCGCCAAACCAGACAGATCATCAGGCAGTGAAACGACCAAAATGGCAGAAACATTGTTGCAGAAGTGAACCGCAATCGCAGGGCCAAGGGACCCTGACCGCGCTGTCAGGTCGGCCATCAACATCCCGAACATCCCAGCCCAAAGGGCTATGACCAACGCGTTTTCACCCGCCATATCCGGCAGATAGTGACCCAGGGCAAAAAGAGCCGAAGGCAGCACCATCCAGATCAGTGGCGATCGAAAGCGGGCTGCCAGCTGTTGCTGAACATAGCCGCGAAACACGATTTCCTCGGCGCTGACCTGTATCAGGACGGCGAGCAGCGACAGGGGTAACAGAATCAACCATCGCGACAGCGCCATGTTTGGCACCATATCCCCGCCCATGTCCCACGGCGGCAGCACAAAAAGCACAATTCCCAGCACGATCAACATGATGGAAACCGACCGAAAGTGCGCCCAAGCCAGCGGTAACGGCCCCAGCAGGCTGCGCACGGGCCGTTTGTGCAAAACGCGCACAACAACGGCCACACTGACCGTCATCCAGCCAAAGCTGATCAACAGCAAAAACATCGCCAGCGGCGTCGACCCTTGGGTCAGGTCGACATACAACGCCTGACTTTTGCTGCCCATGGCTTGGTAGATGGTGGTAAAGTAGATCTGGTTTAGGGTCAGATACCCCATCGCGGCAATGCCAAGCCCAACGACAAACCGCCAGATTTCAGAACGGGCCCGCGCAGGCCGGATGAACGCGTCATGATCTGAATAGCGGCGCGTCATGGGTCAGGCAGTTCTGTTGTGGCTGGCGGCAAGGGTGGCCCGAATTCACGCGGTACCTCAAGCCCAGCCGCGCGCATCAATTCTGCCGCCCCTGTCAAATGCCCGGCAACAGTGCGCAACAGGCTGAGCAAGAGTGTCTTGTCGCTTTCAACAACCGACCGGAACTGATCGGCATCAATGCGCAGGAAATGGACCTCCTGTGTCGCAATCAGGCTCATCTGCCGTGGTTCATCCAGAATGATCGACAGATCCCCCATCAAACGCCCCGGTTCCACATCAGAGATATGATGCGGTGACCCGTCCTCTCTTATCCAGACGATTTCGGCCTTGCCGGAAAGACACAAATAGGCGGCATCGGCCCGTTCCCCTGTTGAAAATATCACCTGCCCTTTTTTAGCGCTGTAGCGCTGCGCGGCAAACGCAAGCAGCCGCTGTTGGCGCGGTTCAAGCGTGCTGAACAATGCGTTGCTGGCAATGATACGAAGCTTGCGGCGCAGATCGTCTGATGCTCCTTCTTCAACCTCGCCGTCATCCACCTCGGGCATGCCGTCCAAACGTCCGTGACGAATTTGGACGTGCATATCAAAGGCCCGAGGATCGACAAACTTATCGTTGATAAAAATCTGCGTGGTGTGGGGCAACAGATCGCTCAGCCGGTCGCGGATCTGGGCCTGTGACTGCGAATCGGTCGTGGTCAGGACCTGATTGAACACCAGCACATCAGGTTTTTTGATCGCGGCCCGACCAAAAGCCGCCCGTTCCTGAAATGCCATGGGCAGGTTTGCACCGCCAATGTCCGTTGGCACATCAAACAGGTTGACCGAAATCATCTGTTTCATGTCGTGCGCTTCCAAGACATCAACCACAGCGTCCCGTACCAGATCGGCCTGCAGCCCCGCCATGGAGGAAATCCGCCCGTAAACGAGGTTTTCAAGGATCGTCAGTCGGGGCAGGTAGCGTTCCGGCAACACCTCGACAAAAAGATCGTCGACCTCGCGGCGCAGATCAGCGCCACGCGATTTGCGGATTTTCAGAATTTCCTTTTTAAAGCTTTCGGGAAAACCGGGGCCAATCTGTTCTGCGGTAAAGGCAAAAGGCACCGTCAGCAGCAGCGCAAATTCTTCGGTGCTAAGCGCTTCGTCGCCTTTGTCGCGGCGGCGCGCAGCAATATCAACCAATTGCTCGTACAGCTTTTCGTCAATTTCAAGCGCGGTGAACAACGGGTGGTCCGTACCATCGCGGCCAAAGGTTTCATTCAGGGTCTCTATCAAGGTTTGCGAAATGGCGATGCCCTGTTCCGCCAGGCCCTGTTCGATGATCATGGACAAGAACCCGCCTTGCGCCACCAACGCCTGCTGGCTGATCGCCCGGCGCGGTGAGGCAAACATCAGGTTGCTGCCCAGCGGCACTGCCGGGTTGAACGCATCAGGATCGAAACGGTGCACCGCTTTATCAAGTTTGTCGGCCTTCAACCTTTGATAGACTTCATCACGCAACCCGACCACACGCCGCGCCAGTTCGGGATGTTTCTCTGGGTCCATGCGCGAATCCAGCATGCTCAGGAATATGATATCCGCCGTGCCCAGCGCGGTGGTGATCTGATACCAAAAGCTTAGAACGTCTTGTCTTGTTTCCAATCCGGCAACAGTGGGATCCAGCCATTCGGCTTGCGTGCTGTCGGTGCTGTTGCCCGATCGAAGCGCCTCAATCGCGGCTTTGTCTTTTTTCTTGGGGTCCCACAGAACGGTTGCGGGTTGGGTCATCAGGGGCATCAAAAAGTTGTCACCAATTGTTCCCTGAAAAAGATAGGGCTGCGCCCCGGCGTACCCAATGCGCGCAGCAATCACCGACTGATGCAGTTTTGACAGATCCTGGCCCGCCATGAGGACATGGCCCCGCGTCGGATTGATTTCGCGGGTCAGCACCTCGGCCAGCGCGGTACGTTCAGACTGGCTGTTGACCTCAATCGCAACGCGGCTGCCCGATGGGATGGTCATTGATACGTTCTGAAGCACTGCTTCACCGTCCTGATTGCGCACGCTCACCTTGTTCAATTCGATATCGCCCCGCAGCGACGGAATCTCATCAGGCTTGCCTTCGAACAGCGATTGGTCAATCATGTTCGGCGGGCCAAACCGTTCGGTCACGATATCCCATCGAACCGCCATATCCTGCGTCTGGTTGTAATAGGTCAGCAGCTCTTTCCACGGGCTGGACAGGTCTTTGTAGGCCGCAAGGGCCGCAACCAGCGCACCCACAGTGATCTGTCCCTGAATGGCCAGATAACCGCCCACCGCGTAAAAGAAAAACGGCGTCAACTGGGTGATGAAGTTGTTGAGAAACTTCATAAAGAATTTCGTTTGATAGATGCGAAAGCGCACATCGAACAGCAAACCCAACCGGTCCGTGAACATCGCCAAACGATACCGCCAGCCGCCATTGGTGCGCAGATCGGTGATGCCTGCCGCCGTTTCACCGATTTCGGCTGAAAACTGGCGGACCTCCTTGATCCGCTCTTTGTTCAGGAGATTGATCCTGCGTTGCAGCATCGGGATGATCCACGCCTGTAAAGGGATCAACGCCACACCAGCGATGCCAAACCAGACGCTTTGCAAAAACAAGAACACCACAATGATCAGCATCTGCCCGGCCTGAAACACCGGTTGGGCCAGAAAATCACCCATCAGCCCGCCCATCGGTTCGGCCTCTGATGTGACCATGCTGACCAATTCACCCTGCGATGTCTTTTGGAAATAACTTTGTGGAAACAGCATCATCCGGCTGATCAATTGATACCGAAACCGCCGCAACAGCCTTTCAGCCAGCACCCCTTTCATCGTATTCAGGCGCATTTTCAGCAGGCCATGAATAATGACCGCCGCAAGATAGGCAAAACACAGGGCCAGCAGGAATTGCACCTGCGTGATCTGATAACCAAAGACGTTGACGACCCCGCTTTCTGCGCCGATGGCATCATTGATGATGCGTTTTGGCAGCTCCAGCGTGGCGTAAAGAAAGGGAAAGGTGAAAAATGTGAAAGCCAGCAGGTACAGCTGATCGCGGCGCGAAAATTTCCAGATAAAGGAAAAAAGGCTGGGTTCCATGCAGTGCGCTTTCGCTGGGGACCCGCCCGTTTTGGCGGGGTTTGCGCAACCTATGCATCCGTCAGGATCATTACAACATCACCTGTTGGACTTGCAGCGCTGTGCCTGCGCGACTATTCCAGATTTACACGTCTTTGAGGGAGCCACCAAATGTCCAGCAACCAGCGCTTTGACAAATCCAAATTGCCCAGCCGCCATGTGACCGAAGGGCCAGCACGCGCGCCGCACCGGTCCTATTATTACGCGATGGGCATGACGGATGAGGAAATTCATCAACCCCTTGTTGGCGTTGCAACCTGCTGGAACGAAGCCGCGCCCTGCAACATCGCATTGAGCCGTCAGGCCCAAGCCGTCAAAGAAGGCGTGAAATCAGAACAGGGCACGCCGCGCGAATTTACCACCATCACCGTCACCGATGGCATCGCGATGGGCCATGAAGGGATGCGGTCATCCCTGGCCTCCCGCGAGGCGATTGCCGACACGGTGGAACTGACCATGCGCGGGCATTGTTATGACGCGATTGTGGGTCTGGCCGGGTGCGACAAATCACTGCCCGGCATGATGATGGCGATGCTGCGGCTTAACGTGCCGTCC
>TARA_R110002110_G_scaffold201638_7_pt1 | contig 14300 bp, 16 predicted proteins | sample TARA_R110002110 | Tara Oceans TARA_R110002110 (sample SAMEA4397330) | marine metagenome | biome: Polar Biome; feature: [SRF] surface water layer (ENVO:00010504); material: water (ENVO:00002006), including particulate matter (ENVO:01000060) such as... | depth 5 m
AGCTGGGCCGAACGCAATTGCCTCCCGGAGCGTAGCCGCCCTTACAGCGACGAGATCAGCCCGCTGGCCGACCGCCAATGTCTGCGCACCGAACGAAGTCACCCGGCCGGCAACCGTGCTGACCGACGACCAGGCGTCGTGGGGGAGAAGATGGCTGGTCAAGATCATCAGGCCCGCAGTTTCGAAGGGGCAGGCCCGACCGACCGGGTTGAACGGGTCTTGCAGGTTGTCGGCACCGGCCGCGACCTGTGCGCCAGCGGCGCGCAGGGCAGCTACAGCGGTGAGTCCTCGAGGCATCGGGCTGTGGCCTCGGCCCTGGAGGAACAGGTTGGTGTGGGGGAGCGCAACGACGCCGATGCCTGCCGCCGCAACAGCCTCAGACGTCGCCTGCTGATCGCGCTCGGACTGCATTGAGAGGCTGACGCAGTGGCTCGCCGTGACAGGCTGGTTAAAGCCAGCAGCGACCATCTCGGCAAGTTCGGCCAGGCCGGTCGCGGTCGGGTCGAGCGTCTCGTCAGTGTGCAGGTCGACGCCAACGCCGTGATCGGTGGCTGTCTGCAAGAAAAATTCGGTCGGACCAAGCGTGTCACCACCCTCAAGGTGCGGGCATCCGCCGACGAGATCAGCTCCCGCCCGCAACGCGTCGTGCAGCAAAGCCCGCTGATCGGCGCCTCCGGGCCCCATCACTGGCCAGCCGCACAACGCCACGATCTCGACGTCGATCACGTCGGCAACCCGGCGTTTTACTTCGAGGAGCGCCTCGATACTCGCGAGACCTTGCTCCAGGGTCGTGTCGGCGTGGCTGCGCACGGCTCGAAAACCGTTGGCTGACATCAACCGTGCGGCGCGTTCTGCCCGTTCGATAGTTTCGTCGACGTCAAGCAGGTTGCGGTTCGCACGCATTGCAGAGATTGCGCCCATCAGGTCGCCGGTCGGGTTCACGATCCCTTCGGCGAGAAAGGCCTTGTCGAGGTGGGCATGGGGCTCGACCGCTGCAGGCATCAGCACATGACCGCACAGGTCAACCACCTCGTCTGTGGGTTCCACGGCGAGGTCGCCAATGCCTGTGATCACACCATCCATGATGCGGATGTCCTGTTGCAGATGTGTCACATCAGCATGAACCGTGGTCGCCCGTTGCAGCAGTATCGAAGCCATCGTGCGAACATAGACGCCATGGTCGCTGCAAAAGATCTCAAACTCGGTGCTTTTTTCTTTGGTGGAGTCGAAATGGACGATGCCGGTGCCGGCTTGCCCAATCCAATGGACCGCCGCTATTCGAATGACGCGTGCTGGAAAGCGACCCTCGACTATGTCAATTCCGCCAAGGAAGCCGAGCGACTCGGCTTCGATTCGTTCTGGACCACCGAGCATCACTTTCAGTACGAGGGTTATGAAGTCATTCCGAACGGTTTGCTGATCTCCACCTGGATTGCGGCACAGACCACGACGCTGCGCTTCGGTGCGATGTTCAACGTCGTTCCGCAGTGGAATCCGATGCGCCTCGCTGAAGACTTCGCCACGCTGCACAACTTGTCCGGTGGGCGAGCAATGCTCGGTGTCGGACGTGGCACGGTGCCTCGCGAAGTACTGCACCTCAACGACAAGGGTGTCTCGATCGGGTCCCAGGACAACCCCGATCAGAAGTCGGACGACCTGTTGAACCGTGAGATCTTTGAAGAATCGATGGAAATCGTTCGTCGTGCACTGAGCCAAGAGACCTTCTCGTTCTCGGGCAAGCACTTCCAGATACCGCTGCCCGGGATTCCCGACCGAGGCGAAACGGTCCAAGACCTCACGCTGATCCCGCGGCCGATCTTTCCGTACGAAATCTGGCAGGCCGTTACCTCACCGCCCACCCTCGACTACGTGCCCACTGTTGATCACGGTGCCGTGTTTTGGAACCAGCACTACAGCTTCATTAAGCGTTTTTGGGACATTTACGGCGAGAACTACGCCGCGTCCCACGATGGCAACGAATTGGCGTCGCACGAGAAGCGCATGCTCGTCGTGTCGTATCGCATCGAAGACACGATGGAAGAGGCCCGTGCATCGGCCCGCAATGGTCACGACGAGTTTTGGAAGTTCCTCGGTCCGTACGGCTGGAGCCGCGGCTACATGGGGCCCGACGGTAAGCCGTCGGCGCCGGGCCTGATCCCGACGCTGGACGAATCGATCGAGAACAAGACGATGATCGTCGGCCCGCCCGAGCATGTTGCTGCCGAAATCCAGTTTCTCAAAGACCTGCTCGGCTTCGAGTACCTCACGGTGTTCCCGCACCTTCTGGGCGACAGCTACAAGAAGGCCGACGAGCAGATGGCCCGCTTTGCCGAAGAGGTCATGCCACTACTGACGTAGCAGCGCGCACGGTCAGCCGCCCGAACAGCTACCGATGACCGTTCGGGGGTCGGCCGCTCCACTCAAGCTTCCGTTGTCGTTGTCGTTGTGGTTGACGACAATGGCATGCGCATGGCCAAACCCTGAATCCCATGCCGGCGACGCCTCGACCCTGTGTCCGCGTGCGGCTAAGCCCTGTTCCCAGGCCCCCGATGCGTGTCCTTCGACCGCGACGCCCGGGCCTCCAGCCGCTGTCCAGGTGTCAAACCCGGTCTGCGGCCCCTGCAACACCCACCGGCCGGCGTTGATCGACATTGCTGGTGACTGGCCGTGGTGAAAGAGGCGAGTCGCGATCTGGAGCAAAATCTGAGGTTGAGCGTCGCCGCCCATCGTTCCAAACACGCTGACGAGGTCTGATCCTCTGGTGGCGAGGGCGGCCGACAATGTGTGCGGCGGCTTGCGGCCGGGCGCCAGCTCGCCAGGATGCCCAGACTCCAGGCTGAAGCCCATCCCCCTGTTGTGGAGGTTGATGCCTGTGTGGGGCTCCACCAGGTGGCTCCCGATGCCCGATGCGTTCGATTGGATGAGCGATACGCCCATCATGCGACCATCGCCTCCTCGACCTGCTGTACAGAGATAGGTCGTGTCGCCATCTCGATGCGGCGCCCACCGGTTGCTGGCTCGCTCGGGATCAATCTCGCCACCACGGCCAGCAATCTCGGCGACAAGCGCATCTCCATCGGCGTCCTGGTGTAGCCGGGCTGGACGATCGCGGCCCGCCGCTGTCGAAGCCTCGATCAGGAGATGCGCCCAGTGATCATCGTCGGGGTCGTCGGGGAGGATGCCGTTGGAGACAAGTTGATCGACGAGTCGCCCTGACCCAAGGGTGAGGTATCCCTGTGTGCTCGGTCCAACGGTGTGGACCTCGACGCCAAACATTTCGGCCGCAATCGGCGCCACCCACTCGGCCTGCGACGTCGCGAGGTCAGACTCAGTGAAGAGCCCGTTGCCGATCTCGATCAAACCGTCACCGAAGGCACCCTTGTAGAACGCGTCTCGACCGCCGATGGCAACACCGGCAAGGGCGAGCGCCACGCCCGGGCGCCTCACGAGCGCTCCGGCCCGGGTGGCCTGCTCGGCGAGCTCCACCAGGTTCGTCCGGCTGACTTCGTCGAGCCGAGGGAGCATGCCGGCAAGCAACGGGCTGGCCGGGAAACCATCTGCAGCAAGACGCTGCGCCGGGGCGAGGATCACGTCGAGAGGGAGGGACCCAAACCGTTCGTGGAGGGTCACCCAGCCGTCAACACAGCCCGGGACAGTGACTGAACGGATGTCGAGCTTGAACGGCATCTCGGTGAGCCCCTCGTCGCGCATTGCAGCTGCGTCGGCACCGGATCCGGCTCGGCCAGCGGCATTGAGGGCAAACACTTCGCCATCGACGTGCACGAGTGCAAAGAGGTCACCGCCCATTCCACAAAGGTGCGGCCCGGTGACGGCAATCGCGGCGTTGGTCGCAATCGCTGCGTCGACCGCGTTTCCGCCTCGAGCGAACATCTCATTACCGGCTGACGTAGCGAGCTGGTCGGCACTGGCGACGAGATATCGAGGTGCACGGACAGTGGTGCGAGGCGGGTTGCTCCAGGTCATGTCACCGAACCTACGCCCTTGCTGTTTTGTGTAGGAGATTGCGCCACCTGATGCCGGGGTGCTTCGATTGTGGCCGCTGGTTCAGGTGTCGCTGACCCAGACGCCTCGCTCGGCATAGACGCTGCGAAGTAATTCGACGTCGTCGGTCATCACGCCGTCGACGTCCAAGTCGAGGAGGCGGTTGATCTCGGCTGCGTCGTTGATCGTCCACACGTGCACGGGAATACCGGCTCGCCGTGCGTTCCGCACGAAACGACGTGAGACCACAGTGATGCGGCCATGGCCAGGCGGAACCTGAGCGGCGCGCTGAGCGGAGCCGAACAGTCGGCCGAACACGAGTAGGCAAATCGTCTCGATCGGGCTGAGGCAGGTGAGTGACCCTGGGCCCAGCCGGCGGCGGATCGCCTGCAGTCGTTTGAAGCTGAATGAGCCGATGCAGACCCGATCGAGTGCACCCTGGGCATTGATCAACTCGACGAGCGGTTCGAGCGCCGCGTCGGCCTTGCAATCGATATTGAACCGGTGTTCCGGAAACCGTTCGAACAGGTCAAGCATGCGTGGGATCGGCTCGGTGCCATCGACACGCAATTCGGCGATTTCGGCCCAGGTGAGGTCGGCGATGTTGGCATCGAGGCCGCATGTTCGCAGCAGGTTTTCGTCATGGAACGCCACAAGGACACCGTCGGCGCTGCGATGTACGTCAGTTTCGAGATAACGAAATCCGATGGCCGCGGCATGTTCGAATGCGGCCATGGTGTTTTCTGGGGCGGTCCGATTTCCTCCGCGGTGCGCAAACGGAATCGGTCCGGGCCAATCGAGATATGGGTGTTTGGCCATCGGGCTACTCTCGCATATGTACGGCGCCATCAGGTCGACTGGCCGGTTGCTGGCGAGTACTGGTTACTAGCAATCGCACTTGGAGTCGTGACGACCGCTGTGTTCGCTGTGGCGTAACGGCCCCGCTGGGTGCTGCGCGCGTTGGCGTCGTTGGCTGCCCCGATGGTCAACCTGGAATCCGTCGAACAGGATCGGTTGAGAGCGCAGCTGCCGTCTTTGCCTGCAGTAGGAACGGTGAATTATGGTTCCGTCGCATGCGGTCGTCGGGCGACTGTCCGAATCGCATCACTCATGAGGGAGAGATGCCATGAAGAAAGACGAGAATCCTGCGGGGTGGATCGGTGGCTTTGCCGAGTCGGACGAGAGATTCGCCTATCCAGCGCGCGATCTGAGTTCGCTGGACATGTTGAAGAACATGGACAACATTGGCTTGCTTGAGCGTCAGCAGGCCATCCTCTGGCCGGAGTTCAGCTGGAACACCAAGCCTGGTGCCAGCGACCCGAAGCGGTGCTTTCAGATGTTCGCACCAGACATCTCACGTGTGGGCTACACCAACCAGGGGCGCGTGTACTCGATCATCTGCCCACAACAGGGAATCGAGTCACCTTCACTCGGGAGTATCAACGTCGAAATCACCGTCACCGGCCAGCGCGGCTGGGTCGACGAGGACACGCGAGCGCTGGCCTGCGACATGTCGGTGGAGGCAAGAGTCTGGTTTGGGCACGGCTACCAAGAAAACGCCACGGTCAAGTTGCTTTGGAAGGTGATCGACGAGCTGGGCCACGACTTCCCGATCAGCAAGGACAAAGCAATCGTGGTCAGCACCCACCAGCCCGGACACCCTGACCAACCGATCTTCCAACTGTCCAAAGGCGAGACTTCCCGCTTCGATGCACCCGAATTCGCCCGGCATGCCGACGAGGCGTGGTCGGTCGGGCACATCGAGGTCGAGGTCGGTGCCATTCAGCAAACGCACAGCCCCGAGGTCAACGAATTTAACAAACTCCTCATGGAGGTCTTAAACCTGGGCAGCGGCAACATGTTGAAGGAGGGCAACGTGTTGACGTGGAACGTATGGGTCAACCATCCTGAGCTCGTTGACCAAGAAGAGTGGCAAGAGCATGCCGAGAAGTGGCGCAAGTCGATCGACGTCAATCACATCAGCCCTGAACGTTGGGTTTCGCCCGCCCGCTTCCACGATGGGACCCCGCTACCTGTGCCCAAGGATCTCCTGGCTCACGAGGTCGCCAAAATCCACGAGTTCATCACGCGGCACACATCGCTGCGACGAGTCTTGTCACGCATGTGGAAGCCGATGGCACTCATCGCTGCAACTGCTGTAGTGGTTCGACGAGTGGTGGCTCGGTGACGTTCAGGCGCTGACACCGCACTGGATGGCGCCGTGACCGGTACCGGGTTTACCTGTGTGGGGTTGGACAACACGTTGCCCTCAACACCGGCTACGGCTAACCCGCGCTGGCCTGAGTGAAGGTTGGGAGGGTTGCAGACCTCGGTTCAGCGAGGTCCAGACCAGCGCCCGTCATCGTCCTTGCTGTAGTTGTCATGATCATCGGCGATACCGCCCCGGTCTTCATCCTCATGGCGCTCGAAGATGGCGACCCGAACACGGATACGTTCAAAGTCCGATCGAGCGTCGATGCCGAGAACGGTTTCGGCGCGACGCTCTTCGTGTCCCGGCCGCGAGGCTCAGCCGCTCTTCCGCTTTCCGGCGAACGGCTTGTCGGGGTCGTACCCCATCGTTTCGTAATAATCGCGTTGCAACAACCGCTTGTAGAGCTTGCCGGTCGGGTGGCGGGGCTAGTCCTCCAAAACATTTTTTTAAAAAAACTCTCTTGCCCGTAACGCCAGACGCTCGCCGTTCGTTAACAGGGTGTCGGCTCAGCACTCCGCGGCGCCGAATCATCAAGGAGAACATCACATGGCACGGATCAATAAGACAGTTCTGAAAGCCTGGACCGCGTTCTGGGCGGACCAGGAGGACCACGGTGGCGTGGCCGCCGAGTACGGCGTGCTGCTGGCTGGCATCGTCGCAATCGTCGCTGTCGCAGCCGCGGCGCTGGGTTCTCGCATCGGCGTTCTGTTCGACGCGATCATCCCTTGATCAATCGTCGGCCACCGGCCGAAGACCCCGTGCACGCCGATCGCGGCGTGGCTGCCGTCGAGTTTGCTCTCGTGCTCCCCGTCCTCGTCCTGATGCTCACCGGCATCGTGCTGGTCGGCCTGGTCTTCTTCGAGCAACTCGAGGTTCAGTCGGCGGTTCGCGACGGGGCTCGAGCAGGAGCCATCGTGTCTGACCAAGGCTGCGCCACAGCCCTGAGTCGGCTGCAGGACCCATCGACGGCGACGTGCACCGAGGTGTTGGTCTGTCCGGCCGACGGCCTGTCCGAGGTCCGGATCATCTCCAACAGGACTCTGTCCATTCCTATGCTCGGTGACCGTGTCGTTACCATCGAAGCCGGAGCAGTGTTCGAATGCCTGCCATGACCCAGGACCAGGACCGGGACCGGGACCGGGGAAGCGTCACCCCCATCGTCGCCCTGGCCCTCGTGCCGATGATGATGATCGCCGCATTGATCGTGGATAGCGGCCGGGTGTGGCTGGACCGCCAGCGCGTCCAGACGGGCGCTGAAGCTGCCCTTTCCGCCGCTTCCGTCGCCTGGGTCACCACCGGATCGGCGTGCGAGCCAGCGGCACTCGAGTTGGCCATGGCGAACGTCGATAACGACGCCGTCGTATCCTGCGCAGTCACCGGCAACCGGTACGACGGGCGCATCGACGTCACGGTGTCGCACGATGTCGATACTCGGTTCGCCCGCCTCTTGGGTCGCACCGAGACCGGGGTCTCGTCGGATGTCGGAGCCGTCGTCGGTGGGGCCACATCCATCGTCGGAGTTCGCCCACTCGCCCTCTGCATCCATCAACCCGACATCGCAGCTTGGCTGAGTTCCGGATACACCGCTGCGGGGCTGGTGACCATAGGTCTCGGGTCGGGGAGCAACTGCGCCGGGGGTGTCCCTGGCAACTGGGGCATCATCGACCTCAACGGCGGCGCCAACTCGAACGCCGAAACCCAGGCCTGGATCGATGCCGGGTTTCCCCACCCGGTGACCGTTCCCGGCACCTACGAGGGCGAACCCGGGATCCCGTCACCGTCGATCGGGATCGAGGCAATCATCGGCGAAACCGTCGTTATCCCGCTCTATGACGCCGCGGTCGGCTCGGGGGCGATAGCCCAGTTCGAGCTAGTGTCGTTCGCCGCCATCACCATCCACTCCGCTGAGCTCACTGGCCCCGCGGCCGGGCGCCACCTCGTCGTGTCGTTCGAAATGATGGTCCTGGACGGGCCGTGCTGCACCTCAGGCGCACGCAACGCCGGGGTCACCGCATGGCGGTTCTGCGCCCTGGACGATCAAGGAGACTGCCCATGAACACACGACGACTCCTCCACCGGGTCGGCGCTCCAGCCGCGGCGTTCGCCCTTGCCGCCAGCGGTGCACTGCTCCTGGTCAGTGGCGGCGAGGCCGCGCCCGCCGACCCGGGGATCCCGACGGTGATCGCTGTCACCGTGGTCGATGCCGGTACCCCGACCGGCGACCTCGTCGACATGGCGGAGATCCGTTTGGTTCCCGCCGACGTACGGGTCCAGGGCGCCGTGACATCGCTGGACGAACTCCCCGACGGTGTGCTGACCACCGGCCTGGTTCCCGGCCAGCAGATCCTGGTTTCGACGGTCGGCCAACTGGTCGGCGGCTCTGGCGAGGGCCTCATCGCCGTATCGGTGCGGCTCGACCCGCAGCGTTGGGTGGGCCCGTACACGGTCAGCGGAACGACGGTTGATGTCTACGCCGTCGGGTCAGAGGTCACCGAGGTGGTCGCTCAAGAGGCCGTGGTACTCGAAGCCGTCGATCCGACGACGCTGACAGCTACCCAGGACACCATCGTCACGCTCGGGGTGAACCCCGACGACGTCGCCGGCGTCATCGCGGCTGTGGCCGGCACCGGGATCTGGCTGGTTACGTCGTGACCACGATGCCGATCATCGCCGTCGTCTCACCCAAGGGCGGCAACGGCAAGACGACCGTATCGGCCAACCTGGCCGTCGCCCTGGCCCGCTACTCCGAGCCGCTGGTCATCGATCTCGATGTGCACTTCGGCGATATCGAGTACGCCTTCCGTCTGGACCCTGCCCATCGACTTGACGACATAGTGCTCCGTTCGGGTGGAGGGTCCGATCGGGATCTGCTCCGGTTCCTGGACTCCCACCCCACCGGGGTCGCAGCCCTGTGCGCCCCCAACGATCCTGTGGTCGCCGACCGGCTGAATCCCGACGACGTGATGCAGGTCGTCGATGTTCTCATTGGGTTGCAACAGCCGTTAGTACTCGACACCGCCGGAGGGATCAGTGACTACACCCTCGGGGCGCTCGACCGGGCGACAGCAATCGTTCTGGTGTCCGGGACCGACGTGCCGTCGGTTCAGGCCGCCCGCAAGCTGTTGGACACTATGCAGCGCCTCCACATAGACCAGGGCATGATCAACTTGGTCGTCAACCGGTCGAACGCCCGCTGTGGGTTGAGGGTCGAGGATGTCGAGTCTGCCCTCGACCTGTCGGCCTCCCTCGCTGTGCCGGAACACCAGAGCCTGGCTGCCAGCATGAACCAAGGCTGCCCGGTCACCGAATCCGATCCGGGATGTTCGATCGCAACCGGCTTCGACCGACTGGCAGTGCGCCTGCTGGGGATCCGGCCAACGGGCGACGGCCACCTTCGGCGCCTCTTGAGAGGTCGACGATGAGCCTCGCAGCCCGACTCCCGGTCGATGTCTCACCGATCGACCGTATCGCCTCGCCGTCCACCCGGGTCCCGGCGTTGTCAGGCTCCAGCCTGGCGGGTTACCAGCCGGTGTTAGAGCAGCTACGGGAACGCCTGGCCGGGCAGGTCGGCACCAGCGCTATGCCAGACGGCAAGTTGCGGCTGGCCGTGGAGGCGGAGTTGGGCAGGGTGCTGGCCACTAGTGCCTTGGTGGAGCGGCCCGACGATGTAGAGCCGATCCGTTCGGCTGTGCTCGACGAGGTTCTGGGTTTCGGCCTGCTCCAGGACCTGCTCGACGATCCGGAGATTTCCGAAATCATGGTGAACGGCCCAAATCACGTTTTCGTCGAATCACACGGCATCGTGCACCGGTCCCCCCGGGTGTTCGAATCCGAGGAGCAGTTGCTCGCCGTCATCAGCCGGATGGTTCGCACCGCCGGTCGGCGGGTCGACCACGGCAGCCCGATGGTGGACGCCCGCCTGCCGGATGGCTCCCGCATGAACGTGGTGTTGCCACCCCTTGCCGTCGACGGCCCTACGGTCACCATCCGGAAGTTCACCGCACACGGCGTGGGTGCCGCCCAACTCGTCACCAGTGGATCCCTCAGCGACGATGCCGCGAGATTCCTGCGGGACGCCGTCGAGATGCGTCTGAACATCCTGGTCAGCGGGGGCACCGGCACCGGGAAGACGACCTTGCTCAACATGCTGTCGTCGTTCATCGACCCGGCCCAGCGGGTCATCACGGTCGAGGACGCCGTGGAGCTCACCCTCGACCTTCCGAATCTGATTCGGCTGGAAACCCGGCCTGCCAGCATCGAAGGCTCTGGCCAGATCACCATCCGCGACTTAGTCCGAAACGCGCTGCGCATGCGCCCGGACCGGATTGTCGTCGGCGAGGTGCGAGGTGCCGAGGCGCTTGACATGTTGCAGGCGATGAACACCGGACACGCTGGCTCGCTGTCCACCCTCCACGCCAACTCTCCTCGGGATGCCCTCAATCGGTTGGAAACCATGGTGCTGTTCGGAGGGATTGATCTGCCGCTCCGGGCCATCCGGGACCAGGTCGCCTCGGCCATCGACCTCATCGTGCAGGTGGTCCGCGACGGGTCGGGCCACAGGTACGTTTCGTCGATCACCGAGGTAGTGGGTCAGGAGGGCGACATCGTCACGACTGCAGAATTGTTCGCTCGATCCCCCCGGCTCGTCGGTGACGAGGTCACCCCCATTCCTGGTCGAACCGGAATCGAGGTTCCGTTGACTGCCACGGGCGTACCGTGCACCACCTTGCGAATTCTTCGAACGGACGGCGAGGCATGACCGCCCTGCTCGCCGTTCTCATGATCGGCACAGCGGCCGCCGTGCTGGGTGAGACTGCGGTCCGGAGAATTCGCGGTCGCCAGCTGAACTACCGGGCCCTTGAACAACTCGGCTTGCGTGAACGGCCCTCCAACGAGGTCACCCCCGCCCGACTGGACCTCCGAGTCCGCCGCCTGATCGGGGCCGGGATCGCCATCGCTTTGGTCGGCACCCTGGTCATGGGGCCGCTCGCCCTGGCGTTTGTCGGCTTGCCATGGTTCGTCGACCACCTCCTTCGTCAGCGGGCCGACGGGCAACGCGTCCGATCCCTGGCCACTAGTTTGGCGCCAACGCTCCAACTCCTCGTCGACAATTTGCGGGTGGGTCGCGACCTCGTGACGGCGATGGCTGAGGTGGCTGGAGCGGTGGACGAGCCGATGCGCTCGATGTTTGATTCCATCGTTGCCGAGACGCGACTCGGGGTACGGGTCGACTGGGCATTCGCCCGGGTGGTCGCCCAGGAACACGATCGACATCTCGATGTCGTGTCCTCGGGAATCGCCTTGCATGCCGAACACGGCGGCAACCTGGTGGAGATCCTGTCGACGGTCATCGAAACCGTCGAAGAGGAGGACCGACTGCGCCGCGACCTGGCCAGTCTCACCGCAGACGGACGGCTCAGCAGCCAGGTGCTGCTGGGGCTTCCGGTCGTGACGCTGCTCGGGGTATCCGTCCTGAGCCCCGGCTATGCCGCCCCTTTGGTGGACACCTCGGCTGGGCGCATGGTCAGCGCCGTTGGCGCCGTCCTGGGGTTTGTGGGCTGGTGGTGGCTGAGGGCCTTGACCACGACGGATGTGGTCGGATGAGCACGCTGCTGGCCGTTGGGCTGATCGGTAGTGGGGCCGCGGGACTGGTGCACGCACTCGGACGTTCGGCCGATTCGGGCCAGCGCGTCGCCCAACGGAACGTTGGGGTGATGGGGCGACGCCGTCGTGTGACGCTGATCGAGGCTGCGGGACTGGTCCACGGCACCAACCGCGATTTGATCTGCCTGGCCAGGCGACAATGGCAGGCAACCATGGTTCTCGGCGCGGTGGCAGCCTTGGCGGTGCTGTCGGCACCGTCTTCGGTGACCGTTGCCGCCAGCGTCTCGATGGTTGCCCTCGGATGGAAGGGCCCGTTGATCGTGGCCCGCCGACGGGAGGCCGACCGCCGACGCCGGGTCGATCTGGAGTTGGTCGACGCGCTGGGCGAGATGGTGATGGGGGTCGAAGTCGGCCTGACCCTCGACGCAGTGATGCTGCGCTATGCGGATCGCCGAGCCACACCGCTGGGAGATGAGTTCCGTCACACCCTCGACCTGATCCAACTGGGGTCCCGCCGAGCTGAGGCGATGGTGGTGATGGGCGATCGTAACCCGACCGGGATCGTGCGGCTTTTCGTCGCTGTCGTCGTTCAGAACCAGAAGTTGGGGACCCCGCTGGCCGCCGCGCTGCGGCAGCAGGCGGTGACGGCCCGTCGACAGCGGCGCCAGGCGGTCGAAGAGCAGGCGGCCAAGGTTCCGTTGAAGATGATCTTCCCGACGGTGTTCTGTGTGCTGCCGGTGTTGATGGTGGTCATCGTCGGTCCGGCGGTAATCCGGCTGATGGAGGTGCTTCCGTGAGTATCGTTACCGGATCGACTGTGATCGGTGACCGGCATCTCGGAGGGTTGTGTGGATTACTTGAATGTCATATTTCCCGTTCTTGCCTCCGCTCTCCTGATCTGCGCCGTAACGCCGGTGGTCACCTGGGCGACCGGTCGCGCACCCCGCCGACGCGCCACAGTGGCAACAGCGGCAGCGGCGGCGGCGATCACCGGGGTATTGATATCTGGGGCGACCCCGGATGGCTCCGGATCGTGGACCGAGACCACGGCCTGGGTAGTGGTGGGCGTGGTGCTGTCCGGCCAGGTCCATATCGACCTGGCCGTGCAACGCCTGCCGCGACAGATCAGCCACGTCGGGCTGGTCGTGGTCGTCGGGCTCCTCTTGGCGTCGCCCGCACCGTCCAATGGTGGCCCGGTGGGCATGCTCGTGGGCACCGTGTCGATGTGGGTCATTACCGCTGGATTGATCGCGGTTTCGCGCCACAAGCTGGGCCGCGGCGACCTTCATCTGTCGCCGCTGCTGGGTGCGGTCATCGGGTGGTTCGACCCCTGGGGTTTACTTACCGCCTGGTTGGTGACCGCTGTGGCCGGGGGTGCTGTGGCTGCGGTGCTACTGGCCACTGGACAAGTGGAACGAGATACCGTCATTCCCTACGGCCCGTTCATGGTGCTCGGTACGGTCGGGGCATGGATGTGGGTGCCGGTGTGATAGCGACCGCATCCCAGCCGTCGATCCGTCATCTCAAGGATGGCGATCCGGTCGCATGGCGGTGGTTTCTCGATTCGTTCGGCGGCCTGATCGCCGGATACGCCCGGCAAAAGGGTGCGCTCGACCCGGACGAGATCAGCGGAGCCACAATGGAGAACGTGGCGAGGGCGATCGGATCCTTCGAGGGTAACCATCGCATGTTTCGGTCGTGGGTGTTCTCGGTCGCCCACTCCTGCATCGTCGACGACTTCCGTCGCCGCGACCGCCGACAGGAGATGGCTCTGCCGGAAGGCACGATGGAGCGGATCCCGGCGCCGATCCTCGAGGAGGGCTTTGCCGATCCAGATCTGATCGAGGCGATGCGTGGGTTGGGTGAGGATCAGCGTTCCCTGATCTTTCTCCGGTACGTTATGGGCTTCTCGATGAAGGAGATCGGCTTCGTGGTCGACCGTTCGGAAGCCGCCACCCGGTTGGCCATTCACCGGACCCAACGTGCGCTACGCAAACGACTTTCCGATGCCTCGCTGGAACATACCGAGGGACGTGCCCCGTCGGTGCAAGGAGTAGACGGTCGATGATCTCGCGTCGCCAACTCCGCAACCGCTTGCAAGCGGCGGCCGACGTACGGTTCGAGGCCGATTCGAGCAGCCTTGGGGACCGGCTTGCCTCGTTGGCCGCTGCTAGCGCAGCGACTCGGGTCCCCAGGCCCTCACGCTGGGGGCGCCGGGCGGCGGCGTTGATCGGCTCGTTGGGCCTGCTCGGGTGGAGTGGCGTGGCCTCGGCTTCGGCATTTCTGGGCCTAGCGGCTACCGACTTGCTGCCCGATCCGATCCAGCGGAGCACCGCATGGATTCTCAACACTGTGGGGATCGAGATTCCGAGCCCCGAGCCGAGCGGTGACCCGCTGCCATCCGATCGTGAGACCCCTGATGATTCGCGGGGTAACAGTGGCAACTCGGATGTTGGTGGCAGTGGCAACTCGGATGTTGGTG